>RKMJ01000044.1_pt1 | contig 301727 bp, 238 predicted proteins | sample 2174201 | NCBI WGS metagenome assembly RKMJ01 (sample SAMN10236717, study PRJNA505202) | synthetic metagenome | isolation source: mock community containing 12 organisms: Thioclava sp. ES.032, Psychrobacter... | place: USA: Walnut Creek | collected 2015-10-01 | reverse complement strand
TCCCATCGAAATGGCATATTCCAAACTCAAGACACTGCTGCGCAAGCGAGCAGCCAGAAGCTTCGATACAATCTCAGACGCGATCGGTGACATTTGTGACCTCTATTCTGCCAAGGAGTGTCTGAACGACTTCAAAGCTGCCGGGTATGAGGTTAATTAATTGCGATATGCTTTAAAGGCTCGACCACATCATTCGCGCCGAGCTCGATTATTGGGTTTTCGCAACATTGTTGCGCATCTGGACGAAGCGCATGGCCCGCTGAGAGGAGGCAACGTCCAGCTCTTTGAAGTGCGCAATGCTGCGCCCAACCGCCGATAGCGAAAGACCAAGCTTTTCCTGACGGACATTCATCAGCTTGGCAAACGCATTCGTTTCCAGATCCATCGATTTGCAAAGGATGGCAATCGGTTCGTCGTTGCTCTGATAGAACACATTCGAGATGATCGCCTGATCAAGGCCGATGATTGCCGCGAGCAACATGATGATGTCGGAGCCGCGCTGGGCCTCAGCCAGAAGGGACACCGCATCGGATAATGCCCGCGTACCCTGCTTAACTTGACTGATCAGAACCTTGGCTTCGATCCGTTCGCTGCGTTCTGAAAGGCTATGCTCGATAAACTTCTTCTGCGCCCCGGCAACAAGGTCACCGGCAGCGTGGGGATCATGTCGGAACAGCTTGGCGAGACGGGCCTTGCCCTCAGGCGGCAACAGCGGCAACAGCTTTTTGGCCGCGTGTTCAGGGATATCTTTACGAGAGCTCAGGCTGGTTTGCAGGATCTCGTCATCCGTTGCATTATCAACAAGCGTGTCAAAACCCTTGTCAGTGATCTCGGCGCTTTGGTTCTGTGTGACCTTGTGCCAGACAGCTCTGGTGCCGTTCTCAATCAGGGCATCGGTGACTGTGCCGCTCAGCGACTCTCGCTCTGCGATGGTTTCAAGATGCGCCGGGGACAGCGTTTGAGAGAGGGCAACAAAATCCTCGTCGGTCAACACCGGGCTGTTCTTGAGTACGGGAGCTGCGATTTCAACGTCATCCTGTGCAAGATTGCGTGCAATTTCGATTGGCAGAGTGGGTTCCTTGGAGGCGCGCTCGGAGAATATGGCGCGACCTTCTGCACCCACATCGTTGAGCATCTTCAGGACGATGTCGCGAAAAAGAATTGCTTCGTGATCGGTGTGCAGCTCTGCTCCATCAAAGAACATATCGGCCACACGGCCGAGGAGTTCGCGTCGCTTGTCGCTCGATTTTTCTCGCGCAAGATCGGTGATGGTATCCAGCATTAGCTTGCCTCATTTCTTGAAGTCCAGCCCATGGTATCCGACCGACTCTAAAATTATGTTAATTGATGCTAACGATGACAATCAAAAACAAAAAGACTGGCAGCTTTCCCATAAGGAAGGCTGTCAGTCCTTGTCTTTAAAACCCCGCGACTAGATCACCAGCCGATCCGCTCGACATTGTCGAAGGCGATTTGGCTGCCATCGTCAAAATCGATGGTGCCCGAGGCATCATCCGAGAGCTGCAACTCATCAGTGCCGACCGTCTCTACCGAGCCATGGGTAAGCGAGATGGTCCAATCGGTTCCCATCTCGGTTGAAGCCGATCCGTCAGCCGCAAAGATCTCGATGCTGTCCGTCCAGTCTCCGCCAGCCCCGCCGTCGATCGTGTCGTTGCCGTCGCCCACCATGTAGATGAAGGCATCATCACCGTCACCACCCGACAGGAAGTCGTTTCCGTCGCCGCCGATGAGCGTATCATTGCCAGCCCCACCATAAAGACTGTCATTGCCGCCCTCACCATAGAGAACATCGTCCAGACCGGACCCTTGAATGGTATCGTTGCTGTCAGTGCCGTGGGTTACATCCTGCACCGACAGATCGAAGGAATCGGTAACCGACTCGCCACCACTGTCTGTCGACGTGATCGCCAGATTGATTGTCGGCTCGCTACCAGCATCAAGAGATTCTCCATCCTTGAGTTTGAGCATCATGGTGCCTGTGCCGTCATCGACCACTTCGAAACGGTTATCCGAGACGCTGTAGTCAAAGGCCTCATGAGCATCGGCGTCCGTCGTCGTCAACGTGCCGATGACATCACCAGCCTCATTCTCGGTCACCTGACTGCCATCAAGGATAACCTCGGTCGGTGCGTCATTGACGTCACCCACTTGAATGCCCAACACCTGACTGTCGCTGTTGCCCCCGCTATCTGTGACCGTAACGGTGACATCGATATTTGCCGTTGTTTCGTGATCAAGGCTGATGCCGTCTTTCAACTTCAGAACGGTCTCACCATCCAACTGGACAACCTCGAAGCGGTCATCGGAGACGACATAGGTATGACTATCCCCCGCATCGGGATCGGCAACAGCAAGAGTAGCAACCTCGGCTCCCGCTTCATTCTCCAGAACGCCGAAGCCCTCGGAGTCGGTGATCCGGAAGTTATCAAGGAGCGTGCCGAAATTGTTTTCCGAACCCACCTCGATGAAGTTGATGGTATCGGAGCCATCTCCAGACCCGCCAACGATATCAAAGTTGTAGGTGTGCCAGCCCAATCCGTCTTCTGCCGGGTCCACGGTTGCGATGACTTCGCCATTCCAGACGATCTTGACGACCGACTGTCCAAGGGCGTCTTGCTCATTGCCAGTGCCGTGGCCGTTCGATCCGCGGGATTTGAGGTCCATGGCCAGGGTGTAGGTCTGGTCATCTTCCAGCCCGTTCATCTCGCGGGTCAAGGTCCCGTTGGTCGTACCTGCCAGATCGACATGGTATTCGCCATCAGTTGCGCCCAAGCCTTGGTGCCCAGCTTCGTGCACATCGATGTCGGTCTGTGACCAGCCGTCAATGGTTGCGCCGGCGAACCATCCGGTTCCCTCGCCGCCGCCATGCTCGCCATTGCTGAAATGCTCGAAGCTGCCGTTGTAGAGGAAATTGTAGGATCCTTCCGCGCTCAGCGAGAGGCCTTCATTCACGTCTGCCACATTGATCGTCAGGCTTTCGCTGTGACTGAGACCGCCCTGATCAGTGGTGGTGACCACAACATCAACGCTCTGATCGGTCTCATGATCGAAGCTGACGCCGTCCTTCACTTTCAGGACCATGTTGCCCGCGCCATCATCGACCACCTCAAAGCGGTTATCATTGACGGTGTAGGTGTGACTGTCATTGGTATCCACATCGGTCGTCGAGAGAGTGCCGATGATGGAACCATCGCTGTTCTCGTCGAAACTCGAATTGGAAATCTCGATTGCAGTTGGCGCATCATTGGTGCCGCTAACCTCGATCGTCACGGTACCGGTGCCGTTTTGGCCGCTGCTATCCGTTGCGGAATACTCAAATGTTACCGTCCGGCTTTCATGGAGGTTGAGGTCCTGGAAATCCTGGCCCGGATCAAACGTGTAAGACCCGTCCGGATTCATGACAACGGACCCTTCTCCCGGCTGGCCGGTGAGACTGTAGCTGATGTCGCCTCCATTCACGCTCTGGGCATGCGCAACACTATTCAGGGCGTCATCTTCCGTCGTCGTGCCATTTTCATTCTGAGCAACCACGCCTTCGTCGATATCAGCGACATTGATGGTGAAGTCTTCGCTGAAGGTGCCGTGATGGCCATCGTCGGTGGTGACGGTGAGAGGGACGGAGGCTTCCGTCTCATGATCGAGCGTCACGCCTTCCTTGAGCTTGAGCACCATATTGCCCGCGCCATCATCAACCACTTCGAAGCGATTATCGGAGACGGTGTAACTGTGGCTGTCGGAGCTATCGACATCGGTGGTGCTGAGGGTGCCGATCACGGCCCCCGCATCATTCTCATCGATGGTGTTGGCGGTGAGGTCCACGGCGGTGGGGGCATCATTGGTGCCGGTCACCTCGATGTTGACGGTGCCGCTATCGGTGGAGCCCCTGCCATCGTCAGCCGTGAAGTTGAAGCTGACGGTGCGGCTTTCGCCGACGGCCAGATCATCAAAGTCGGTGCCGGGATCAAAGCTGTAGGAGCCATCGGGATTGAAGGTGACAGCACCCTCGGATGGCTGGCCATCAAGGCTATAGGCGATCGCATCGCCATCAAGATCCGTCGCGGTGACACTGCTTGAGAGCGGGGTATTCTCACCTGTGGTCTCGGCGGCGTCTTCAGCGGTCACGGCCTCATTGAGGTCAGCGACATTGATGGTGAAGTTCTCGCTGAAGGTGCCGTTATGGCCATCGTCGGTGGTGACGGTGAGAGGGACGGAAGCTTCCGTCTCATGATCGAGCGTCACGCCTTCCTTGAGCTTGAGCACCATATTGCCCGCGCCATCATCAACCACTTCGAAGCGATTATCGGAGACGGTGTAACTGTGGCTGTCGGAGCTATCGACATCGGTGGTGCTGAGGGTGCCGATCACGGCCCCCGCATCATTCTCATCGATGGTGTTGGCGGTGAGGTCCACGGCGGTGGGGGCATCATTGGTGCCGGTCACCTCGATGTTGACGGTGCCGCTATCGGTGGAGCCCCTGCCATCGTCAGCCGTGAAGTTGAAGCTGACGGTGCGGCTTTCGCCGACGGCCAGATCATCAAAGTCGGTGCCGGGATCAAAGCTGTAGGAGCCATCGGGATTGAAGGTGACAGCACCCTCGGATGGCTGGCCATCAAGGCTATAGGCGATCGCATCGCCATCAAGATCCGTCGCGGTGACACTGCTTGAGAGCGGGGTATTCTCACCTGTGGTCTCGGCGGCGTCTTCAGCGGTCACGGCCTCATTGAGGTCAGCGACATTGATGGTGAAGTTCTCGCTGAAGGTGCCGTTATGGCCATCGTCGGTGGTGACGGTGAGAGGGACGGAAGCTTCCGTCTCATGATCGAGCGTCACGCCTTCCTTGAGCTTGAGCACCATATTGCCCGCGCCATCATCAACCACTTCGAAGCGATTATCGGAGACGGTGTAACTGTGGCTGTCGGAGCTATCGACATCGGTGGTGCTGAGGGTGCCGATCACGGCCCCCGCATCATTCTCATCGATGGTGTTGGCGGTGAGGTCCACGGCGGTGGGGGCATCATTGGTGCCGGTCACCTCGATGTTGACGGTGCCGCTATCGGTGGAGCCCCTGCCATCGTCAGCCGTGAAGTTGAAGCTGACGGTGCGGCTTTCGCCGACGGCCAGATCATCAAAGTCGGTGCCGGGATCAAAGCTGTAGGAGCCATCGGGATTGAAGGTGACAGCACCCTCGGATGGCTGGCCATCAAGGCTATAGGCGATCGCATCGCCATCAAGATCCGTCGCGGTGACACTGCTTGAGAGCGGGGTATTCTCACCTGTGGTCTCGGCGGCGTCTTCAGCGGTCACGGCCTCATTGAGGTCAGCGACATTGATGGTGAAGTTCTCGCTGAAGGTGCCGTTATGGCCATCGTCGGTGGTGACGGTGAGAGGGACGGAAGCTTCCGTCTCATGATCGAGCGTCACGCCTTCCTTGAGCTTGAGCACCATATTGCCCGCGCCATCATCAACCACTTCGAAGCGATTATCGGAGACGGTGTAACTGTGGCTGTCGGAGCTATCGACATCGGTGGTGCTGAGGGTGCCGATCACGGCCCCCGCATCATTCTCATCGATGGTGTTGGCGGTGAGGTCCACGGCGGTGGGGGCATCATTGGTGCCGGTCACCTCGATGTTGACGGTGCCGCTATCGGTGGAGCCCCTGCCATCGTCAGCCGTGAAGTTGAAGCTGACGGTGCGGCTTTCGCCGACGGCCAGATCATCAAAGTCGGTGCCGGGATCAAAGCTGTAGGAGCCATCGGGATTGAAGGTGACAGCACCCTCGGATGGCTGGCCATCAAGGCTATAGGCGATCGCATCGCCATCAAGATCCGTCGCGGTGACACTGCTTGAGAGCGGGGTATTCTCACCTGTGGTCTCGGCGGCGTCTTCAGCGGTCACGGCCTCATTGAGGTCAGCGACATTGATGGTGAAGTTCTCGCTGAAGGTGCCGTTATGGCCATCGTCGGTGGTGACGGTGAGAGGGACGGAAGCTTCCGTCTCATGATCGAGCGTCACGCCTTCCTTGAGCTTGAGCACCATATTGCCCGCGCCATCATCAACCACTTCGAAGCGATTATCGGAGACGGTGTAACTGTGGCTGTCGGAGCTATCGACATCGGTGGTGCTGAGGGTGCCGATCACGGCCCCCGCATCATTCTCATCGATGGTGTTGGCGGTGAGGTCCACGGCGGTGGGGGCATCATTGGTGCCGGTCACCTCGATGTTGACGGTGCCGCTATCGGTGGAGCCCCTGCCATCGTCAGCCGTGAAGTTGAAGCTGACGGTGCGGCTTTCGCCGACGGCCAGATCATCAAAGTCGGTGCCGGGATCAAAGCTGTAGGAGCCATCGGGATTGAAGGTGACAGCACCCTCGGATGGCTGGCCATCAAGGCTATAGGCGATCGCATCGCCATCAAGATCCGTCGCGGTGACACTGCTTGAGAGCGGGGTATTCTCACCTGTGGTCTCGGCGGCGTCTTCAGCGGTCACGGCCTCATTGAGGTCAGCGACATTGATGGTGAAGTTCTCGCTGAAGGTGCCGTTATGGCCATCGTCGGTGGTGACGGTGAGAGGGACGGAAGCTTCCGTCTCATGATCGAGCGTCACGCCTTCCTTGAGCTTGAGCACCATATTGCCCGCGCCATCATCAACCACTTCGAAGCGATTATCGGAGACGGTGTAACTGTGGCTGTCGGAGCTATCGACATCGGTGGTGCTGAGGGTGCCGATCACGGCCCCCGCATCATTCTCATCGATGGTGTTGGCGGTGAGGTCCACGGCGGTGGGGGCATCATTGGTGCCGGTCACCTCGATGTTGACGGTGCCGCTATCGGTGGAGCCCCTGCCATCGTCAGCCGTGAAGTTGAAGCTGACGGTGCGGCTTTCGCCGACGGCCAGATCATCAAAGTCGGTGCCGGGATCAAAGCTGTAGGAGCCATCGGGATTGAAGGTGACAGCACCCTCGGATGGCTGGCCATCAAGGCTATAGGCGATCGCATCGCCATCAAGATCCGTCGCGGTGACACTGCTTGAGAGCGGGGTATTCTCACCTGTGGTCTCGGCGGCGTCTTCAGCGGTCACGGCCTCATTGAGGTCAGCGACATTGATGGTGAAGTTCTCGCTGAAGGTGCCGTTATGGCCATCGTCGGTGGTGACGGTGAGAGGGACGGAAGCTTCCGTCTCATGATCGAGCGTCACGCCTTCCTTGAGCTTGAGCACCATATTGCCCGCGCCATCATCAACCACTTCGAAGCGATTATCGGAGACGGTGTAACTGTGGCTGTCGGAGCTATCGACATCGGTGGTGCTGAGGGTGCCGATCACGGCCCCCGCATCATTCTCATCGATGGTGTTGGCGGTGAGGTCCACGGCGGTGGGGGCATCATTGGTGCCGGTCACCTCGATGTTGACGGTGCCGCTATCGGTGGAGCCCCTGCCATCGTCAGCCGTGAAGTTGAAGCTGACGGTGCGGCTTTCGCCGACGGCCAGATCATCAAAGTCGGTGCCGGGATCAAAGCTGTAGGAGCCATCGGGATTGAAGGTGACAGCACCCTCGGATGGCTGGCCATCAAGGCTATAGGCGATCGCATCGCCATCAAGATCCGTCGCGGTGACACTGCTTGAGAGCGGGGTATTCTCACCTGTGGTCTCGGCGGCGTCTTCAGCGGTCACGGCATGGTTGGTTTCGCCACCACTGCCTCCGCCACCCGGGGTCGATACCGCACCATCATTTCTTGCAGTGTTTGCAGGCGCAAAGCTGGGTGCCGCACCCGTGTTGGTGGCTTGAGCAGAAAACGGAGAAGCCGAGGCCAAAGCAGCACCATTGTCGATGGATTGAACGCCCTCAAGGCCGCCGGACATCGCGAACGCACCTTCGGCAGGGGCTGACGGGCCTGTCGAAGAAAGAGGAGATTGGGGACCGTTGGCAAAGGCACTTGGTGTGGTTTGAGGCGCGCCATTGTTGATCGGCTCGCCAGATACGCGCGCGCCACTGTCATCCGCAGCTCCGCTTTGCGTATCGGTAAATGGCAGTTCGCTCTCGACTGTTACACCATAATGCAGGTTCGGGTTCAGGATGTCCTGACGCGCTGCAATGTGATCACCGGTGTCGTAATCACTGCCACCCTTGTACTGATCGGCTTTCTGGGCCGAGTCCTGTGCGCGGTTGGCTTCTAGTTTGGTGGAACTGCTGTTGATCTTGATGTTGGGAGTCGAGGTGTCAGCCATAGACCTGTCCTTAGCTTCTTGGCCCCTTGGGGCAGGCAATTGGACAGAAAGCTATCGTGAGGCTGATTAATCGGTGGTTCTTTTAATTGGTTAGGAATACGTAAAAATAACATTTCAGACTATCTATAACGGCATTTTGGACGGAAAAGTTCAAACTTGGTTAAGAAAAGTTCAAGAGACTAGGCGCATAAAGAGAGAGTGGTTTGTGCTTTTGGCGCACCAAGCCCGGGCGACATGGGCCGAATAACCGAGAAATTGGGATCAATGACAGAACCATATCCAGACGGGCAGCGCGGCAATCGGTCACGTTTCGGGCAAAAGCTCGAGCGCCTGCACGATATCTTTCAGCCGCCTCGCTCCATGCAGTCGGCCTGGTTTGCGGATCTGATCAAGGTTCCCAAGCGGATCATGGCGGCCTCTTTTGTCATCAACATGCTTGGCCTCGGCATGCCTTTGGTGATTTTGCAGATCTATGACCGAATTATCCCCAATTTATCATACGACACGCTGTTCTACCTGATGGGCGGTCTGGTGATCGTGATGCTTGTCGACACGACCCTTAAGGTAATCCGGTCGCATATCTCCGGCTGGTCATCATCGTACATCGACTATGTGGCCGGTGTGGAAGCGGTCAGACGTGCGATGCACGCGCCACCCGAAGCCGTCGAACAGGAAGCGGCAAGCACACATATCGACCGCATGAATGCGCTCTCGGCCACGGCACGGATGTTTGCCGGTCCGGCCCGGATGGGGCTGGTTGACCTGCCATTCATTTTTGTTTTCCTCGCGGTCATGGCAATTGTCAGTCCGGTGATCGCTGGGCTGCTCGTCTGTCTGTTTGGCATCTTTGCCTGGCGACTGCTGGTCAAGGCTCGGGAAATCCAGCTCCTGCAGGACGAGCGGCAACAACTCGACCGGCGCAAATATGATTTCGTGATCGAGGCATTGTCTGGGATCGAGACGATCAAGACCATGGCCTGCGAGCCGCAAATGATGCGGCGATATGAGCGCTTGCAGGAATCCATTGCCGTCGCCTTTCACAATTCGGTGCGCATGGATGGAGAGACCCAGTCCCTGAGTGCGGTGTTTGCCGCCGTTACCATGGTCACAATCGTGAGTAGCGGTGCTCTGCTCGTCATCGAGGGAACCCAGTCGATCGGGTCTCTTGCCTGCTGCCTGCTGCTTGGCGGGCGAGCGGTGGAAGTGCTTGTCCGGTCGGTGCGATCTTGGAGTGAAATGAGCAACTTCGATCTGGTCAAACAGAATGTCGATGAATTGCTCAGCATCAATCCCAACCCGGATCAGATCGCAGAGAGGATCACTCTTGATGACGGCGCGATCAGTGTTCGCAATGTGATAATCAACTCGTATATGCCTAACAACAAGCCATATCGGGTTTCGCTGACCATCCCGCACGGCAGCATCATCGGGCTCAAGGGCAATCTGCCGCGCGATGATCACCAGTTTCTCGAGATCCTTCGCGGCAAGCTCGATCCAGAGGTTGGCGAGGTCTTGATCGGTGGGTACTCAAGTGCCGAATTGATCGATGCGGATCTGTCCTCCTCCATCGCCTATGTGCCCAACAGTCCTGCGATTTTCAGCGGAACGATCCTTGAAAACCTGACCCTGTTCAACCCGCGCGACGGACTGCAAAGAGCGCGTGAGGCAACACAATTGATCGGCCTTGAAAGCGACATTCAGCAATTGCCGCATGGGTATGACATGAACATCGGGACAGGCGGCAACGAAACACTGCCGCCCAGCTTCCGCCAGCGTATCTGCATTGCCCGCGCCATCGCCCAGAAACCGAGTATTCTGGTGCTTGAGGAGGCCAATGCCCTGCTCGATCAACGTGCGGACAACCTTCTGAGGAAGGGACTGGAGCAATTGCGCGGCACGATGACCATCGTTTTCCTCTCAAACCGTCCCTCTTTCCTTGCCATGGCAGACAAGCAGTTCATCCTCAAGGAAGGCCAGTTGCAAGTGCATGGAGGCCAGCAAAGAGACGCCGCTGATGCCAGGGGAGCCGGTTCAGAAAAATCCGTTCTGGCTCAACAGACAAGACAGGCGATCGGGAGGTCCGCATGAGCGAAAAAGACCCAGGATCGCAATCGCCCGATGACAATGGCCAGTCCGAATTCATTCGCAAGCTGCAATCCGGTGGAATCTCACTGAAAGAGCTTTCGCGCTATTCTGCCGAACGCAATTTCGCAACATCGGCGGATGAAGTGAAGCCAGTGCGGAAAGCAGAGGTCGCATCGGACCCGAATGTGCAAGCCTTTGAAACGGATCAGGTCGCTGAAAGAGCGCAACCTGATGCGGAGCAGGAGATCCAATTTAGCGCAGAGGACATACAGTTCGATGCTGCGCCGAGTGATTTGCTGTCAAAAGGAGCGGCTGCCGGGACAGAAGCCCAAGGCCCTGCGTTCACGGACTTCGAGACCTTGATAGGCGTGAAGGAACGGTGGTCCGGGATCGACTACCACAGTTCCGCTGGGCGCTGCCTGCAGGTGCTTCTCGCGCTTCTCGGCTGGGGCGGCGACGGGCGCCATCTGGCGCAGGCCCTGCCGCACTTCAATACCATTCATGACATGAACGGCCTCAGGGCCGTGCTTTCCCGTCTGAATTTTGCTGCGATCGCGGGCGAAACCCGCCTTGCATCGCTGTCGAACGAGAAGCTGCCATGCCTGTTCGAGGATCAGAACGGGACGGTGCGTATTCTCCTGTCCGTTAATCACGGTGAGGGCACGGTCACCTGCTTTAATGGAGCAACCGGCGCCGAAGAAGACATCAGCTGTCTTGATCGCACCGAGACGATCTATCTGATCAATTCGATCGATCTGGCTCATCAGACCCGCTTCGTGCAGTCTTTCGGTTGGGTTACCCATGCCGCAACGGCCTTTCGGCGGCTGTTTTTATCGCTGTTCGTGATCAATTTCGGCATCAACCTTGCTGCCCTTGCCGTGCCGATTTTCATCATGGCTGTCTATGGCTATGCCATCCCATCAAAGGCGCCGGGCAGTCTTGTGATGTTCATCGCCGGGGTCGGTCTGATCATTGCTGCTGACTATGCCCTGCGAAGGCTGAGAACCCGGGTTCTGGCCTATATCGGAGCGCGTTTCGATACCGCCTTGTCCGTTGAGATCTTCCAGCGCCTGCTCTTCATGTCTTACGGCATGGTCCAGAATGCGACCATCGGAGCGCAGTTGTCGCGCTTGCGTCAGTTCGAGAAGCTCAGAGAAATCTTTCTGGGGTCGCTGGGCACAGCGGTGCTCGATCTGCCGTTCGTGTTCGTCTTCATCATCGCCATTGCCATGATTGGGGGGTGGATCGCGGCGATTCCGGCGGTTCTGCTCGCGGGCTATTTCATTCTTGCCGCTTTCAGCATTCCGGTAGCCAAGCGCCAGACCATGCAGTCCGGTGATGCCAAGACCAAGAAACAGAACATCATGATGGAACTGTTCCTGATGCATCGCGACATCCGCAACACCGGTGCCGAGCAGATCTGGCAGGAACGCTTCGAACGCGCTGCGGCGAGTTTCGCCGCCCTTGATTTCCGGGCGCAGCACTTCTCTCAGAAAATCCAGATCATCAGTCAGTCCATGTCGATGACCGCCGGACTGACCACGCTGAGCGTCGGCACGCTGATGGTCATGGCTGGCGATCTGGGCGTTGGCGGATTGATTGCAATCATGGCCCTGATCTGGCGGGTCCTGTCGCCGCTGCAGAATGCGTTCCTCAGCCTGTCCCGCGTTGGCAAGCTCATCGAAGCCGTGCGCATGGTGAACAATCTGATGCGCATGCAACCGGAACGCACTCCCGGTGCTGTGCCCAGCATTTCGCGCAAATTCAGCGGCCATATCTCGACCAAGAATCTCAGCTTCCGCTATCCGCAGGCGTCCGATGCGGCGATCAAGAATGCCAATGTCGTCATCAATCCCGGTGAGCTGGTCGCCATAACAGGCCCCAGTGGCGGCGGTAAGTCGACCTTCCTCAAGCTTCTGGCGGGACTCTACCGGCCGGTTGCGGGCGTTGTCGGTTTCGATCACCTCGACATCCGGCAGATGGATCTTGGCGAATTGCGCGCCGAAATCAGCTACCAGCCAGATCATCCCACCTTCTTCTACGGCACTGTTGAGCAGAATTTCCATCTCAATGATCCAAAGACGATGCGGAATGAGATGCAGGCATTGATGACGCACTTCAATATCACCGAGGATCATCCCGATCTGCCGGACGGTGCTCTGGACACGCGGCTGAAGGCCGAAACGGTGCATCAGATGGCCGACAGCCTGAAGCAGAAGCTGTTGCTCTGCCGCAGCTTTTCCAAGCATGCGTCCTACTATTTCCTTGATGAACCCGCCAACTATCTGGACTTCGAGACCGATCGCAAGTTCATGGCCCATCTGGCAACCCTGAAGGGCAGGGCGACCACGCTGTTCACCACTCAGCGCCCCAGCCACATGAAGGAAGCCGATCGCATCATCGTGTTGCATGAAGGACAGGTCATCCTTAATGGTCCTCCCGAGCAGGTCTTGCCACAGCTGGATTCGTTCAACAAAGCGGTCGCCTGACCGGGTTTTCTTAAAAACTTTTTGATCGTGAACACAATGTATTAACCCTGAGAGGGCATATTGAACGTGTGCGCACAAAGCGCACGGACCTGCGTTTCTGGTTGTCTTTTTACAGGGTATTGGGTCTTTGAAGTTGTTTCAGTCAAAACAGAGTGAGCTTGACGCGCGGACTCTGACATTGCCTCTGGCGCTGGAAGCGGAGCAACCGCCCCAGCTATTTGCCTATGTGGTGTCGGGATGCGTCCTTTTCATGGCGGCATTTGTCATCTGGGCTTTCGTTACCTCTGTGCTGGAGGTGACCCATGCGATGGGACAGGTCCAGCCCACCACTCAGGTGCAGACGGTTCAGCATCTGGAAGGGGGCTATGTCCAGCAGGTTCTGGTCCACGAAGGGGACCGGGTTGCCGCTGGCCAGCCGATCATGCGCCTGCGCTCTACAGCGACCGAAAGCGAGCGGGATCAACTGGTGGTCCGGGCTGCGGGTCTCAAAATGTCCATCGCCAGCCTTGATGCGCTTATGGATGGCAAGGATCAGCCGGATTTTGGCTCCCTGTTTCACTCCTATCCCAATCTGGCAAATTCCCAATACAACGTCTTCTTGTCTGAAAAGACCCGCATTGAGCGAGAGGAAGCCAAGTTTGCTTCCCAGGTGGTTCGGCGCAAGGCCGAATGGCACGCCGCTGTTGCCGAACAGAAAAGCGTCAACAAGCGCGCCGAGATCGCCAAAGAGCAATTTGTCATGCTCGAAAATCTGCTCAAGCAGCAATATGCCTCCCGCCGGTCCGTCCTCGAAGCGCAGGCCTCGCTGGAAGAAGCGCGGTCCCGGCTCTATGTGCTGGATGGCAAGATCGCGACCACACGGGAACAGGTGACTGAAGCGGAAATCCAGTTGGAAGAAACCCGCGCGTCCCTGCGCAGCGAGCTGGCAAAGGAACGCTCCAAGAGCGCCACGGAACTGGCAGAACTTGACCGCCTTCTGACCAAGCAGCAAGACCGGGTCGAAAGCCTTGATCTCGTTGCGCCGACCAGCGGTCTGGTTCAGGAACTGGCGGTCAACACCGTGGGTGCGGTGGTGCGCTCGGGTGAAGTCGTTGCCCGGATCGTGCCAGATGATCGCAAGATCCTCGCCGAAGTGCGCGTTCAGCCAAAGGATATTGGCCACATCCATGAGGGAGCGAATGCCAAGATTACGGTTTCGACTTTCGATCCCTATGTCTTTGGCACCATCGAAGGACAGGTCAAGACGATCTCAGCCACATCCTTTGAGGATGAGCAGGGTCAGCCCTATTTCAAGGTGCATGTCTCGCTTGACAAGAATGAACTGTCTCATGGCGACAAGACCTATCCGGTTCTGCCGGGCATGGTGGTGACGGCGGATATCGTGACGGGCAGAAAGTCTCTCGCACGCTACCTCCTGAAGCCGGTCTATCGGTCAATGGACATCGCCTTCTCCGAGCGCTAACGCTGAATTTAAAACTCCGCATTTAGCCCTTGTTAACCATAAAACCCTAATAGTGATAGGGAGTTGGTAAGCAAATTGATCGGGGCGGTGACCCTCAACGGGACACCAGATGGCACAGATGTGCCGCCTTCGTGCTTCTTTGGGTCAAGAGTAGAGCAGTCATGAAGCTGATACACAGCAACACGGGATCGGAGCTTTGCTTCAGCGCGACTGCGACGGGAATCAGCCGTGGCGTGCGGACCTGTCTGGTCTTGGCTGCGATCATTGCGCCCCTCTTGGGTGCGGCAACAGCCAGAGCCGACAATCTCGCCCAAATGCTTTACGACGTCTATGACAACAATCCCGACATTCGGGCTCAAGAGGCAGCGCTCGAAGCGAGCAGGGCAAGCACCCGCAAGGCAGCATCGGCCTATGCCCCCAAGATCAATGCGACAGCGGGGCATTCCATGGTTGAAGAGCGCCTCAAGGCCGGCGGACGCACCAGAACCCGAACAACGCAATATGGCTTGAGCGCGAGCCATCGTCTGTTCAATGGCTTCCAGAACCGCAACAACCTGATCAGCTCCAAATATACGGAACGTTCAAGCCTTTATCAGGTCCGCAACAAGGAGCGCCAGATCCTGCTCGAAGCGGTCAAGGCCTATATGGACGTCTTTGCCGCGCGCAAGATGATCAATCTGCGGCGTCGGTATCTGACCAATCTGCTCGATCAGCAGCGCGGCACCAAGGCACGCATTCGTGCCGGAGAACTGACCCGCACCGATCTGTCCAAAACCGACGCACTGATTTATCGCGCACGCGCCTCGCTGGAGGGAGCATCGGCTGATCTGGGGGCTGCCGTTGGTCGCTACGAATCGTTGGTGGGATACAAACCGGCGGAATTGATCTTCCCTCAGATGCCAGTCAGCCACTTGCCGCAGACGGTTGAGGAAGCAGAGCGCAAGGCCCTGCAGATGCATCCCGATTTGCGCGCCTCCCGCGCAAGCGTCAAGGCGTCGGAATATGCGGTCAAGTCCGCACAAGGAGCGTTTCTGCCGACGCTTGATGTGAGCGGCGAAGTCAACCGCAACTATGCCTCGAGTCATGCGGAAACCAACAAGGCGGAAGGTGCCTTCTCCCTTCGTCTCAGCCTGCCGATTTTTGACGGAGGGGCACGGATGGCCGATGTCCAGAAGGCGCGTGCCCTGCGCGATCAGCAGAAATACGCCTCCCACGCACTGTCAGCGCGCATCAAGGCCGACGCCAGAGAGCAGTTTCTCAGGAACCGTGCAGCACAGGTCGCCTTGAAGCAGGCCTCCGCCGAGGTTCGCGCCGTACGAGACCTCTTGCGTGGCATCAAGATCGAGGAAAAGGCGGGGCAACGGTCCTTCTTGGACATCCTTGATGCGGAGGTGTCGTTGCTCGATGCTCAAGAGCTGGAAATCTATTCCAAGGCCGATTCGGTGATCGCGATCTACAGTTTCCTGGCGGCCACAGGCCAGTTGACAGTGTCAGGTGCGCGCAAGGCACAGTTGCAATATGCACCGGAAGCTGTTGCTGCGATTGCGCGCGCGGAACAGATGAACCGACCTAAGTCCCAGAAAGTAAAGACAACCGGGCCGCGCAAATCTGATGATCCCTGGAGCGGATTGCGCTAGCCATATCGGGCAGCCTCCTCAAGCTTCATTTTTCATTAACGATGACGCGATCTTTTGCCTCCAAAACGGGTCAGCACCGAGTACGTTCCTCTCGCTTTAACTTCTTCTAACTAGAATACGACGAGATTCAAAGACGACCGTATCCAGGGGGGACGGGCGGACGACTTGGGGCGAAAAATGGCACTTATTCTGATCGTTGACGATCAAAATACCAATAGACAGATTTATTCCCAAATTGCACGGCGAATAGAGGACGGAACGGATGTTGTGACCTGCGCGGGCTCGCATGATGCCCTCAAATGGCTTGATCACAATGACCCGGATCTGATTCTGACCGACTTCAACATGCCCGGCATGCATGGAGACGATTTCATTGGTCAAATCAGAGCCAATCCTCGCTTCGCCGATGTTCCGATCATTGTTGTGACCGTGTTCGAGGACCGCAATCTCAGACTGCGGGCGCTTGATGCCGGAGCGACGGATCTGTTGATCAGTCCTGTTGACCATCGGGAATTCGTTGCCCGAGCCCGAAATCTTCTCAAGATGCATCGTCAGAGTCAGGTGCTGTCGAACCGGGCCAGTTCGCTTCTGGAGTCTCTCAAGAAAAGCGAAAGCATTCTTGCCTGGACCCAGCGCGAGAACGAAAGCCGCCTCGTCAACGTGATCAACACCCTGCCGGTGATGGTCAGCGCCACGGATGTTGATGGCTGTTTCCTCTTCATGAATTCCAACAAGGCGAATTATCTGGGCTTGAAAGCCGAGGACGTGGTTGGCCGCTCCTGTACCGAGGTGTTGGGTGAGCAGGTTGCTGAGCGGAACACCGCAATCGATCAACTGGTCATCGCCTCGGGCACTGATTTGCGTTCCTTCGAGGAGGAAATCGTCAGTAGCAAGGGCACGCGAAAGATCTTCATGACCACCAAAAGTCCGCTTATCGAAGGCAAGCGGGTGATCGGTGTGGTAACGTCGTCGCAGGACATCACGGATCGCAAGGCTGCTGAAACGCACTTGCATCACATGGCCCATCACGATGGTTTGACGGGCCTTGCAAACCGGTCGCTTCTGCGCGACCGGGTCGACCGCGAAATCGGACGCTGCCGCCGCGGTGATGGCCGCTTTGCATTGCATCTGATCGATCTGGACGGTTTCAAGCAGGTCAATGATGTGCACGGCCACGCAACCGGGGATGAGCTGCTGGTTCGGGTTGGTGAACAATTGCGCAATGTTGCCAGTCCGAATGATCTGGTTGCGCGTTTGGGCGGCGATGAATTCGCCATCCTTCAGACCAACGTCAAGAATGACACGCATGTCGAACAGTTGGGCCAGGCAATCACCAACGCGATGCCTGATGCGATCTCGCTTATCGACCTGTCGACCAGTGTGACAGCGTCCATCGGCATTGCCGTTCATCCCGAGGATGGCAATTCCTTCGAAAAGCTGATGAGCAATGCCGATCAGGCCATGTACAAGACCAAGGCGGCGAGTGGCAATGGTTTTTGTCTTTATGCCACCAATCTCGATGCCCGTGCCGAAGCGGAGCGCCGCGTCGACGATGCCCTTAAGGCCGCGCTTGACGATCGGCGCTTCGAGTTGCTCTACCAGCCACAAGTGGACCTGAAAAGCGGCGACATATGCGGCTGCGAAGCCCTGTTGCGCATGCGGGGTGAAGACGGGGCGCTGATCGCACCAGCGGACTTCCTCGCCCGTGCCGAACGCAACGGCATGATCATGCCGATCAACGAATGGGTGATCTATGAAGCCTGCCGTCAGGGGGCCGAGTGGCACTCCAAGGGCTATACGGACTTCACCATCGGTGTAAACCTGTCTCCCGTTCAGTTCCAGCGCCAGTCTGTGCCGCTTCTGGTCGCCCGGATCCTCGCAGAGACCGGTATGCCGGCCCATTGCCTCGATCTCGAATTGACCGAAAGCATCGTGCTGCATGATCGCAAGCAAGTCGCGCAGCAGCTCAGTCAATTGCGCACGCTGGGTATCAAGATTTCGATTGATGATTTCGGGACAGGATGTTCCTCGCTGTCCTACGTCAAGCATTTCCCTGTCGACCGGCTCAAGATCGACCAGTCGTTCGTGCGTGACATGCTCAAGAACCCGTCTGACACGGCCATCGTACGTGCGACGATCAATCTGGGCCATTCACTGGGGCTGGAAGTGATCGCAGAAGGCGTTGAGGATAGGGCTGTTGCCAACGCTTTGCTGCTTGAGCATTGCGACAGAGCGCAAGGCTACTATTTCTCCCGCCCCGCGCCCGCCGATGAGTTCGAGCAGGCCATGCAGAAACAACTCAGATATGGCACCAGATTGGTCGAGAGCTTGCAGGAGCCGGCCTGATCATGACAATCCGGTTTGTTTCCCGCCCTCTTGATGGGTTGAAAGCGTTGCATCTGCGTCTGGCGGCCCGAGAGGATACTGAGCACACGGCGATCTTCTATCGCTATGGCATCATTGCGGCCACCTATGCGCTGGTCGCTTTCGGTCTGACCGTGAACAATGAAACAGCGACCCTGTTTCACGACGACATGCTCATTGCGATCCCGTTTTATGTTGCGGTGCTGACGTTGCAACTGGGGCATTTGCTGTATTCTCCCGGCGTCTCGATGGTTCGCCGTGGCGTGTCCCTCATCAATGATCAGTGGATGCTCTACTTTGCGACCTATACGCTGGGACCAGATGGCACGGGCCTTTACCCTTTCTACTACTGGCTTATCTTTGCGGCTGGATTTCGCTATGGCCCAACCTATCTGCTGATTGCTGCACTGACGTCCGTTCTTTGCCTTGCGAGCCTCTTCACCGAATTTGGTCTGTGGCAAAGCAGTCCCGTTGTCTGCATCGTCCAGATTGGCGGCATTATCGCGCTCTCGGCGGCGGTCTCATCATTCCTTCGAACAATCCGGGAGGCCATCAAGGGGGAACAGCGCGCCAGCAAGGCAAAGTCGCGGTTTCTTGCGAGCATTTCCCATGAAGTTCGCACACCGCTGAATGCCATCAACGGCTTGAGCGATCTTCTGTGCGACACAAAGCTCAATGCGGATCAGAGACGGATGGTCTCGACCATTTCCGAATCCGGCAATTCGCTTCTTGTGCTGATCAATCATCTGTTGGATTTGTCGCGCGCCGAAAGTGGCAAGATGCCTGAACATCTTGAGGATTTCGACTTTTACGCCATGTTTGGGCGTATCCACCGCCTGTTTCGCCTTGAGACATCCCAAAAGGATCTCCAGTTCAACATCCATGTCGATCCGGCCATGCGCAGATTCTATCGGGGCAATGGCCGTTTCATTGAAGACATTCTGATCAACCTGATCGGAAACGCGGTCAAGTTCACGGAAAATGGCAGCATCACGGTGCGCGCTTCCCTGCTTCGGGCGGGCGAGCAAATGCAACGGGTTCGCTTGGAAGTGATCGACACAGGCCTCGGCATAGATGCCGCTGCCCATGACCGCATTTTCGAGAGCTTCACCCAATCCGACGACGGCATCATGAACAAGTATGGCGGCTCCGGTCTCGGTCTTGCCCTGTGTCAGCAATATGCCCAGCAGATGGGGACGCGCATCCGTCTCTCCTCCCAGCTCGGTACGGGCAGCACCTTTTGGGTCGATCTGCCCCTTGATCCGGCGCAGAAATACAGCGAGATCGTTCGGCAGGGCAAGAACTCCGCTGGTCGCGGGCTCGCTCTGGCCTTGGTGACCGAAGACTGGCACCTCAGGATGTCCGTGCGTTCCAGCCATCCGTTCAGTCATCATTTCACCGCTCTCGAACCCGCTGTCACCGAAATGGTTCGCCTGTGCCGGACCGAAGGCGTCGCCCCTCTGCTGTTGGTTGATCGCCGATCCTATCCCCACTCGCTCCCGGCCCTGAATGAAGAGATCTCGCACCTCCTGGCTGGCCAGCAGGTCAGTGTGGTGTGGGTTTGCAAGGACAGCGAGGATCCTGCCGAATTGACGCGCACTGCGCCCGAGTTGGGCATGGCCTATCTGCATCGGCGTGACGTTCAACTGCGGCTGGAGACTCTCTTGCGTCTGGCCGCAAATCTTTATGACAGTCAGGAAAAACGGCAACCGGTTGAAAAGTGCCTTGATGGCCAACAGTTGCGCATTCTTGTCGCCGATGACAATCGCACCAACCAGATGGTCATTGAGCGGATGCTTCAGACACTGGGACATCAGGTGGAGTTGGTCTCCGATGGCGAACTGGCGCTCAGACGCCTCTCCGATGAGGTCTTCGACCTTGTCTTTCTTGATATCAACATGCCGCTCCTGAACGGGCTTGAAACTTCCGAGCGATATGTCCGACTTGCCAACCAGCGCGGCCTGACCGTGCGACCCAATATTCTGGCGCTAACTGCGGACGCATCACCCGAAATGGAAAAACGGTGCCAGCAATCCGGGATGGTTGCCTGTCTGCACAAACCCATTGATCGCGCGAAGCTCAAGGTGCTGCTTGATCTTTATGGCCCCAAGCCCGAATGCGAACTCCAGATCGAAGAGGAACACGAGATGCTCCAGTCAAACAGATCAGATGATGGAAAACTCCTGTCCGAACAGACCCTGATGGATTTGAAGGATTTGGGTGGAGAAGAGTTCGTCGTCCAACTGGCCCATCAATTCACCGAGGACGGTATCGACGCTCTCAAACACCTCAATGAAGCGGTGAAAGACTGCGATGATGCCGAATTCCGCGACAGAGCCCATGCGTTGCGGTCCGCTGCGGCCAACGTCGGCGCTCAGGCGGTTTTCCGGCTCTGCCTGTCATGGCGGCACATGTCAGCCGCTGAGCTTCACGAGGAGGGCGGCGATCACGTGCTGGAGCTTGCCAACGACATGCGTCTGTCGATTGAGGCGCTGGAAGACATGCTGAATGTCGCACTTCCCAAGCCGGACATGGCTGGCTACGCGGGGCGTGAAGACAGGATCGCAGTCGCCAATTGATGCGAATTCAATAAGATTGCTTGACGCTGAAAGCCTGCGTCGGCTATTGCGGTGAGCCAATCGGTCAGACGCGCCCTAGCTGTTGCACCATCGCAATGAGCGTGCTGCACGGCTCGTTTGATGACCGGCGGTCCCATACCAGCAACGAGCCTCATGACCAGCATTTCAGAACAGACACCGCAATCCAATCCAGAGCAATCCGGGCCTCAGAGCAAAGACATCTGGGATGCAATCATCATTGGTGGCGGTGCGGCCGGTCTCATGGCGGGTCTGACGGCAGCGCAGCGGGGGCGGCGTGTTCTGGTCTTGGATCACGCTCGAAAGCCAGCGGAGAAAATCCGCATCTCGGGCGGTGGGCGGTGCAATTTCACCAATCTGGGCACCACCGAGAAGAATTTCCTTTCTGCCAATCCCCGCTTCTGCATTTCCGCCTTGCGGGGCTTCAAGCCGCAAGATTTCCTCGCCATGGTCGAAGCGCACCGGATTGCCTGGCATGAAAAGGCATTGGGTCAGCTTTTCTGTGATGACAGCGCCCAGCAGATCATCGACATGCTGCTCGACGAGCTGTCGGGAGCCGGCGGCAAACTGCGCCTCGGGATCGATGTGAAGATGGTAGAGAAAAGCGATGACCTCTACCACGTCGCCACTTCTCGCGGCACCGAGTTTTGCCGCTCGTTGGTGATTGCAACGGGCGGAAAGTCGATCCCCAAAATGGGGGCAACCGGCTTTGGCTATGACATTGCCCGGCAATTCGGCCTTGATCTTCAATCAACCCGCGCCGCATTGGTTCCCTTCACCTTTTCAGAAGTGGACAAGGCGTGGTCCGTTCCTCTTTCGGGGCTGTCGGTGGATGCCGAAGTGCGGTTCGGCAAGGTGACTTTCCGGGAGGGCTTGCTCTTCACGCATCGCGGACTGTCGGGGCCGTCCATTCTTCAGATTTCGTCCTACTGGTCCGAGGGCAAGTCTGTGAGCATCAATCTCGCCCCCGATGGCGATGCCCTCGCCACATTGCAGGAGGCGCGCATGTCTCGCCCCAAGCAGGATGTTGCAACGGTTCTGGCAACCGTCCTCCCCAAGCGTCTTGCCAAGGCCATCTGCGAGCGCGAAAAGATCAGCGGCAACATTGCTCAGCTCGGAGACAAGGCCTTGCGCAGGCTTGATGAGTGCGTTCACCGCTGGCAGGTGAACCCGATCGGAACAGAGGGCTATCGCACCGCTGAAGTGACGCTTGGCGGGGTCGACACCCGCGCCCTGTCGCAAAAGACCATGGAAGCACGCGACGTACCTGGCCTTTATTTCATCGGTGAGGTGGTGGACGTGACTGGTCAGCTCGGAGGCTATAATTTTCAGTGGGCCTGGGCCAGCGGTCGCGCCGCCGGCTTGGCCCTTTGAGCGTCTGCCGAGCGAAGGTTTGACGACAGTTGTGCTAGGCTTGCCCAATCGAATCGCATGGTGAAACTATCCAACAGGGTCCCTCATGAGCAGAATGATCGAACCGGACATCACCGCCCCGGTGGATGGCCGTCAGTCGCAAAGAGCCATGGAAATCCAGCGCGGGACGAGCCGCCTTTTGCGCCGCCACGGTTTTGTCTGTTTGCCGGAAATGACACTGAAGTCAGGCAGGCGGGCCGATCTGTTCGGGATCAACAACAAGGGCGAGGTCTGGATCATCGAGATCAAATCCTCGGTCGCCGATTTCCGGGCAGACAACAAATGGCCCGACTATTGGGACTTCTGTGATCGACTGTTCTTTGCCACCAATCAGGAAACGCCAGCGGATATTTTCCCTCAGGAGGCCGGGCTGATCATAGCCGATGCCCACGGTGCGGAAATCGTGCGCCATGTGGAAGAGCAGAAACTGGCTGCGGCCAGACGCAAGGCAGTCACCTTGCGCTTTGCCCAGTTGGCCGCTGCCCGGCTGCATGCCATTCACGATCCGGGCGTGCCGGTCCATATCGAACCCAACAAATTGTAGAGTGCGCAGCAGGACCGGATGAGCAGTCTGATCGTCAGGATGGCCTAGCGCGGGGCGCGTTTGGCCAGAATGCGTTGCAATGTCCGGCGATGCATGTTGAGCCGACGGGCGGTCTCTGACACGTTGCGGTCACACATTTCATAGACCCGCTGGATATGCTCCCACCGGACCCTGTCGGCCGACATCGGGTTTTCCGGCGGTTCGGCCTTGGCTGCACTCTCATTCATCAGTGCAGCATAGATATCGTCGGCATCCGCCGGTTTGGCGAGATAATCGACGGCACCCAGCTTCACGGCGGTGACAGCGGTCGTGATGTTGCCGTAGCCAGTCAGCATGATCGTGCGTGCATCGGGATTGGCTGCGCGGATCGCCTCGATCACATCAAGTCCGTTGCCGTCTCCAAGGCGCATGTCCACCACCGCATAACGCGGAGGCTCCTGTTTTACCAACGCCAGGGCTTCTGCAACGGTATCAGCTGACTGGATGGAAAGGCCTCGGCTTTCCATCGCTCGCGCCAGCCGTATAAGAAATGGTCGATCATCATCAACCAGCAACAGGTAGCCCGTCTGGGCGCTCACGGCTTGTTCGATTAGTGTCATTTGCTGGTCCTGTTTGCTTTGCCTTTCTACCCACATGGCCTGTTTGCCGTCACAGGGGGTGTGGCAATCGGTCTCGCCCTTTTAATCTAGCATCAAACTTACTTCTTTTATTGATCTGTCTCAAGCGCGGACCTAGGCCAAAGTATATCGATCATTGCTCCACTGTTTTCAAAAGTATTGTTCGACTGGAGCGCGGTTTTGGATCCATTTCGGTTGGCGATACTCACTTTTCCACCAGTTCGTTCGAGCAATGTCTTGGCGATGAAGAAGCCAAGGCCCAACCCGCCACCGCTGAAGCTTGCACCAGAGTGTCCTTTTGTCGCCGGGTTGGCAAGGGCCGCCCGGGCCGTTCTTGTGCGATTGCTGCGCGTCGTAACGAAGGGATCGCCCAGATGTTTCATGATCTCTTCAGAAAAACCCGGTCCATCGTCAGATATCCGGATCAAGACGTTGCTTTCACCCCAATGCGCGGTGACTTCAACGCGACTATGGGCAAATTCCACCGCATTCTCGATAAGGTTGCCAAGCCCGAACAGAATGCCGGGGTTGCGCCAGACCACCGGTTGTCGGGCAAGATCGTCGGGAAAGACCTGTTCGATCTCAACACCCATAGTCTCGAAAGGCTCCACGATCTCACAGATCAGGCTGGTGATGCGCATTTTGGTGAAATTGTTGTGCTCGTCGCCCGAAAGCGAGCGCAATTTGCCAAGGATATCCCGGCATCGCTCGGCCTGCGTTCGCAAAAGCACCATATCCTCATGCAACGGATCATCCGGGCTGAGATCGCGCTCCAGCTCTTTTGCGACCAGCTGGATGGTCGACAACGGGGTGCCCAATTCATGCGCTGCGGCGGTTGCCAGCCCGTCAAGGTTGGTTAAATGCTGCTCGTTTGCCAGAACCAGCTCGGTGGCCGACAATGCATTGGCAAGCATGTGCCCTTCCTTGGCAATGCGAAACGTGTAGATGCTCATGAAACCCATGGTCAGGATGAGGGCAATCCAGATCCCTGCCATATACAACACCGGCATGGTGGGCGGCCTGTGCCCGACCCATGGCAGGGGCTGGTGAAAGATCACAAGTGCAGTCGCAATGATCGTGATGAGACAGGCCAGAAACACGGTATAGCGTGGCGGCTGCATCGTCGCAGAGACCACCGCCGGGACGAGCAGAAGAAGGGAAAAGGGGTTTTGCAGACCGCCGGTCAGATACAAAAGGCCACCCAGTTGCGCCGTGTCATAGGCAAGCAGCCCTGTTGCGGGCAGGGGAGAGAGCCGCACGCTCTTGCGGAATTTGGCCTGCAGATAGAGATTGAGCCCCGCCGAGAGGCCGACCAACGCAAGACACAGCACCGCGTCGAAATCATAGCCAAGCCCCAACCAGACCAGCACCACGGCAATCGCCTGCCCCAGAATAGCGAGCCAACGCAGGCGCACCAGCGTATCGAGCTTGATTTGCAAAGTGGCAAATTCCGAGGTGGGGAGGGGGGAGAAGTCCATTTGGGAAGGCTTTGGAATGCATGACAGTTAAACGGCGATGAAGCAAGCAACTTGCTTGGGAGGCTATAGTGTCACCATCAAGACAGGCAGTGCAAGTCCGGCTAACCGGTTTGCTCAGATGTTTATGTTGCAATGCAGCATAAAGTGTGTTGCAATAGGAAGGACGAGGCGTTTCTTAGCCAAAAGGCCTAGGTTATCCGCCTGTTTCGACGGTTGGGTGGCAATTACAATATTGCCATGCACAATCAACGAAGACGCAGACGCAGACGCGGCTGTTCAGGGGAGCCGATCACGACCCCGAATGCTTGCAAAGCTTGATCGGCTATCCTGCGCGATTGACAACGGACATGATGGAAAACGCAATGACAAATCGCCCATTTTCTTACGGCGCTTGGTTTGACCCGAACAAGTTCGATCTCAATGCGTTCGATCCCAAGACCCTGTTCTCTGGTCTGCCTTTCTATGATGCCTTCGATTTCAGCGACATGACGGAGCTGGACATGTCCATGCTTCCCATGCCCGTTTACCAGATGTACGAGTGGAACCATGCGATGCTCAGTCCATGGCGGGCTGCGGCCGATGCAACGCGGGTCTTCATGCAAAACCCGGTCAACCCGCTCTCCCAAACGCCATGGGGCAAGACGATGGCCGCCGTGGCAGAGCTGTTCGAGCGCACCACACGCCGCTATGGCAAACCCGAATTCGGCATTCATGAGGTCTCGATCGATGGTCAGGCGACCTCGGTGCATGAAAAGACCGTCTGGCGTCACCCCTTCTGCAATCTCATCCATTTTGAGCGGATGCTGCCTGCCGGACACGGCAAGGACCCCAAGCTATTGATCGTCGCGCCGATGTCTGGCCACTATGCAACGCTTCTGCGCGGCACGGTCGAGACGATGCTGCCCAATCACGAGGTATACATCACCGATTGGATCGATGCCCGCCTCGTGCCGTTGCAGGACGGCGAGTTCGGGCTCGATGACTATATCGACTATATTATCGACATGCTGCATTATCTGGGACCCAACACTCATGTCATGGCTGTTTGCCAGCCTTCTGTGCCAGTCATGGCTGCGGTTGCTCACATGAACGCGGCAGATGATCCGCGGACACCGGCATCCATGATCCTGATGGGCGGCCCGATCGACACGCGCATTTCGCCCACCGCCGTCAATGATTATGCCAACAGCAAGGGCATCGACTGGTTCCGCAACAATGTCATCCTGCCCGTTCCCTTCCCTCATGCCGGTTTTGGCCGGCGGGTTTACCCCGGTTTTCTGCAATTGGGCGGCTTCATGGGCATGAATCTGGATCGCCATGTCAGCGCCCATCAGGAATTTTACAATCATCTGGTGGTTGGGGATGGCGACTCGGCCGAGAAGCATCGTGACTTCTATGACGAATATCTCGCGGTCATGGACATGACTGAGGAATTCTATCTCGAGACGTTGCAAACTGTCTTCATCGAGCATGCCCTGCCTGATGGCAAGATGACCTATCGCGGCAACCGCATTGACGCGTCAGCCATCACCAAGACCGCCTTGATGACGATTGAAGGCGAAAAGGACGACATCACCGGCACCGGCCAGACCAAGGCCGCTCATGCGCTGTGTTCCGGATTGGAAGAGGCGATGAAGGTTCATTACGACCAAGAGGGCGTCGGACATTATGGTGTCTTCAACGGCTCACGCTTTAGGTCCGAGATTGCGCCGCGTGTTTCCGATTTCATCCGCACCCATGATCAAGAGCGCGCATAGCGCAGACATCAAGGCCACAGTCTCTGTTTCCCTTAGCCGCGATTAGCCATGGTCTATGGCTGATGCGCCGATCGCTATCGGAGCCTGTTCTGCTTGTTCGGGTTGTGGCTTGCGGGCCGGCGGCGTCGATTGGGCCTGATTGTCATCGAATATCATCCGGGCCGACTGGATTTCGGCATGGTGGTGAAACACCCAATCCCCCAGCGCCATGATTGGCTCGGCGAAGGAATGGCCAAGATCGGTCAAGGCATATTCCACGGCGGGTGGCACAGTCGGATGAACCGTCCGGCTCACCAGTCCATCCCGTTCCAGTGTTCTGAGAGTCAGCGTCAGCATGCGCTGCGAAATGCCGGCAACCGAACGTTTGAGGACGCTGAAGCGCATCGGGCCATCCCTGAGCATGATGATCACCAGCACGGTCCATTTGTCACCCAGCCGCGAGAGCAATTCGCGCACCGTGCTGCATTTGGCGTGATCATATTGTTTGTTCATGCGCCTTCCTCCGTCGCCATTCTGTAACTAGGTATCAAATTTGTGCCTGCTTGCATGGATGTTGTGGTTCCGTATATAGGCATAGTTACGAATAGTTACCACGGGCTGCTTCCTCCCGCCAGCCCATGAGCGATGGCCAACGGCCATGAGCACAAAGCGAAGAAGGCAAAGACGTGTATATTGAAAAACTGAACTGGCGCTATGCTGCCAAGAAAATGAATCCCTCCAAACCAGTCCCGCAGGAAAAGGTTGATCGCATTGTAGAAGCGGTGCGCCTCGCGCCGACCTCAAGCGGACTGCAGCCGTTTGAGCTTCTGGTGATTACCAATCCCGAGCTGCGCGCAAAAATCTGCGAAGCCGCCTATGGTCAGGCCCAGATCACCGATGGGTCTCATTTGCTGGTCTTCGCCGCTTGGGACAACTACACGGCGGATCGGATCAACGGCATGTTTGATCTGGTGAACGAAGAACGCGGGTTCGCCGATGAAGGTTGGGAAGCCTATCGTCAGCGGCTCCTTGCAGGCTATGTGCCGCGTGATGAGGCCGTGAATTTCGAGCATACGGCCCGTCAGGCCTATATTGGTCTGGGGGTCGCCTTGATGGCCGCGGCCTTTGAAGAGGTGGATTCCACCCCGATGGAAGGCTTTGATGCAGACAAGCTTGATGAGATCCTCGATCTGAGGGCCCGCGGTTTGCGCTCGGTCAGCATTCTGCCGCTTGGCTATCGCGATAAAGAAGGCGACTGGCTGGTCAATCTGAAAAAGGTTCGTCGGCCTTCTGAGGATTTTGTCACGACGCTCGATTGAGCTTCTTGGCGTATAACATCAGATAAAGTGGCAACAAGCCCCGGATCCAGTCCGGGGCTTTTTTGTTGCAAAAAGCGACGGGAAGGGCGGAAAACTGCTTGAGCAGCGAAAGGTCGCATGGTTTCTCCCGCTTTGGGATGGGAATTGCCGCGATCTTTTTTCCAAAGGAACTGCGACAAAATCGCGATTTGGACCAGATTTCGATCAAAATAGCCCTCTTGACGGAGCAACGGTAAGATTGGCTGCGATTTCAAGAGTGAAAGGGTGAAATAAATTTCAAACAAATTCTCTTGAACACGGATGAATACTTCACCACCTCTTGCAGTGTGAGAGCGCATCGGGTTTTGAAAAAGGCGAAGACTCGAAACTCGATGTAGAAAATGAATGTAATTCCAACCGAAAGGAAGACAATGTCACAGATTAGAGCTGCCAAGTCATCTTGGAAAATCCAGCATGTGGGTTTGATGATACTTGGTTTTGTTTTCTTCTGGCCGCTTGGTCTTGCTATGTTGGCCTACATGATCTGGGGTGAAGAAATGCGAGAACTTTTCAAGGATTTCAAAACACGAGTGGACCAGGAGTTCAAAGGATCGAAATGCGGCCAGCGTCACAGACACTATCGACGCGGCGGTTTCGAACCGACGGGCAATGTGGCCTTTGACGAATATCGCAAGGCAGAACTGCAGCGTCTCGAAGAGGAACGTCGCAAGCTCGAAGCAGAACGGGCTGAATTCGAAGACTTCCTCACCGAACTGCGGCGCGTGAAGGACAAGGAAGAGTTCGACCGCTTCATGGCGGCGCGGCACAATTCCAATCCAACCGCTCCGTCCGAAGGGGCCCCCTATAACGATCAGGGAGCATAACCTTCGGCGAAAGCCACCCAAGTCCTTGTCTCAAGGCACACACCATATGAACAAAAGGGCGGGACCTTGACTCCCGCTTTTTGTTTGTCTGCAGTGCGGTTGTGCCGCTCTGCCATCGCCAGCTATTCATTTCGCTCATGCAACAGATGAGCCACCGGCGTATTCTTCCTACTTGCAAAATTTGCAGAAAAGAGCCATTTTCTTTTTGGTCCGTACAGAATGCATCTTTGCAGTGTCTGTAAGGGCCTTGTTCTCGGGGCGGGGTGAAAGTCCCCACCGGCGGTAAAGGAGCCTGTCTCTGAAGCCCGCGAGCGCATTCTTGCTCTCCGCAAGGATGGTCAGCAGATCCGGTGTGATTCCGGAGCCGACGGTTACAGTCCGGATGAAAGAGAATGTGACAGCCACCAATCCCTTGCCGAAAATCCGGCGAGCGCGAAGACCTGTCATTTCGTCCTGATTCACTTTGGCTGTGCTCGCCATGCCTTTTGCTGGCAGCCTTTTTTCGGAAAGCGAAATGAATCAGATTTCCCAAACTGCACTTCCTCAGCCGCCGCTGATCAATTCGGGCGCCTTTATGGGCGCCATCTACATGATCTGTGCCGGTTTATCCTTTGCGTTGGTCAATCTGGCCACGCAATATCTGACCATGAGTCTTGGCGTGACCTCGCCCGTTGTTGCCTTCGGGCAATATTTTGCTGCTCTGCTCTTCAGCCTGCCATGGCTGTTGAAGGTGGGGATCCGGGCGGCCCGCACCAATGCAACCGGCAAGCATTTGCTGCGTGTCATCTTTGCCGTGCTCGGGGTTCAGGCCTGGGTCGCCGGGCTTGCGCATGTGCCGATCTGGCAGGGCATTGCGCTCATCATGACGTCACCTTTTTTTGTCACCCTTGGTGCGCATCTGATCTTGAAAGAGAAAATCGGCATCCATCGCCTCGCCGCGACGATTCTCGGCTTTGTCGGTGGCATGATCATTCTGGCGCCGTGGTCCGATAGCTTCAGCTTCTATGCCCTTTGGCCCGTGGTGGCCGCCATCTTCTGGGCGGGCACATCCCTGTTGACCAAGACCCTGACAGGAAACGAGGCGCCCGAAGCGGTTACCCTCTATCTGCTGTTGTTCATGACGCCGTTCAATGGATTGCTCGCCGTTGGCAGCGGCTTTGCCATGCCGGGCATGGATGCCATAGCGATCATTGGTCTGTCGGGCTTTTTCGTGCTGCTGTCTCAATGGCTGATCGCCCGCGCCTATTCGAGCGCCGATGCCGCCTATGTACAGCCCTTCGATCACGTCAAGTTGCCGTTCAATGTTGCTGCTGGCTGGATCGCCTTTGGCTTTGCGCCAGTCGGACAATTCTGGCTCGGGGCATTGCTGATCGTTGCCGCCTCCCTCTACATTTTGCATCGAGAGACACGCCTCTATCGAGGACCTACGGGAGCAGCAGCTGCTGCAATCTGATAATGCAAAAAGGCCCGCTGAGCGGGCCTTTTTCTCGTTTGGCGGTAGTCAAACACGATCAGTCAAACAGCATCAGTGGATCCGACGTGCCAGTCCAGAAGCCGCTTTCCGGCTTCTTGGCCGTTACTTCAATCTCGATCTTCATTTCAGGGCGCAACAACTCGCAGATAATCAGAGTTGCTGCGGGTCGGATGTCACTCAGATATTTGCCGAAAATGGGAAAAGCCTCGTCCGCATAGGCGCGGGATGTCACGAAATAGCGGATGCGGACAATGTCCGACAGCTCGAAACCGGCCTCGCCAAGGGTTTTCTTGATCGTCGAAAAACAATTATGCGTCTGCGCCGTCAGCGTTTCCGGCATGACCATCGTATCATAATTATACCCGGTCGTGCCGGATACGAAGCACCAGTCTCCATCCACGATTGCCCGGCTGTAGCCTGCTTCGGCTTCCATGCTCGACCCTGTCGAAATCATCTGGCGAACCATGTCCCGCTCCTTCTGTTCTTCGCAATCTTAGTCGCTATAAGTAACCTCATCCCGCTTGACGAGCAAAGCCAAATCAAGGCCAATACAATCAACTTTGTTCCGCGGAGTTTCAACCGGTGAAGGGGGCTGCTTTGGTGCCGTTGCGCCAAAGGCAGGATCAGAACGACATGATTGGGCAAGATATGAGCAACGAGGCCGCTTTCTCTCTCGAAAGCCACTGGATTGATGACGGCAGCAAAACGGGACAGATGCACCTGTCATTGGCCTCCGCTGAAGGGCTTGAGCTCACCCCGCGGCACATCCTTGCGTTCACCGCGATAACCCGTATTCCGCCGGGCACGGATGTGACCGGAGCCCGGTTCGTCAGCCGCACGGCGAACTATCACGAACTGGCCCCGGAAAAGACCGTGATGGTTGGGCCGGATACGCCTTGGCGGATCAATATCCCGGTTCTGTCGCACCGGCCTGCTCATTGTACCGACGGTCCGAAATCCGCTTTCATCCTTTGCCCTGACGGCGAGACGATCCCGGTTGACTGCGCGCCGCTCGCCCCTGAGGGGGAGCAAGCTGCGCCCGCGGAACTGACGCGTGTCCACCCCGAAGCGGGCGAGGGGACCTGCCCCGAACGGCTGGGCCTGATACCCATGGCCAAGGAGGTGGCGGTAGAACGCTGGTCGGAAGTGGCTCCTGCGAGCTTGAGTGTCGCTGAGTGGAGCGAGGCGATCGAAACCGTCAATGCGCTGTTTGGGCGCATTTTCCCGAACGAATTCTGGCCTTTTCGGACCGATTCTGCCGGAGTGCTGCTGGAGGTTGTCGAAGCCTCGCCTGATGGGCTGAAATCGACGGAAGGCTATCGCCTCGACTTTTCACACGCCACCGTTACCCTCACAGCAACCGGCCCGGGCCTGCACTATGGCCTCATTGCTCTTGCCCAGATCTGGCGGGCCGCCCGCACCGAGCCGGAAAGCTTCCATTTTCCGCTTGAGGGGTATCTGTCCGATGAACCCGCTCATGATTGGCGCGGCATGCATCTGGATGTCTCCCGTCAGATCTACACCAAGGACTCCATTCTCGACTTTCTCGATCGGCTGGCATGGCACAGGCTCAACCGCTTCCATTGGCACCTGACCGACGACGAGGGCTGGCGCTTTGAAAGCAAACTCTACCCGCAACTCACCCAAGTCGGCGCATGGCGCGGCCATCGCTTGCCCCTGTTGCCCCAGCATGGCTCGGGGGCGGCGCGGCATGGTGGCTTTTTCAGTCAGGCAGACATCAAGGAGATCCTTGATCACGCCACCAGTCTCAGCATTGAAGTTGTGCCGGAGATCGACGTGCCGGGCCATTGTTACGCGGCGCTCGTCTCGGTTCCCGAGCTGGTCGATCCCAGTGCCATGGCGGGTGGGGTTTCGGTGCAGGGGTATGTCAACAATGCCCTCAATCCCGGATTGTCGGCCACATGGCAGTTTCTGGAGCGCATATTCGGGGAGCTCAGTGATCTCTTCCCCGGTCGCTATATCCATATGGGCGGCGATGAGGTGGCTGACGCGGCATGGGCCGGATCGCGTGCAGCAGAAAGCTGGGCCCGCGCCAAAGGCCATGTCGATGCTGCAGGCAATCCCGACAGCATGAAGATGCAGGCCGCGCTTTTGCGGTTCGTCTCCGACAGGCTCGTCTCGGCCGGTAAGGTGCCGATGGCTTGGGAGGAAGCCGCAAAGGGCGGCGGACTTGATCCGGAAGAGACAATCCTCATGGCATGGATGAAAGCGCAAAGCGGTCCAGAGCTCGTCGCCAAGGGCTACCGCGTCGTCATGTGTCCGGGTGAAGCCTATTATCTCGACATGGCCCAGTCGGATGATTGGCATGAGCCGGGCCTTAGTTGGGCGGGCACCTCTTCGCCGCAACAGACCTACGATTTCGATCCGCTGGCGGACTTTGACGATACCTCACGGGTCTTGGGGCTGCAGGGATGCATCTGGAGCGAAAATCTGGTGTCGCGCTCCTTGTTCAATCACATGGTTTTCCCGCGCTTTTCTGCCATTGCAGAGAGTGCCTGGACGCGACCCGAGCACAAACGCTGGCAAAGCTTTGCCGCGCGCCAGAGCCTGATCCAGACAATGCCGCCAACCGAAGGCTGACGGCATATCTCAAGGCTTGCGGACGGTGGATTGTCGCACGGTCTGGCGATAGCGCTTATCACTGCACCCGGTTGGTTTCATATTGCCCGGTTGAGCGATAGCTCCACAAATAGGTCGGAATCACCGCCTCGATGGCCATTGGATTGATGTCCAGTCCTTCGAAGGTGCGCCCTTCGGCCTTGGCAAGATCCGAGACCACATTGTCGAACTTGAGCAGTGTCACCTGATCGCTGGTCAGCGGCGGCGTCAAGGGGAGCCGCTCAAAGACCGATCCCATGGCATGGGCTGCCCAGAAAGGGATGGGCATCAACAGCCGCTGATGGTGTGTGACGGCCATCATCATTTCCAGCAATTCCTTGAAGGTCTTGACCTCCGGGCCGCCCAGTTCATAAGTGGCACCGGGCGTCAGCAATCCATCGACACCGCGCGCAATGACATTGGCGACATCGCCGACAAAGGCTGGCTGGAATTTCGTCTTGCCACCGCCGACCAGCGGTAGGAACGGCGAAAGCCGGCTCATTTCAGCGAATTTATTGAAGAAATTGTCTTCCGTGCCAATCAGCAGAGAGGGGCGCACGATCACCGCGCCGGGGACCGCTGAAAGAGCGGCGATCTCGCCGTTGGCCTTGCTCCGGGCATAGTCTGAGGGCGACTCCTCCGACGCGCCGATGGCGGAAATCTGAACCAGCTTTGAAATGCCAGCCCGGGCCGTCGCCTCGGCAATGGTCTGGGCTCCGATGTGCTGAACTGCGTCAAAGCTCTGCTTGCCGGCTTGATGCAGAATGCCGACCAGATTGACGACCGCCTCTGCGCCTTCAACAGCGCGCGCAACGGAGTTTGCATCCCGCAAGTTGGCCTGCATCGGCATGACTTGGCCGACATTTCCCAGCGGCTGCAGGAAGCCGGCAAGATCTGGCCGCCGCACGGCAACGCGAATCCGGTAGCCCTTGAGGGCCAGAGCTCGAACCACATGGCGCCCCAGAAAACCGGAGCCTCCGAATACCGTGACGATCCCGCCTGTAGACTTGTTCATCAATGTCTCCCTGTGCTCATTCTGGCGCTCGGCCTGTTCCCGTCCGTTGCATCCGTGAACACCATTATGCTCCACCATCTTGATACCTATCAGTGAAGACGAAAAAGGACTCATATTCAACCATTTCGCTGATAAAAGCGACGTTGATCTCAATGCATGGAAGCTTTTCCGGTGCGATCGGCCTGCGTATGAAGCGGTTGTGCGGGCTGTTGCAGATAGGCTCAAGCGAGCCTTCAAAGGCACCCATGAAATTGAAGTTGCGACATATTTCATTTTTGTACGTTGCCGCACATCTAATCCCTTGTCTGCTCAAGAGAAAGGCTGTGCAAGCCGGTTTTCCAAGGCTCTGTGTCACAATCCTCTTTTATGATGTGAATTGTGCACTTTTTCCAATTCTTTAGATTGACATTGACCATGTCACGCCGTAAAAACCGCCTCACATCTGAGATTGCCCAGGTGGCGGAACTGGTAGACGCGCTAGCTTCAGGTGCTAGTTTCTGTATGGAAGTGGAGGTTCGAGTCCTCTCCTGGGCACCATTTACTCACTTAAGCCATTGTTTTCGCTCCAGCTTTTAGCAACCGCTAGGAGCCGTAGACCATGTCGGAGACCATTTCACACCCGTTTACCTTCGTGAAATCTGGCGTTTTTTACTTTACCCGCCGCATCCCCAAAGAGCTTCAATCTCACTACACATCTCGTCGGATAGCCTATTCACTCCGAACGAGGTCTCCACGTATCGCAGACGCCAGAGCCAGAAGAGCGGCTGATCAACTCGATGAGTATTGGTATCAGTTGCGGTGCCAAGACAGAGAGTTGCCTGGCAAACACCTGCTGCGCCTGCAAGGAGACGTCGGAACGCGGCCCGCTGATGTTTCACCTGTCCTTCCCTCCACATTTGTCTGTTTGTCAGAAGCCGTCGGGATATACCTGAAGCTGAAAGGAAAGGGGCGTCCTGCCACCTTCCACCGTGCTGCAGAAAGAGCCTGCGGCTACGTCATTGACGCCTGTGGAGATAAGCCTCTCGATACATACACCAAGGCAGACGCAAACGCCTTTCGGGACTCCTTGATCAAGCGTGAACTCGCAGGCAGCAGTATCACACGGGTCTTTGGAACCGTGAGGGCTGTCACCAACTTTGCCGCTAGCGAACTGGGCCTGACAATCAACAACCCATTCTCTGGCGTTTATTACGACCGGTCGGCAGGGGTCTCAGACCGAACGCCGGTTCCTCCTGAAGCCGTTACCATTGTGCAAGCCAAGAGCCGTCGTCTTGACGATGATCTGCGCTGGCTTGTTTCTCTTGTGTCCGACACGGGAATGCGTTTGGCTGAAGCCGTTGGAATGACGCGAGACGATATCGTAAGAGCTGACGACGGTTCTCTCTTTGTGCGTGTTCGACCACACCCTTGGCGTCGCCTCAAAACAAAAGGCAGTGAGCGGGAAGTTCCACTTGAAGGGGAAGCCAGATGGGCGGCATTGCGCATCCTTAGCCAGGATACAGCATCAAAGTTCGCTTTTCCCCGCTACAACACATCGGATACGACAAACGCGAACTCCGCTAGCGCTGCTTTGAACAAATGGTTGAAGGAATACGTGCCTGAAGGATGTTCAATGCACAGTTTCCGCCATTCGATGAGAGATCGCCTCAGAGCAGTTGAATGCCCAGCCGACATTGTTGATCAAATTGGCGGGTGGCAGACTGACGGGGTCGGCCATGGGTATGGTTCGGGATATCCGCTGGAGGTGCTCAGGAAGTGGATGAAGGCCATAACGGGAGCCGACATGGTCTACGGCTCCTAGCGGTTGCTAAAAGCTGGAGCGAAAACAATGGCTTAAGTGAGTAAATGGTGCCCAGGAGAAGCGGGATTTTGTGTTCTATTCCCGTTACAGGCACCTACACAGCAGGTAACTCCAGCAAAACAAGGGATAACCGGTGGCTTGAGCATCTGTCAACAGGCGTCAGCGGGTCTACGGTTTGGTCTACGGCATCGTGGCTGCCTGGGAGACCTCCTTGCCTTGATCAACGAGCAGCCCACACGAGCGTTCAGTTCCCCCACAGCGACAAGCTTTGGAAGGCACCTGCTCCGACACTTAAGAAGGCTTGGCTTCACTGAGAGAGCGCCCCAGGGCCATGGGGGAATGTTCGAACGTCCAGCATATAGATAGGGCGCTCACATTTTTGACCCCAATAGCTCATGGGATGGTGGGGGCTGGATTGGTGTCTAGGTGGTGACGCACTCACACACCCTAAATCGGATAAGCGCGGGGGGCTGGAGCGACCAGGCTGGATAGACGTGAAGTGAACTCTCAGGTCAGCAGCGGTGAGCGTGTAGTGGGTCGCGAGGGGAGTCTTGGTTCGTAGCTATGGATGTGTGTGGGGTGTTGGGGTATGGGAACGCTTCACAAGCGCTGATCCGCCATGTCGAGCCGTTGCAGAAGAATACCATAACGATTCGTTCGGGTATTCGCGGCAATCCCAACAAAACTGTCATTTCCGAAGGTGGCCTTTACGCCCTGAGGCTTGATATCGACGGCGAGCCTTGGTTCGTCGCCAAGGATGTCTGTGATGTGCTGGGATACACACATACTGGGACTGCCCTGCGTAGCCATGTCGATCCTTCCCAACAGAATACAGTGTCAATTCGACACGGTATTCGCGGCAACCCCAACAAAGCTGTCATTTCCGAAGGTGGTCTTTACGCTCTGGTCCTCGGCTCCAAGCTCCCGCAGGCCATACGCTTCAAGCTCTGGGTCACTGACGTGGTGCTCTTGGTTGTCGCTAGATGTCCTGTGCGACGCCCTGCCATTGAGGGGATGCGCGAACGCCCCAGCGTTTGATAGGGCGCTCACAGTTTTTAGCCAGGAACATCCGCGATGCAGGTTGAGCCAGCAATAGGCTCGAATGCGGACTTCTTCTTCGCCAGAGCATTGGAGTAGCGTCCGTTCCCTTGGGTGACCTCTTCTAGCCCCAGGTCATCGAGAGCTATTTTGAAGCTGTCGTGTTTGCGGACGCGCTTGTTAAAGTTGGAAATGTCCTTCACGCCAAGTTGTTTCCGGAGGTCTTTGTAAAGATAGGTGCCATCTGGATTCTCGGCGAAATAGGCCTCGATCTGTCTGATCGCATCAGCAACCCACCCCTTCAGCTTCACCTTCGCTGGCTTCCAGGTCGTGATCTGGCAACCCGGAAAGACCTTGGGCAGGAACGCGCGGGCACCTGAACAGGGTGGGGCTATGATGTATGCATTGCAAACCCCACACTCATTGCCGGAACCCTGCCTAACATAAGAGCGACACAAGGCTTGCAAGATGTGATGCATGTGTTCGCCAGCCTGGACTTGTGACACCACGGTCGCAGCAATGGCCTGGTCATTTGGGGTGCCACTGCAATGCCGTGCCGTCATCTCATAGTCAGTTTCAGGGTAGTTATTCAAGCTGGCAAGGATCACGTTCTGGATGTGGCGGAAGTCATTTGTTCCCTGATGCTTACCCCAATTCAGGAACTGTACCCGACCCGCATCCGAGATCAGTAACTCCTTGATGCGTTCTGGTGTCCTCCCACCAATAGCGCCCTTGAGATAGATAACCAGCCATTCCTCGTCGGGTTTGCTGTCGATCAGCTGGGCGACCTCCTGAGCCAAGGTGTCACCATTCTTCAACCAAGCGTCCTTGCCGGACCCCTTGTGCATGATACCAATCGTAAGGTTGCGATAATTCCTGGCAACTGAAGGCAACTTCACGAGATTTCCTTTGGACTTTCCCAACAGGTCATAGCTTGATCTGACACGCCCTGAAGCGTCAAGAATCACAATCGGTGCCAAGTCATCGGGTATTGCGTCTCGGTTGTTGAGCGCGGAAATGACAGAGGAACCTTTGCGGGGTGGGCGAAGAAGCACATGCCGCCCTGAGAGGGCATATATCGTGTCCAGGAGTGAAGCCTGTTTCGGTCCAAGCCCTCGTTTTGCGGACCAGCGGCAAACCTTGGTAACATTCTCAACGTCAGGCCAAGTGAAGATGCCTGAAGCACCGATAGAGACCAACTCCATCTCCAAACCCGTGACAAACTCAGCCAGAACAGGATGGGATGGTCTCAACGGGTCACGCAAAGAAGCGAGCTGATCGGTGTTGACTGAGATGACTTCGCTGAACACCATTGCTTCGTCCCAAACTCGGACAACACGCGCCTTACCTTGGTAGTGGAAGACATCTGCGTCGCTAAAGCTGTTATCACGGCAACGACTCTTGACCATGGCGTGGGTCGTGAGCAAGACACGGGCTTCGTTTGGTGGTGTGCAGCTCAAGCGATTGACACCTTCTTCGGAGGTGAAGACCGCATAGTCTGCGGGATGAAGCTTCAACTCTTTAGCGACCCTGACAATCTCCTCATGGCGTGAGAAGCAAAGAAGAGCCGAAGCACCGCTGTGCTGTTCAGACCTCACGAGTTCTCGTATGAAGTGAACCATAGCTGTGGTCTTCCCGACACCAGGATCGAGACTGGATAAGAAGAAGTTGGGGGAGGCAGCCCCTTCAGCCATAGCTACCATTGTCGCGACCAGTTCACGCAGCGCCTCTTCAACATCCTGCTGTGTGGTCCCCCCTCCACGTTTCTCCAGTTCAGTGATCAGGGAAGAGGTGGTGGTGTCAGCCAAGCTGTAGCTGGTACAATCTCTATATAAAGGCTTTAATGGGTTTTGTACCACTGGGGCGGAGACTGGAGGCGAAGCGCAGCCGTACCCATTGGCCAAAGCGACAGCTTGTGACATGAGCATTCCTTGAAGATTTTGTTTGGAGAGAGGGGATGTTGGGGAGGGTCTATGCCTCACCCGAGAGGCGCAACGACGACGCGTTGGCCGGTGGCTTTTTGATCTGGAGCTTTTGTCTGATCGATGGTGGAACTTAATTCGAGCGGCACCAGAACCCGTCCCCCACAAAGCATCAAAGGGTCTTGACCGCCAGGTGGCTAGGTGCGCTCAACGCTACTCATCACGTTTTGGATTGGCATGTCGATGAACGCAGAGGGCGGGAAGTGTGAAATCACTACGCATCGCATGAAAGATCGAGATGCGCAGGTAGCGGCTCGAGAACTGGCAATGTGAGGCATCAGCAGACATGGTCCGTTCAAAAGTCTGAAGTTTTGAATGGCAATATACTCGCAGGGGACTCAACCTAGATACTATCGACTTCTTTGCAAGCATGGACGTGCTTGGTAAAGTTGCCAAACTTAGAACAGGTTCCGGCCACCCGGAACAATGCAGATGAAAGATTTTGCCAATGTCACCAAATTATTTTTTGGAAAATTCAAGCGTGTCATATGGCCACGTATCTGAGCTAGATATTTCGACCTTTCGTGGGGTCAAGGGACTGAAGTTAAAGGATCTGTCGCGATTCAACTTATTGGTTGGCAGGAACAACTCGGGAAAAACTTCAATTTTGGAGGCCCTGGCATTCGTCCTTTCGAGAGGCGATTTGCTAAGGTTGTTTCGTTCGGTGCGTGAGCGGGACAGCCGCTCTAATGTCGCCCTATCCGGCCCCTATTATCTCATCGACGTGATTCAAGCGATTTTTCCTGCTGCTGGAAACGCGTTTATTGATGAAACCTTTGAAGGAGAAATTTCGCTTTCAGCAACGCTAGGTAGTACGGTGGAATGTGTATGGGCCCGTTGTGTAAAGGAAACTGAAAGGGAGCCTGACCTTGGATTTGTGGAACCGACCTACAACCCAGTTCTCTCATTAAGTATAGGCGGGCAACAGCACGATAAACGAACGAATCAAGCTGTTGTTGTAGATGAATTATCGTATCGGATTAAGGCTGGAGAAAGCCTTTTTCGCTCTTACGAACGTTCACGTAGAATCCTTGCCTACGAATACGTTAGCCCGTATGGACATCGGAATAGCAACAATGCAGAAAGGTTTGCAAAGATCGCTGCTGAAGATAGCAACTTGCGAAATGAAGTTGTCGAGATGCTGGCAAAGTTGGACCCTAGAATCAAAGACTTCATCTATGCACCATTGCCAGGTCGCAGAGGGGGGCGTGTTTTTGTGAACATTGATGGCGAGAATGTTGTCCCTCTTGCCGCCATGGGGGATGGTATTCGTAGGATTTTTAGCCTCGCTGCTTCAATGCAAGCTGCAAAATCTGGCGTTCTACTTTTGGATGAAGTAGAAGCTGCTTTTCATGTGGGTATTCTCAAAAATGTTTATGCGTGGCTAATTGAGGAGGCCCAAAGGCTTGATGTTCAAATCGTGGCGACTTGCCATAGTCTGGAAGCAATTACGGCCCTTGCGGAGGTTACGAGTGATAGACCAGAATTACCATTGAAAGCTTATAGACTTGGACTGAAGGAAGGGCTGGCTTTCCCAATATCTGGACGTGATCTATACTCAATGGTGCTTGAAAGTGGGCTCGATATCAGATGATGAGGATGCATCTTCTATTAGTAGAGGGAAGCACCGATTCAGCGCTTGTTACTGCGTTGATGAAATTTCGTGGGTTCACTTCAATTGATGACCTATCTATGGTTCCCAAACCAATGAATAGCCTGTTTCCGAGGCAATTCCCATTAAGGGGCACCCGCCTCAATCGAGTGAACCCATACCCGGAAATATTACACTTGGATGGTGACTACCTCGTTATTCTCAACTGCGGCGGTATAGACTGCATTTCTAGTAAACTAAAGGAAACACTCGCACAAATTATCCCCGATCTGCCTAACTCTGTGTTGGTCATTGTCGACTCTGATGATGTTGTGATTGCGGAGCGCTTTGCCTCGATATGCCAAATTTTATATGACGTTCTGTCTTGTCATCTAGCTAGCATTTCTGAGGACAGAAACATCACTCTTCCCACGGAAGTGGGTGTGATCGGAGAAGGAGACGTCAACATCGGCATCTTCTCTCTCCCCAATAACAGCGATCAAGGAGCTATCGAAAAGCTAATTTTAAGTGGCTTTGAACGGCACAACCCCTTAGTGTATTCTGAGGCAGTGGCATTCGTTGAGGGTATTGCGAAGAAAAATGAACTCGATTGGTCTGATGTTCAGAGTGCAATCGCCGGGCAGGGTGGTGATAAGGCTAAATGTCGAGTAATGTTCAGTGTTATTTCTCCTGATAAAAATATGGATGTTTCACTCTCACAATTAGCGATTGCTAGCTTCTGTGAAAATGAAGCGCCGAAAGCTCTCGCTGATTTTGTGCTGGCTGCGTTAGCAAAGTGATAGGGTCGACAAGCCATCATTGACAACGAAAAATTGTCTGCCCAGAACTGGAAAATGACTGCTCTACAGTCGCCTGATGATTAGGCTAATTGGCAATTAAGAACGAAATATAAGGCTGGGGAATTCTATGACGGACGCCCATTTTCGAGTGCAGGTGGAAAAAGACCACTTAAAGAAACTTGCAAGCGCTGACCCCATCAAGGCGCTATCCGAATTGATCTGGAACTCTGTAGATGCCGACGCCACACGTGTGGACATAGAGATCGATAACGATGACATTGCGATGCGGTCGATCATCGTTCGTGATAACGGTCACGGTATTCCCCACGATGAGATTGAGCAACTCTTCGGCAGCATTGGCGGATCTTGGAAACGTCACGGAAACCGTTCCAAAGGCAAGAAACGTATTCTGCACGGAAAGGAAGGCAAAGGTCGCCTGAAGGCACTGGCACTCGGGCGGTCGGCTGAATGGACCGTTCGCTATCGGAGTGAAGGCGGCAAGCTTCTCGGATATAAGGTGTCACTTCTCAAGGATGATTTGATTGATGTCCGAGTTACAGAGCCTAAGGAAGCCGAGCCCGCGCTCGGTACGGGGGTCGAGGTCCAAGTGTCGGAGCTTGATAAGAACTATCGGTCCCTAGAACCTGCCAATTCGGTGCAGTCGCTGTCTGAGGTCTTCGCACTGTATTTGACCGACTACAAAGACGTGTCAATCTTTGTCGAAACAAACCGGCTAGATCCGAACAAAGCAATCAAAGAAAAAGCCAGTTTTGACTTGGAGCCTTTAGTTGACGGTGAAGGTGGTGACGCCAAATCATACCCAGTAAAGCTCGATTTGATCGAATGGAAGAAATCGACAGAACGCTGGTTTTTCCTTTGTGGACGGCATGGCTTTCCTTTTCAACGCGTCAAGCCACGGTTTCAGGTGCCTGGGTATCAGTTTTCGGTCTATTTGAAATCTAGCTTCATTGACGAGTTGCAGGAGCGTGGCGAACTCGACCTCGCTGAGATGGTTACACCGGCGCTCTCTCACGCTCAGGACGCGGCCATAGAGGTCATCAAGCGTTACTTTGAGAAGAAGGACGCCGCAATCGCTAAGACTGAAATTGAACAATGGAAGGAAGAAGAGGTCTACCCTTATAGAGTTGAACCTCAGTCCTCTGTCGAAGTGGCAGAGCGCAAAGTCTTCGATATCGTTGCGCTGAACGTCAACAAGCACTTGCCAGACTTCAAAGCTCAAAGCTCAAAGAGCAGAGCGTTTCAAATGCGGATGCTCCGGCAAGCCATTGAAAAAGGCCCTGACGAACTACAGCATATCCTCACCGAGGTTCTGGAACTCCCGCAGAAAACCCAGAGGGAAATGTCCAGACTGCTCGAAGAGGCCGATCTTGCCAATGTTATTAGCGCCTCTCGCCTTGTTTCCGATAGGCTAAAGTTTGTCCACGGTTTGGAAGCGTTGATATTTGAAGCCGAGAGCAAAAATCTCCTGAAAGAGCGTAGCCAGCTTCACCGGATGATCGCTGAGGATAATACATGGATATTTGGCGAAGAGTTCAACCTAACGGTGGATGATCAGTCCCTTACCGAAGTGCTACGCAAACACCAAAAGCTGATCGGCACAGAGACCAAGATCGACGCTCCTGTTATACGTGTCGACGGCAAAAAAGGCATCGTTGACCTTATGTTGTCACGTGCAGTCCCCCAAAGCCGCTCTGACGAACGCGAACACTTAGTGGTCGAACTGAAACGACCCAAATGTAAGATCGGTTCGGACGAAATCACGCAGGTTGAGAAATACGCTTTCACCATCGCCAATGATGAACGCTTTAAGTCTGTTAAAACCCGATGGAGCTTTTGGGTCGTATCCAATGATCTCGACGCTTACGCTACCACCAAGACGCGCCAGAAAGATCAGCCACCTGGTCGTGTGTTTATCTCTGATGACGGCAATATTCAGGTTTGGGTCAAAAGCTGGGGAGAAGTGCTCCAAGCCTGCAAAGCACGAATGCACTTTGTTCAGGAACAGCTAAAGGCCAATGTCGATAAAGATACGGCGTTGCTGTATCTGAAAAAGACCTATGACAAATACCTAATCGGGGTAGCTGAAGACCAAGCCGAAGAAGCAGAAGCCGTGGAAATCGATGTCTGAAGAATATGTTTGAAAGAATGCTGCATTTTGTTCGTACGTCAGCCATGGGGGGAAGTCGTCTTGCCGCAGACGATAGTAGATGAGTGACCAGAATGGGCCAATTTTGTTTTGGGCCTTTTCATACTAGCTTCTGACGTATCTTGAATTATTTCACCGGTTATACGGCTTCCCTTTTCGGGGATGGCGACAACCAAGAGCACCACGTCAGTGACCCAGAGCTTGAAGCGTATGGCCTGCGGGAGCTTGGAGCCGAGGACCAGAGCGTAAAGACCACCTTCGGAAATGACAGCTTTGTTGGGGTTGCCGCGAATACCGTGTCGAATTGACACTGTATTCTGTTGGGAAGGATCGACATGGCTACGCAGGGCAGTCCCAGTATGTGTGTATCCCAGCACATCACAGACATCCTTGGCGACGAACCAAGGCTCGCCGTCGATATCAAGCCTCAGGGCGTAAAGGCCACCTTCGGAAATGACAGTTTTGTTGGGATTGCCGCGAATACCCGAACGAATCGTTATGGTATTCTTCTGCAACGGCTCGACATGGCGGATCAGCGCTTGTGAAGCGTTCCCATACCCCAACACCCCACACACATCCATAGCTACGAACCAAGACTCCCCTCGCGACCCACTACACGCTCACCGCTGCTGACCTGATACCAAGGGCGTGAAGTTCTGACTCTTTAGGGATTCCATTTTTAGCACTGGCGTGATTCAACATGGCAAAGGAGATTTTGCCATGTCTGCCGCTTTGATTCTTAGCGATGCTTTTGACGCCGATAGTTTGCGCCGTCTTGCCAAAGGATGCCGCAATGCCAAACAGAGCCGCCGCCTACTGGCCATTGCGGCTGTCTATGACGGCATGAACCGTGCTGATGCCGCCAAAGTCGGCGGTATGGACCGCCAGACTTTGCGAGATTGGGTTCTTCGCTTCAATGAGCAAGGCACCGATGGTCTTGTCGACATCAAAGCAACCGGCGCTCCCATGCGCTTGAGCCCAGAACAGCTCGAAGAGTTTGTTGCTATCGTTGAAACCGGTCCTGATCCTGAGAAGGACGGCGTCTCTGTCTGGCGTAGCCAGGATCTGGTGCGTGTGATCCAAGAGCGGTTTGGGGTCTCCTACAAGGAACGTGGAGTACGGGATCTTTTGCGCCGCATGGGGTATGTGCGCATATCTGGTCGACCTCAACATCCAGAACAAAAGCCTGAAGTCATTGATGCTTTCAAAAAAACTTCTCCGCAACGTTGGCAGCGCATGTAGGCCATTTGCCAAAGAACAAGCCCATCGAGATTTGGTGGCAAGATGAGGCTAGGCTTGGTCAGAAGAATGGACTGGCCCGACTATGGGCAAAAAAGGGAACCAGACCACGTCTGCCAGCCGATCAGCGATATAAAAATGCCTATCTGTTCGGTGCAATATGTCCAGCGCGTGGCGTTGGCGCGGGATTGATGATGCCTTTTGCAAATACACAGGCCATGCAAATGCACCTCGAAGAAGTCTCAAGGACAGTGGCGCGCGGCGCTCATGCCGTGGTGCTGATGGATCGTGCCGGATGGCATACGACAAGCAGACTCAACGTGCCCAAGAATATCACCATCCTCCTGTTGCCTTCCAAATCACCGGAACTGAACCCAGTTGAGAATATTTGGCAGTATCTGCGCGGTACCTTCCTGTCCAATCGGGTCTTCGAAGACTATGCCGCCATTCTTGATGCTGGTTGCCAAGCATGGAAGAGCCTCTCCGCCAACCCAACCATCATCCATTCAATAGGTATGAGAAAATGGGCTCAAGAAGGTCAGAATTAAATGCCGTTGGTATGAGAGTTCACTTCACGTCTATCCAGCCTGGTCGCTCCAGCCCCCCGCGCTTATCCGATTTAGGGTGTGTGAGTGCGTCACCACTTAGACACCAATCCAGCCCCCACCATCCCATGAGCTATTGGGGTCAAAAATGTGAGCGCCCTATCTATATGCTGGACGTTCGAACATTCCCCCATGGCCCTGGGGCGCTCTCTCAGTGAAGCCAAGCCTTCTTAAGTGTCGGAGCAGGTGCCTTCCAAAGCTTGTCGCTGTGGGGGAACTGAACGCTCGTGTGGGCTGCTCGTTGATCAAGGCAAGGAGGTCTCCCAGGCAGCCACGATGCCGTAGACCAAACCGTAGACCCGCTGACGCCTGTTGACAGATGCTCAAGCCACCGGTTATCCCTTGTTTTGCTGGAGTTACCTGCTGTGTAGGTGCCTGTAACGGGAATAGAACACAAAATCCCGCTTCTCCTGGGCACCATTTGTCTTTCCGAAAATTAGAAGACTTGACTGTCTTGACTGCTGGCATCGTGCCTCGGTGCGGTTGCGCTTTCCCAAGAGCTTTGCACCCTGTGCGAACTGCGACTAAACGACTGCGGGGCGGTCTGATTTTTGCCGGGCATCAGATCAGAAGATCTTTTGTTGTCGACGAGACAAGAAGAAGCCATGGCCGCTTTTGTTGCGGCAGGTCAGGCCGGTGCGCTTTGACGTGCAGCGAATATCCCCGAAGTTGGCTGAGCGGCCATAGGATGCGATATCGGAATAGTCGACGCGTGAAGGGCGCCCGCCGCAGCTCATGGTCGCCCGACCCGAGCCCTCGACCGAAAACGCGTGCCCCCATGTCCCGGAACAGGATTTGGGGCGAGGCATCGCAGGTGCACCCTGACGCGATACGATGGTGCAGTCGATCCCGCCACCATTGCTCACGTAGCCATTGCAGTAGATATTTGTAGACGGGGTCATGAACCCAAAACCGTCAGCATGGGCGCTGACCGGAAACACCAAAATTAGAACTGCAAAAATTCGCTTCATAAGGCCCACCTTAATTCATTCACAAGCAATGCATTTATGGCACCCAAGCATTCAACCGGGGCCAAGTCAATGACCACTCGGTGCACGGACGCGCAAAGCCAATGCGAAGCACGAAGATTCTGTGAAGGAGAGCTGCTGCGGTTTTATTGAGGCTTTTCAATATCCAGCGCGCGAACAATCGACATGATCTGCTCACTGACCAGTCGAGCGCCGGCATTGGACAGATGATCGTCATCAAAATAGTAAACCTCATCGCCCTTGGCCTGCACGCATGAACCCGGCTGCATTTGCTGGCAGAAGATCTGGGCTGGCTTCACGCGATAAAGGGAGTGAAGGTCGAGGGAATCGAGGAACTTAATGACCGCACCGTAGCGGTCTTCATAGGCTGGGTAGGGATAGGAAAGGACTTTGGGGCCACCGGTGGACCTCAGGCGCGCATAGGCTTTGGGAACATGCCATCCGCCTTCCGGAACGGGGTAGACGAGGATGACCGTCTTGCCAGCATTCACCAGCAGGTCTAACTCTGTGCGAAAGGAATGAAAGGCGTTCTTCTGTCGGCAGTCCGCCGTCCTCTCAGTGCAGATCGCGTTTGAGAATTCGACAGTCTCGACGGGCTTTTTCTCGGCGCCGCCCACACCATTGACAAAGGGGGAGCCGTCGACCGTCATCGAATAGCGCGCCGCAAGCACGACGATTTGAATGTCACGGTCCATGAGCGCCTTGTTGATCAGCTTGGTGGAGGTCTCGCATTTCGTGATTCCAACCCATGGCGCGCAGCCTGCGACCGTAAGCACTGCCGTCGTTAGACCATCTCTGGTCAGGTCGGCGCTCACCGCGCCGGACAATGCGGACGCATGGCTATCGCCAACAATGGCGACATCAATCTGATCATGGCCTTTGGGGAACACGCAATCGGTCAACGGATAATGTGATTGCGCCGCGTCCCGAAACTCTGCCGCATAACGCATGCAGGACGCTTCGTTGGCGCTTTTGTCATTCTGGGCGGACAAGATCCGGGCGGTTTCGCCGCTGAAACGCCAAGGCGCACCCTTGAGACCAAGCGCGGAGATCACATAAATGGCGCCTTTTCGACCGAAACGCCAGACAAGAGCGAGCAGCAACGGAAAAACCAGATAAAACTGCTCTTCAACCGCGAGACTCCACGTGTGTAGCAGTGGCTGGACTTCTGCTTCGGGGGAGAAATAGCCCGTATTGTTGAAAAACTGAATATTGGAATAGAAGAAGAGAACCGAAAGCAGGCTGCGCGAGAAATACATCAGCTCTCTTGGAAAGATCCAGATACATGCGCAAGCCAAAGAGAAGAGCAAAACTGCAATGAGAGCGGGCAGAATGCGGCGCACGCGCCGCTCATAGAAGCGAAGAATTGAAAAGCGGTCTTTCTCGAGATCGTCGATCAAAATCGAGGTGATAAGATAGCCCGAAATGACAAAGAAGACATCCACACCCAGAAAACCACCGCTGACGACGTCGATCCCTGCGTGAAACAAGACAACGGGGACAACAGCTATGGCGCGCAGGCCATCGATTTCTCTTCTGTAGATCATGCGGCTAGAACCGGGGGCTGGTCTGATGAGATGGATCGGAATAAATCCAATAACCGGTCGAGTCAGCGGTTTCGAACAAGGTCTTCATCTTCGGTATGTCAAAAAGAGACTGGATGTAAAGGCATGGTTGAAGACCGCCCCGTCGCCTGTGGTCAGGTCACCGGATTTTGTCTCTGTGACTACAAATAGAGGACGAGACCTTGCTTGACTAGACTTTTCTTGAGAGCGATGGCTCATCGTCACGAGAGATAACAAAGGGTTGTCTTTTGATTTGGTGTGTCCAAATATATTAATTGTTTATCAAAGTACAATAAGTATATAATTTTCGTTGCTGTACAAAATATTGCGTAATACTGCGTAAATCAATAATTAAAGTTTAGAAAAGAATGCAAATTTACTTTCGGTTAACTAAGGTTGTTAACACTTCAGGTTGAGGGATGAGTGCTGGGCAAGCACTGAACCTACCAATTCGCAGTAGGATGGAACAATCATGAACGCGATCAAACAAGCGCCTTCGGGAGGCGATATATCCCTTTTTTCTCGTTTCAAAGTCGGGCACAGGATCTATGCAGGTTTTCTGGTGCTCCTTGTATTGCTGGTCATGCTGTCGGGGATGAGTATCCTGTCGTTCCGTGATCAGGACACGCAGTTCACGACCTACAGCGAGATGGCGTCGGATGCCACTCTTGTCGAGAATATGAACAAAGAGGCCATCCGAACCCAGTTGGCACAGAGAAACTATTTCGCATCGACCGGAGAGGCGGAAAAGACAGCTTTCGTTGAGCAGTATGAGCGCGTGGTCGCACTCATGGACAAAGCGAAGAGTGCAATTGTCAATCCAAAGCGGGTTGAGCATCTGAACGAGATTGATGATGCGCTGGTTACCTACAAGGCCGGGTTTGATGAGGTTTCGCAGTTGGGTGATCGCAGGAACCATCTGGTGTACAAGGAGCTTGGTCCAACCGGTTTGAAGATTCGTGAGAATCTGACGAACATTCGTCGCGGGGCGTTTGGCGCCGGTGACTACGAGTCGGCGAGCTACGCGGGAACCTCACAGGAACACCTGCTGCTCGCGCGGCTTTATGTGATGAAGTTCCTTGATGACAACACCAAAGATACACTTGATCGTGCGATTGAGGAGTTGAGGACCTTCGACAAGGCTCTGGCCGACTTGGGCAGATCATTGTCGAACCCGCAACGTCTTAGGACACAGAAAGAGACGAAGGTCCTGGCTGATGCCTACGAAGCCTTCACCACAGAGCTGGCCGAGGTCATTCTCAAGCGTAATGCTATTCGCGATGGCACCCTGAAGACCAGCACTGAGGCCGTTTTTTCCTCTGCACGAGCCGTGGCGCTGTCAGCTGCAGCAGAAGAAAAAGACCTGCGGCAGCAGTTTTTCGCAAAACTTGAAAGCGTAGAAAAACAGCTCATGATCATTGCCGTGGTTGCGTTTCTGATCGGTGTTGCGGCCGCATACGTGATTGCACGCGGTATCACCAGCCCGGTCAAGACCCTTACGGCAGCCATGAACCGTCTAGCCAATGACGATGTGGCGTCCGAGATTCCGGGTCAGAACCGCAAGGATGAAATCGGCGAAATGGCCGAGGCTGTTGAGGTGTTCAAGCAGAACATGATCAGGACCAAGCAGCTTGAAGCCGAACAGGCCACCATGAAGGAAAAGGCCGAAGCGGAAAAACGCAGGCTCATGGAACAGATGGCGGACGAGTTTGAACAACAGGTCGGCTCGATCATTCAGGCTGTCTCGTCCAACTCGGTCGAATTGAATGCGAGCGCCCAGTCCATGACGGATGTGAGCCAGGTCACCCTTGAGCAGGCGACACAGGCCGCCTCTGCCTCGCAGCAGACCACCGCAAGTGTTCAGACCATTGCCTCAGCGACGGAAGAAATGACGAGCACCATCGCCGAGATTTCCGAGCAGGTGGCAACCGCATCCAGATCGGCCTCAGAAGCTGTGACCAAGGTGAGCAGCACAAACGAGCAAATGGCCATCCTGTCGCAAACTGCGTCAACCATTGGCGAAGTGGTGGAAATGATCTCGACAATCGCCGAACAAACCAACCTTCTGGCTCTCAATGCGACGATCGAATCTGCTAGGGCAGGCGTGGCTGGCAAGGGCTTTGCCGTTGTTGCCGCTGAAGTCAAGGAACTGGCCAACCAGACCTCAAAGGCAACCGAGCAGATCGGGCAGCAGATCGCAGAAGTTCAGAATGCAACAAAGCTGTCGTCAAGCTCAATGGAAGAAGTCAGCCATGTGATCCAGAACCTGAATGAAATTTCGGCCGCGATCGCAGCGGCAATGGAAGAACAGAATGCTGCGATCAGCGAAGTCTCGAGCAATATTCATCAGGCTGCCAAGGGCTCCGAGCTGGTGAACGAGAATATCAATTCGGTGAACAAGGCTTCGCAAGAGGCGGGTAGTTCCTCCAGTCAGGTTCTGGCGTCTTCCGAGGAATTGGCCAAGCAGTCCGAAATTCTCAAGGCAGAGATGGACAAGTTTGTCCTGCAGATTCGGGCGAACTGATCAAACCGGGATCCCATCCCGCAATATGATGGCGATGGAGTGGACAGGTATCCCTCCATCGCCTTTTTTGAAGCAAAGGGTGATCGGGCCTACCTAGTGCCGGTGTCACGTCTCTTCGAATACCGGGCGTGGCGCACCATTCTCATCAAGGGCAACAAAGACGAAATCCGCATCGGTCACCTTCTCCCCTTTATCCGAATAGCGTGGCCGACCCCAGGCATCGACGTGAATGCGCATCGAGGTGCGCCCCACCTTGCGCAGGGTCGCATACAAAGTGACCTCATCGCCGACCTTAACCGGCCTTAGGAACTGCATCGCCTCGACGGACACCGTGGCACTTCGCCCCTGTGAGACGCGGCCGGCCATGTTGCCTGCCGCAAGGTCCATCTGAGACATCAGCCAGCCGCCGAAAATGTCGCCTGAGGGATTGGTGTCGGCGGGCATTGCGATGGTTCGGATCACCAGCACGCCTTCCTCCTGTTGACGGCCATGGGATCCGCGCTGCGCGGCGCGTGCCAGATAGCTTTCCTTGTTATCGCTCATTCAGGCAATTCTCCAGATGCGCCGCAAAACACTCGCGGATCGGACGGGGGACATGCCGGACGCAGATCTTGCGGTTGCAGGGGATCGTCCGGCAAGAGGTACGAGATGAAAAAACACGTCTCGACAATCGACCATTTCTGGCAGAATTGATCAATTCGCCCTTGGTTACAGATGGGCTCCTCACACTCAGTGCATTCATCGCCTCATACGCAAAGACCGGGTTAGGTGCGACGCATGTTCTGTCCTATCAGGTACGGCAGGCGGCGGAAGAAGGAAAGTTGGAGATTTTGCCTGAAAATTCCAATCTGGAGCCCTCGCACGTGAACATTGCCGATTGAGCGCCGTCAGTGCTGAAAAAGAAGTTCAGTTTCATAGGCTTAGAAGATGCTCGCCTGAGGTTTGTACTCTCTTGGCTGACGACAGTTGACGAAAGAATTTGCTCAAAAATTGTGGAAAATGACAATAATTGATCAGAAACGTCCAAATAAATGGAACAAATGAGATCATAACCGGAACATTGGAACGGGCTTGTGCTGACAAACCGCATGGGACATCTGACCCGGTTTTGCAAATTGGCCCGAAAGCGTAGACTTCAATGGTTTCATGACCAAGGCCAGTTTGCTGCCGTATCGTTTGCGTAGAACCAAGCTCTAGAAGGTGGACAGGGGAGATCGGGTGCCTCGGCATCTGGTCTCCTTGGAACGGCGAAACGCCATAACTCTTTCGCCTCTTGTTCCCTCGCATGAAAAAGCCGCCTGCCGGAGAGGATCCGGCAGGCGGCGAAATGTGATTGCTTCCATGCGGGCAGAGGCTGCCCTTTTGCTATCAGAAGTAAAACAGGTAAGCGTACACGGCCGAGATTGCGGTGGTGAACAGCATCAGCGGGAAGGCCAGTTTCAAGAACTGGACGAACGAGATGCGTTGTCCGGCGCGTTCGGCAAAGCTGGCAACCATGACGTTGGCACTGGCACCGATGAGCGTGCCGTTACCACCAAGACAGGCACCCAGCGACAGACACCACCACAGCGGCTCAATGGCAGCAGGTCCGCCAAGATCGGCCTGCATGGCCTTGATCAGCGGGATCATGGTGGCAACGAACGGGATGTTGTCGACGATGGCCGAGAGCACGGCAGAGGAACCCAGAATGAGCATGCCTGCGAGTTCGATATTGGTTCCGGTCACGCTGAGCATTTCGGATGCCACGATCTTGAGCAGACCGGTGTGTTCAACACCGTAGACGAGCACGAACAGACCAAGGAAGAAGAAGATCGTTTCCCATTCCACTTCCTGGAAGAATTTGTGCACCTTGTGGGACTGCTCTTCAGGAGAGCCGCCGAAGCTGTGCAGCAACAGAAGGAAGGCCGCACCGGTCAGGGCGATTGTGCCCGGCGCCCAGCCAAGGCCGTGGCCATAGATAAAGCCGAACAGCACCAGAGCAAGGGTGATGAGGGATTTCACCAGCAGCACCTTGTCCTCGATGGCTTCGAAGGCGTTGTACTGCATCATCGCAGCTTTGTCTTCTTCGCTGGCTTTCATCTTGCGACCCCAGAGGAAGTCGAAGAAGACAAGGCAGAAGATCAGCACGATCAGGGCAGGCGGGCCGACCCAGTCGACAAAATCCATGAAGCCAAGGCCAACGGCGGAACCGATCAGAATGTTCGGCGGGTCACCAATCAAGGTTGAGGTACCTCCGACGTTGGAGGCAAAAATCTGGGAAAACAGGAACGGATAAGCCCTGAGATTGAGCTGGTCCGTAAGCAGCAGCGTAACAGGAACGATGAGCAGAACCGTTGTCACGTTATCAAGGAGGGCCGAGAAGACCGCAGTGATAATCGCCAGAGCGGCGAGCAACATGCGCGGATTGGCCTTGACCGCCTTGGCGGTGTAGATCGCGACGAACTGGAAGACGCCGGATTCCCTGGTGATGGCGACAATGACCATCATGCCGATCAAAAGAAAGATCGTGTTGAAGTCGATTCCCTCGACCACGAGCTTGAAGTTCAGCACGCCGAGCAGGACGAGCAGTCCAGCACCCAGAAGGGAAACGATTGCGCGGTTGACTTTTTCGGTGATGATAAAGAAATAAGCCGCAATCAGGATGACCGTTGCCACGATCATGGGCGGCAAACCGAAGGCCGCGCTTGTGGCTAGTTCACTGGCATGTTCCATCGATACACTAAAGCTCTTCCACTTATAGACGGATGTGCCGCATCAGATCGAGCACACATCCGGTCTAGGCTTTCTATTTTTTGCTTGGCCGAGTTAATCAGGAATTGTACTCGTCGCGTTCCAGTTCGGCGATGGCGGATTGTTCCGTCACGATGCCCAGGAACTTCCCGGTACCTTTCTCCACGACAGACAGAGGACTGCCGTGTTTGGCCAGCTTGCGAATTCCTTCCCAGACCGAGAGATCTGGACGAAGGATAATTGGGTTATCATCCATTGCACTGGTGAGCGATTGCGATTTGATCACACGCAGGCGGCGGGCAATGTCAGGTTTGGCACCACGCACAAAGTCGAGCCTGTCGAGACCCTCAATCATCTTGACCGAAACGGGAAGCATTTCTTCCAGAAGCGAGTCGAATCCAAACATCCCCAGAAGGATGTTGTCCTTGTCAAGGACAGGCGCTTTGCGGATGTGGTGACTTTCGAGGATTTTCATTGCTTCTTCAACGGTATGATCTGGGTCCAGACTGACCACTTTATCGACCATTGCGTCTATGCAGGGCATGGGAACCTCCTTCTTCTTTTTGCGGCATGAACGATTTGCTTTTCAGAAAACTAACTTTACACCCAAAAGCAAGCCGCATCCAACGAGGATGCACCATGTCGTTCGTCCGGTTGGTTTTAAAGACTGAACTTTAAAAACCATTAATCAATTGACCGGTTTGCATGGGGGAAACTAGGAGCCTTGATCGTCACATACAAGCTGTCTCTAAGGTGCAGTCTTTCTACAACCAAAGTTTGAGCCTGCTTGGGGCGTTTTAACGGAAACTTTAGGAGAATCCTAGGTTCATCCTGAGCTTTCAACAGTTGATGTGCGACTTTGCGCCGCGGATTGATCGGATTTTTACGTCTTTAAGGACGATATCGATTTATCGCAGGGCGGCTATGCAAATATGCGGAGAAAATCGGCAGATAGTCCGTCTTGTGCGCGCTTAGCACCTCACGCGATCAGATAGGCGTAGATCAAGGACCACACCGACAATAGCGTGACTGCGACCAGAAAATACAGACGGTTCCAGACGCGGCCGACGTCCACGGTGGGAATGTTGCCAAAGCGGGCGATCAGCATGTTGGTCGCGGTAAAGGGGGATGTTAGGCCAGTGAGAGACCAGCCGCACAGCATGGATACCGCAAAGGCCGACGGATGCAGTCCGAACAGGGCCGCATCGGGCAGCAGGGGCGCCACCAGCGACAGGGTCAGAATGGGGTTGCCTCCGAATTGACCGGCAACGGGCATGATCCACAAAATGATGATCAGCAACAGCCAGCCGGGCACGACGGTCAGATCGATGCCAGCTTCTCCCATCAACGGCACCAGCAGCGCCGAACCGATGACGCCGATATATCCGGCACTCATGAGCAGCAGCAGGTCGGGCTGGAATGCGGGCAGTTCTGTCTGGACATAGGCCGCCAGATGACGCCGCAGCGTGCCGATGTTCCGGAACTGCAGCAAGAGCCAGATGATCGAAACGAGCGGAACCACCACCAGCACGATGCCGACGCTGCGAATACCCAGAAGGAGCTCGATCGACAGCACTGGCACAAGAATGGCAACCAGCAGCACACCGAGCGGGATGAGCGCCGTCCAGCGATGATCCGTCGTCAGGCCCGAGGATTTGCGCGGACGGGAAAGCTTGGGTTTGAAGATCGTGTCGATGGCCCAGCCAGCCCCAAGCAGGATGGCAGAACTGACGAGACCGGGCAGGGCGACAGTCAGCCAGTTGAGGCCGGGAATGAAGGACACGGCCATGGCGGTCGAGAAGGCCATGGGCGACCATGTGAGGCCCGATATGAAGCCCCGCTGGATCGCCAGAAGCATCCGGCGGGCCCTGATCTTTCGGATTTCCTCGTCCGGTTCGTTCTTGGCGCTTGAAAGCGCCAGCGCTCCGAGCAACTGGATCGAGCCGTAGTTGAGCAGAAGACTGAAGAGCTGCGTTCCGAACGAGAGCGAGATATACCGCCTGCCCGGTGGCTGCGCTGCCAGAAATCCCCCCGCCTTTGACATGGCCTCGGACAGGGAGGCGGCATTGCGCAGGATCGTCAGGGCGCTGAAGAAGGAGGCCAGAAAGCCCGCGTTGACAATAACGCCCCACAAGACCTCACGCCAATTGTCATTGATGGCAATCAGAGCAAGCGTCAGGGCAATACAGACCAATAGAAAGACCCGGCCGGTCCTTGAGGCTTTGCGTGCCATCAGCACGACAATCCCGAGCAGGCAAACCAGCAAGGGCAGCCGGACCCAGTCCAAGCCAACCCATTCATGAATCGCCTGCAGGGCAATGATGATAACAATGAGCCAGCCGAAAAGGCGATCGCCTGCGTTTTGAACGGTCATTCGCTAGATCCTGTTTCGCAGCATAGGGTTGGAAAAGCCTCGTTCGGAAAATTGAAATGGCATAAGGCCTGAAAGCCCGAACCGGCGGCAGGCGAGTGGCTCGGTCGGGGAGCAATCAGACCGTTGCGCCCACACCAGCCTTTCGTTGAAAAAGTGCTGAACGCATAAACCAGATGCCAGAAGGGGATCAACCATCGTTTTTGCAATGCTGTGACAACAAAGGCTCATGAGACCGTGGTTTGAGACGATCCCTTCATGCCTGCGCTCCTCACCGGGAACGGCAAAGAAAAATCCCCCGAACCTGCGCAACGAAGCCGGGGGATCCATTCGTGATATGTTGCCGTGTGCAGCATCAAGGCCGGAACCAGCGCCAGAGCCCTGTCATTGGGCTCCGAGCTGGATTGGGTCAGCCATTGACCACGGCATGGCGTTTGACATCGGTAAGGAAGGTGTCGACCCGCTTGCGCAACTCGTCAGCCTTTTCTTGCAACATGGTCGAGGATTCGTTGACGGTGGTTGCTGTCTCGCGGGTGCTCTCGGCAGCTTCGGTCACCGAGCCGATATTGTCGGACACCTCGAGGGTCATGCGTGAGGCCTGCGTGACGTTGGATGCGATTTCGTCCGTTGCTGCACGCTGCTGCTCGACAGCTGCGGCGATCTGGCTGGAAATATCGCTCAGATTGTCGATGGTCTTGGAAATGGCGCCGATGGCATTGACGGCCTCGTTGGTCTCACCCTGAATTTCCGAGATCTGCTTGTCGATTTCCTCGGTCGCCTTGGAGGTCTGGTTGGCCAGCTCCTTCACTTCAGCTGCGACCACGGCAAAGCCCTTGCCCGCTTCCCCGGCGCGGGCCGCTTCGATGGTGGCGTTGAGCGCCAGTAGGTTGGTCTGTTCGGCAATCGCCTGAATGAGGGTGACGACTTCGGAAATCTGCTTGGCCGAAGTGGCCAGCCGTTCGATGCGATCATTGGTGTTGCGCGCTTCGGATGAGGCCTGCACGGCAATGTCGTTGGAGGACTGCACCTGACGGGTCACTTCGCTGACCGATGCTGCCAGTTCTTCGGCGGCGGATGCGACGGTCTCGACGTTGGACGAGGCCTGTTGCGATGCGGCAGAAACCTGCACCGACTGCGCGGATGTGCCCTGAGCGATCGAGCTCATGTCGTCTGCGGCTGTTCTGAGGTGGCCTGCTGCGTTGGAAACGTTGAGCAGCAACTCGGCGACTTCCCTGTCGAAGTCCATGCAGAGTGACTGGACGCTCTCACCGCGGGCAAGCGCTTCATTGCGGACGGCTTCCTGCTCCTTCATAAGATCCTTGCGGCTTTGTTCGTTGTCGACGAAGACTTTCATGGCTTGCGCCATCTTGCCGATTTCGTCTCCGCGTTCGGTGTCGGATACAGTTATGTCGCTGTTGCCCTGGGCGAGTTCGCCCATGTTGGTGACCAGCGCGGTCATGGGGCGGTTGATCGAGCGAATGACGATGAGCGCCAGAGCGCCGACAACGGCAAGACCGATCAGGCTGATGATGATCATGAACAATGTCTGTTCCCAGAACGCAGCTTCGAGGTCATCAATATAGACACCAGTGCCGATCATCCATTGCCACTGCGGCAGACCTTCTGCCCAGCTGTATTTCTCGAACGTGCTGTCAACGCCCGGTTTCGTCCAGTAATAGACATAACTGCCACCGCCATTCTTGGCGATTTTGATAAGGTCCTGAACCAGGTTGTTGCCGGCCTTGTCCTGCATGTCCCAAAGGTTTGTGTTGACCAGCTTCTTGTTTGGCAGCACCAGATTGGTGCCGTCATACTGATAGACAAAGACATATCCAGTCCCGTCGTCGAAACGTATCGCGTCGATGGCTTCCTTGGCGCGGGCCTGCGCCTCTTCCCGGCTCATCTCGCCAGCAGCTTCCATTTCCTGATAGCGCATGGCGATTGTCTTGGCCGAAGTCACGATATACTTCAGGCTGTCTGCTCGATCGGACAACATGGTGTCCCATTGTTTAGACATGTTGAATGCAGACAGACTGGCCGCGAGTAGAAAGATGAGCAGTGAAGGAAGAGCAATCTTCCAAGACAGGGGGAACTTTGACAATGACATTTGGGGACTACCTAGATGCGATTTAGTTTGGACATATTGTGGACAGGAATATATAAATATTCCTTAATGTTCATAAGTCGTTACTGAAAAATATACTGGTTGAAGTATGGTAATGCCGCGGTAAAGGTCGCGATGCTTTTTTGAATAAAGACTATTTCATAAACGCACTATCACAGCTCAGAAAAAACCGGGTTTTGATACAAGTATTTCGGCGTGGTAGTCGAGATTGTCTAGTTATTTCAGTCTATTTGGATATTCAGTCATGCGGGGCTTCGATGCCGATCGACCCGATCGGGTCGGCCAATCTGACAAGGAACGAAACCGGTGCGCTCTTAAGGTATGTATTTTTGCATGCCAGATATGCAGTCTTGCAGTTGTCCTAACGTCTTGCAAATAAAGCGATCTGAGCGATCAGAGTCAGAACCGGCGAGGCCAGATTTCACCGGATGTTCAATGAAATTGGTGGCAGGGATGCGAAATAGGAATGGGTCGTCGTCTGGACATGCTTCAAACGCAAATGATATACCAAAGTCTAACTATGTTCGGGGTGCCTGCCTGACGAGATTTTATCTCGATCAATGCCGCAGTGCACAAATCCCATATAGTCCCGATCGACCGTATCCGTCGAGCCGGATGCGTGCTCAGGACCAAACCAGTGGCTGCCAGAGCGTGTCTTGGCTCGTCACGTTCCGGCTCGCACCTCTCAAGGGAGAGGCCGAGCCTTCACCCGGTCCTCGGGTTCTACAATCCGCCTTCAAGGCTGGTGGTGCTGACGCCCGCCTGCACTAAAACAAAAATGATGTGATTGAGAGTTTTGAAATAATGACGAAGTCTGCTTTGAATAAGGGAGCCTTGCTGGTTCTCAACAGTGGGTCCTCAAGTGTGAAATTTTCCCTATTTGAGCTTGAGAGTGACAATATAACGCCGTTGTTTGCGGGCCAGTTGACCGGCATCGGCACGGACGCGGTCCTCAAGGCCAAATCGGAAGCCGGTGAGTTGCTCGCCAAGGAATCCTGGGCGCAATACGACAAGGGCTCCGTGCCTGCCATCCTTCCGAACTTGCTTGAATGGATTGAAAAGAACTTGCCGACTGAGCTGCCGCTCATCGGCGCGGGCCACCGTGTGGTGCATGGCAGTGTGAAATACGACAAACCGGTTCTCATCGATGGCAATGTGCTGAACGAACTGGCCAGCTTCAGCCCGCTTGCGCCCCTGCACCAGCTCCAGAACGTGGCCGCGATCAAGGCGCTTGCCGATAGCCGCCCGGAACTGCGCCAGGTGGCTTGTTTCGACACGGCCTTCCATCATACCATGCCCAAGGTATCGAGCACCTATGCCATTCCGAAACGCTTCACCGAGGCAGGTGTTCGCCGTTATGGCATGCATGGCCTTTCCTATGAATATATTGCGCACAATCTCTGTGAGACCAAACCAGACCTTGCCAAGGGACGCGTTATTGTTGCCCATCTGGGCAACGGCGCCAGCCTTACGGCTCTCAAAGATGGCGTCAGCATCGATACCTCGATGGGCTTTACGGCGCTTGAGGGTGTTCCCATGGGCACCCGTCCGGGCAGCATTGATCCGGGCATCCTTTTGTATCTTATGCGCGAATATGACATGGATGCCGACGCTATAGAGAAATTTCTCTATCACGAGTCCGGCTTGCTTGGCGTATCCGGTATTTCCAACGATATGCGCGACCTTGAAGAGAATACCGACCCTGCTGCGATTTTGGCTATTGACCTTTTCTGCTCGCGTGTGGCCAAGCAGATCGCGTCTCTCGGCGTTTCCATCGGCGGTATTGACGGTCTTGTCTTTACCGCAGGGATTGGCGAGCATGGTTCGATCCAGCGTAAGAAGATCCTTGATCAACTCGGCTGGTTGGGCTTTGAAATCGACGCTGCCAAGAATGCTGCCAACGATCATGTGATCTCGGCAGAAGGGTCTATCCCGACCTTCATCATTCCCACCGACGAAGAGTTCATGATCGCACGGCACACGGTTCGCCTGTTGAACGCCTGATCAGAACGATGAGGTCCTTGTGACCGAATGACCCGATTGAGGGGCAAGCTTCACGGCTTGCCCCTTTTTGTTATTGCCGACATTAAATTGACGACAAAAGGTCGCATCAGATGGCCCGATGGCAATCACGACGGCCAGCGAAGGCGAAAGGCGCAAAATTTTTTTTCAAGGAAAATGCAGGCGTTGAAACAGGGCTGTTCCCAAAAGCCGATCCATTCGAAACCTAGACTTATTTAACGGCGCGATTGCTCTTGTGACTTGCGTCAGGGACTGTTGAGCCTTTAAGTATGAAGACATTGTCGACTGGCAATGCCGACAAGACAGGCAAGAGATCGGCACCGATTGGGTGTCTTCTTTGGCGGGCGCAATGCAAGATTAAAGGTGTAAGAGAATGAGTATTTTGGTGACGGGTGGCTGTGGTTACATTGGAAGCCACATGACGTGGAACCTGCATGATGCCGGAAAAGACGTCGTGATCATCGACAACCTTTCAACCGGCTTCTCCTGGCTGGTTCCCGATGGCGTCCCTGTCATCGAGGGAGATATCGGAGACGCAGATCTGGTCGCCAAGGTGATGCGCGATCACAAGGTCGAGGCCGTTATCCACTTTGCCGGCTCCATCGTTGTGCCAGACTCGGTCAAGGATCCTCTGGGCTACTATTTCAACAACACCGTGAAGTCGCGCTCGTTGATCGAGAATGCGGTCAAGGCCGGGGTGAAGGCCTTCATCTTTTCCTCAACCGCTGCGGTTTACGGCAATCCGGCCGAAACGGACAAGCCCCTGACCGAGGAGCTGTCGCTGGAGCCCATCTCGCCTTACGGCACCTCCAAGCTGATGACCGAATTGATGCTGCGTGACAGCGCGGTGGCCTATGGCTTGAAATATGCCGCCCTTCGCTATTTCAACGTCGCCGGTGCAGATCCGGCCGGTCGCACGGGGCAGTCAACGCCCACTGCAACTCATCTCATCAAGGTGGCCAATCAGGTCGCGCTCGGCCAACGCGATGCCTTGGCCATCTTTGGCAACGACTATCCCACGCCGGACGGAACCTGCATCCGCGACTATATTCACGTCAGTGATCTGGTGGCCGCTCACGCTCTTGCCCTTGATGCCTTGCTCAACGGACATGAGCCCTTTGTTGCCAACTGTGGCTATGGCAAGGGGTATTCCGTGCTCGAAGTCGTCGAGGCGGTGCGCCGGGTGTCGGACGTCAACTTCGAAGCGGCGATTGTTCCCCGGCGCGATGGCGATCCGGCAACGCTGGTCGCGGACTCCTCACGCCTTCGCTCGATCACCGGCTGGCTCCCGCAGCATGACGATCTCGACCTCATCGTTCGCACGGCGCTCGATTGGGAGCGCACGCTGATTGAGAAGGGGCACAACAGAGCATGACTCACATTTCCTCTTAGTTTCGTTCGGAGAGCTGTCTGATCCAGACATGTCTTTCCTGATATCAGACACTAGCGTTAAGCTGTGATGCACCGTCCAATGACATGGGGTCTGGACGAACGATGCCGCTTACCGCCAACCCGGCTGCATTCTGAACATGACCACGGACAGACATTCGACACTACAGCAGGCAAAGTCTCATCTAAAGGCGCTTGAGAACGAGAGCATTCACATCATCCGTGAGGTGGCGTCCGAGTTCAAGAACCCGGTGATGCTCTATTCCATCGGCAAGGATAGCGCGGTGATGCTGCATCTGGCGCGCAAGGCCTTCTATCCCTCGCGCCTGCCGTTTCCGCTCCTGCACGTCGATACCACATGGAAATTCCGTGAGATGATCGAGTTCCGGGATCGCATGGTCAGGGACTATGATCTTGATCTCATCGTGCATACCAATGAAGAGGGACGGGCAAACAATGTGAACCCGTTCGATCATGGCTCTTCGCTTTACACGCAGGTGATGAAGACCGATGCTCTCAAGCAGGCGCTGACGGCGGGGGGCTATGATGCGGCCTTTGGCGGGGCGCGCCGCGACGAGGAGAAATCCCGCGCCAAGGAACGCATCTTCTCATTCCGCAATGCCCAGCACGGCTGGGACCCCAAGAACCAGCGCCCCGAGCTATGGAATGTCTTCAACACCCGCATCAAGCCCGGCGAGAGCATCCGCGTCTTCCCGCTCTCCAACTGGACCGAGCAGGACATCTGGCAATATATCATGCTCGAGAATATCCCCATCGTGCCGCTCTACTTCGCCAAGCAACGCCCGGTGGTGAAGCGCGACGGCACATGGATCATGGTCGACGACGAGCGCCTGCCGCTGAGCGAGGGTGAAGTGCCCGAGAAAAGGCTGGTGCGTTTCCGCACCCTTGGCTGCTATCCGCTCACAGGCGCGGTCGAAAGCCCCGCCAGCACCCTTGAGGAAATCTTCGAGGAAATGCTTGTGGCGCGCACCTCCGAGCGCGAAGGCCGCATGATCGATCATGACGACACCGCCTCCATGGAGAAGAAGAAGCGGGAGGGATATTTCTGATGACCACTGCAACCGATACCGCTTCAGGCCAAGCCATCCTCAAAGGCGAAGACTTTGCCCGCGAGGAGAGCCGCGACATCCTGCGCTTCCTGACCTGCGGCAGCGTCGACGATGGCAAGTCCACCCTCATTGGCCGCCTGTTGTTCGACAGCAAGACGATTTTCGAAGACCAGATGTCCGCACTGGAAGCGGTCAGCAAGAAACACGGCACCACCGGCGATGACATTGATCTGGCACTGCTGCTTGATGGCCTGCAGGCCGAGCAGGAGCAGGGCATCACCATCGATGTGGCTTACCGCTTCTTTGCGACCGACAAGCGCAAGTTCATTGTCGCCGACACGCCGGGCCACGAGCAATATACCCGCAACATGGCAACCGGCGCGTCCAACTGCGATCTGGCGGTGATCCTCATCGACGCCCGCAAGGGTGTCTTGACCCAGACCCGCCGCCACAGCTTCATCAACTCGCTGATCGGTGTGCGCCATGTGGTGCTGGCGATCAACAAGATGGACCTGATGGACTATTCCCAAGAGGTCTACGACAAGATCGTTGCCGACTATGAGGAATTCGCGCGAAGCTTTGAATTCGAGACCATCACGCCGGTGCCCATCTCGGCCCGTTATGGCGACAACGTCGTCGCCCAAAGCGACAGAATGCCTTGGTATGAGGGGCCGACCCTCTTGGGCTATCTGGAAGAAATCGATGTGGAGAGTGCTGATCGTTCTCTTCCCTTCCGTTTCCCGGTGCAGTGGGTGAACCGCCCCAACCTCAACTTCCGCGGCTTCTCAGGCACCGTCGCGTCCGGCCATGCCCGGGTTGGCGATGAGTTGGTTGTCGCCAAGTCCGGCAAGACCAGCCGCATCAAAAAGATCGTCACCATGGATGGCGACTTGCTCGAGACCGAGGCGGGGGACGCGGTCACCATCACGCTCGAAGACGAGATTGACATCTCACGCGGCGATCTTTTGGCACCCACCACGCATCGTCCGCTGGTCTCCGATCAGATCTCGGCCCACCTGATCTGGATGGATACGAGCCATCTTTTGATCGGACGCCCCTACATCATCAAGATGGGCAGCCAGCAGACGCAGGCGACGGTCACATCCTTGAAGCACAAGCTGGACGTCAACGATTCCACCCATCAGATGGCGGGCAAGGCGCTTGAGCTCAACGAGATCGGCTTCTGCAATCTTGCCTTCTCCGATCCCTTGGCGATGGACACCTATGAAGAGAACCGCAAGACAGGCTCCTTCATTCTCATCGACCGCTTCACCAACCAGACGGTGGCAGCCGGCCTTGTCTGGTATGGCTTGCGACGGGCTGACAATATCCATTGGCAGGCCGTGGATGTCGACAAGGGGGCACGTGCGTCGATGAAATACCAGACGCCCAAGGTGCTCTGGTTCACCGGCCTCTCCGGCTCGGGCAAATCAACCATTGCCAACCTTGTCGAGAAGAAGCTGCACAATGAGGGCCGCCACACCTATCTGTTGGATGGCGACAACGTCCGGCATGGCCTCAACAAGGATCTGGGCTTTACAGACGTCGACCGCGTGGAGAACATCCGCCGCATCGGCGAGGTCTCCAAGCTGATGGTCGACGCGGGTCTCATCGTCCTCACCGCTTTTATCTCGCCCTATGCCGCCGAACGCCGTATGATACGCGAAATGCTCGGTGAGGGGGAATTCGTGGAGATCTTTGTAGATACACCGCTCGATGTTTGCGAGGCGCGCGACATCAAGGGCCTTTATGCCAAGGCCCGGTCCGGTCAGCTGAAGAACTTCACCGGCATCGACAGCCCCTACGAAGAGCCGGTCAACCCGGACATTCATGTCAACACGGCAACCATGACAGCTGAGGAAGCCGCCGAGATCATCGCCACCTATCTGCTGTCGGGAGAGATCCATGACTGGTCTGTGTGATCAGCTTGTCGAAGCCACGCTGGCAGCATCGGAGGTGATCCTCGATATCTACGAGGCTGGCTTCGTTGTCGAGATCAAGGGTGATGAAACGCCGGTGACAAAGGCTGACAGGGAGGCCGAGGCGATCATTCTTGCTCACCTTGCAGCTGCGGCTCCGGACATCCCCGTGGTTGCCGAAGAAGCCGCAGCTGCCGGACATATCCCCGATGTGAACGGGGTGTTTTTCCTGGTCGATCCGCTGGATGGCACCAAGGAGTTCATTGCGCGCAACGGCGAGTTCACGGTCAACATCGCCCTTATCCGGGACAATGTGCCAGCGCTGGGAGTGATCTTCACCCCCGCCAAGGGCTGGCTGTTTGTTGGAGAAGTGGGAAAGGGCGCGTGGCGCGGAGAAGTCGCAGACCCGCGCGTGAGCCATACCGTGACCAACCGGCGCGACATTTGCGTACGCAAACCAGGCGAACAGGTCGACGTGGTCGGATCACGGTCCCACAACTCGCTCGAAACCGATGATTATCTGCAGGGTTTTCCCGTGCGCGAGAAGAAATCGATCGGCTCGTCCCTCAAGTTCTGTCTGTTGGCATCAGGTGAAGCTGACCTTTACCCACGTTTCAGCCGCACCATGGAATGGGACACCGCCGCAGGGGATGCGATTCTTTCGGCAGCTGGCGGAACCGTCACCCGCACCTGTGGCGAGCGTCTTACCTATGGCAAATGCACGCAGGATGATGCTCCCTTTGCCAATCCCTACTTCATCGCAAAGACCAGCTAATCGCAGACCGGGGAGCAGCTTCTGCGCTGTGACCTGTCAGACGGGCGTGCCCATCAAAGCCATCCATTGGTGTAAAGGCGCAAAAAGACACTTGCAAAAGCGTCCCATTTCGGGCGCAATCATGGTTAACAAAAGCAAAACCGGAGTTCGCCAGCGTGAGGCCGCATCTGTTCAGGCAGACGCGGCATAGCAATGCCAAACCGTTTGCTTGCTCGTGCCAGAGAAAGGCTCGATCGCCTTGGCTGCAATCCCGTCGAGGATTGTCACGCCGGTCAAACCTCTGATCCGCATGCATCCTGCCATGAGCGGCAACGATCCATGCCCGTGTGGAGAGAAGACGCCGTGATCATCCCTGTTCTTCTTTGCGGTGGGTCCGGAACGCGCCTCTGGCCCCTTTCTCGCAAAAGCTATCCCAAGCAGTTTGTCCAGCTGGTGGGGGCCGATACGCTGTTTCAGGCTTCGGCCCGACGCCTGTCCGGTGAGGACTATGCCGCGCCAATGGTCATCACCAATCAGGACTTTCGGTTCATCGTCACCGAGCAACTGCTTGAAGTAGGCATCGAACCGGGTGCTGTTGTTATCGAGCCTTCGAAGCGCAACACCGCTCCGTCCGTTCTGGCCGCGGCCCTGTTGCAACAGGATCTTGACCCCGAGGCCCTGATGCTGGTCGCACCGTCCGATCATCTTGTGCCCGATGCCGAGGCTTTTCGCGAGGCGGTCGCTGTGGGATGCAAGGCCGCTCAGGATGGAAAACTCGTGACCTTTGGCATTAGGCCAAGATATCCCGAAACCGGATATGGCTATCTCGAACTGGCCGAATGCGTGCGGGGAGAGGCTGCCCGGGCCTTTGAACTCAAGTGCTTTGTCGAAAAGCCGGATCCTGAGGATGCGGAAAGAATGGTGGCATCCGGAGCCCATCTCTGGAATGCCGGGATTTTCCTTTTTTCGGTCAAAACGATCATTAAGGCCTTCCGCCAGCATGCACCCGCGATTGTTGAGCAAGTCGAGCAGGCGCTGCACTATCGCACGATGGATCTTGGTTTCTTGCGTCTGGACCCCTTCTTCTGGGACAAGCTGGAGGACATTTCCGTCGATTATGCGGTGATGGAAAAAGCGGAGAATCTGGTCGTCGTTCCTTTTGGTTCGGAATGGTCCGATCTGGGCGGTTGGGATGCGATCTGGCGGGTCAGCGAAAAGGATGAAAACGGGGTTGCTGTTTCAGGGCCGGTTACGGCGATCGAATGCCAGAATTCCCTTTTGCGCTCAGAAGACGAAACCCAGGAACTGGTCGGCATAGGAGTGCGCAATATCGTGGCCGTCGCGATGCCTGACGCAGTTCTCGTTGCGGGTGTGCATCGGGCGCAGGATGTTGGAAAGGTCGTCGAGGCGCTCAAGGTAAAAAGGGCAGAGCAAGCCGAAGCTTTCCAGCTCGAGCACCGTCCGTGGGGCTGGTATGAGAGATTGGTGCTTGGGGATCGCTTTCAGGTCAACCGCATCGTCGTGCATCCAGGTGCCAGCATGTCCCTGCAATCCCATCACCACCGCTCGGAACACTGGGTCCTGGTCGAGGGCACGGCCCGCATCACTTTGGATGATGAAAGTGAGTTGCTGACCGAGAATCAATCGATCTACATCCCGCAAGGTGCGGTTCACCGCCTTGAAAATCCGGGCAAACTGCCTGCGGTGTTGATCGAGGTTCAAACCGGGGCCTACCTTGGTGAGGATGACATCATCCGCTTTGTCGACATGTACCATCGGTCGTGATCCCGTCGCGGTATCTCCTGTCGCGCATGGGTACCAATCCTTACAGCTATTGCACGCAGTCCCTTCCGTTCCTACTTCATGGTTACAAGCGCTGTGTTCGATGAGGACATGGCTGGTTTGCGTTGCCGGTTTTACGCCAACTCTCTGTGGAGCCGTGCTTAGAGCTTACTTGTCGAAGCGGGGGTCGGGCACCTATGCTCCCCTCCGAGTCGATTGCCCTTTTTGAGGACAAGAACACCCACACAAGAACGAGGTGCAGCCCGATGTCAGAAAAAAGCTTCCTGAGCGACATGCTCCAACGCATAGCCCGAGCCGGGCCGTTTCTATCCTCCAAGCTGCCGCTGACACCGGAGAACCTCATCGAGCTCTGCGAAGAACTGGTCAGCGACAAGGGTGAGGCGTCCGGGCTGAAAACCGCTTTCAAGATCATGGACATCTATGACACCGCGACCATGGAGGAGCGGAGAAGCTTCTTCCTCGATATGGCCGAGAAATTCGGTGTCAACCATAACGGACTGGAAAAGGCCGTGGCTAACTGGCAGCCCGGTGACAACACTGCGGCCCGAGAATTGTATTTCGCGGCGCAACCGCGCAGTCAGGAGCTGATCCGTCGGCTCAACCGTGTGCCCGGGGGCGCGGCTCGTCTGGTGCGCATGCGTGCCGATCTCTTGAGCTTCGTGAAGGAAGAACCCAGCCTCAAGGCGCTTGATCACGACTTTCAGCATCTCTTTTCCTTCTGGTTCACCCGCGGCTTTCTCGAAATCAGCCAGATCGACTGGTCAACACCGGCGTCCATTCTTGAAAAGATCATCGCTTATGAAGCCGTTCACCAGATTCACGGCTGGGATGACCTGCGCCAGCGAGTGGCAGAGGTGGATCGACGCATGTTCGCCTTTTTCCACCCGGCCATGCCCGGCGACCCTCTGATCTTTGTTGAAGTCGCATTGACCAAAAAGATCCCCGGCTCGATCACCGAAATTCTCGAGCAGGATCGGGAGCCTATCGACGCCAATGCGGCGACCTCGGCGATTTTCTACTCGATTTCCAACTGCCAGAACGGGTTGCGCGGCATTTCCTTCGGTAACTTCCTCATCAAGCAGGTGGTTGCCGAATTGCAGCGCGCTATTCCATCGCTCAACACCTTCGTCACGCTTTCGCCGGTACCCGGCCTGCGTCGCTGGGTCAATCAGGCGCTTGAGGGCGATGAGCCTCTGCTCAGTGCGGAAGATCGCAGCAAGCTCGAAGCACTCGGAGAAGACGATGTACCGTCTCCCGAATTCGCTGCCCGGCTGGCCGCCCGCTATCTGCTCAATGCCCGCAGCAAGCGCGGCACGGCCTTTGATCCGGTTGCCAACTTCCACCTTGGCAACGGAGCGATCCTGCACAAGGTCCATGCCAACGCCGATCTGTCTGCCAACGGCAAGAAGAACAGCTGGGGCGTGATGGTGAACTATCTCTACAACGAGGCCAAAATCGAGGAACACCATCAGGCCTATGCAACGGATACAACCATTGCCTGTTCTTCCGAAGTGCGGTCTCTGGCAAAATAGAGCTCTCCTAGAAATGACACGATCTTTCGGATCGTCGTCCCCCAAATCGACCTGATACGAGAGGCTGGCGCCAAAAAGCGCCGGCCTCTTTTCTTTGGTGGGCAAGAAGAAGAGGGATCGGGCGCAGTGAGAATGAAGCTTACCTGTAAGCGGGATCGTAAATAGAACGCTGGAGCCGGCTTTCTGCTTCGATGGGCGGCGAAATGACAAAAACCGCCCAATGAAATGGCGCGCTTTAATTCAAGACAAAAATTTTATCAATCCTCATTTTCAGGAATTTTTGTTGCGCAAAGACAGAAAATTAATCGCCAAAGGCGAACAAAAAAACGAATTACCCGGTAAAATTGAGGCGAATTTTAATAAGTAAAAAATTTTTCATAGGTACAATTATCCAGGGATGTAGAGCCCTTCAGGCGATTATTTCTTCTGAAGGAAAGGAACAACTTCTGTTGCCCTGAGACGTGTGCTGTCGGTCTGGAACCAGCACGCTCGCTCTGGAGGAGCAAGAGAGCAAAGGTGGAAAAGACACAATGCGCTTCACTATTGCCAAGAGATTGTATCTTCTGGTTGCAGTTTTCCTCGTCGGAATTGCCGCGATGGTCGTTACGCTCAACCAGAATGCCGCTTCGAACTTGAGGGATCAGAAGGCGTCGGAACTCAAGAGCCTGGTTGATGTCGCAGTGCATGTTGCGAAGTCGAAGTATGAAGCCTTCAAGGCCGGGGAGATGAGCGAGGAGCAGGCCAAGCAGGCAGCGATGGTTGCCATCAAGGCCATGCGCTATCGCGGTCAGGAGTATTTCTGGATCAACGATATGAACAGTGTCGTTGTGATGCATTCGGTCAAACCGGATCTTGACGGCAAGGACCTGACCGATCTCAAGGACGCCAATGGGGTTCAGATCTTTCCCGCCTTCGTTCAGACGGTCAAGGCCGATGGGGGCGGATTTGTAGGCTATCTCTGGCCAAAACCCGGTCAGGATGACCCGGTCGACAAGCTCTCCTATGTCAAGGGCTTTGCACCTTGGGGCTGGGTCGTGGGAACCGGCGTCTATATGGATGAACTGCAGGGCATCCTTTGGCACAACACCAGAACAGCCTTGCTGCTTGGCGCGATCGTGACGCTGCTTGGGCTGGCCATGGCATGGTACACGCTGCGCTCCATTCTCTTGCCGATGGGATCATTGAAGCGCGCCATGCTGCGTCTTGCCAACAACGAGCCGATCAACGCGGTTCCGGCTGAAGACCGCAAGGACGAACTGGGAGAGATGGCGCAAGCGGTCAAGACCTTTAGAGATATGAATGCCGAGCGCATGGTGCTTGCCGAGCAACAGCACAAGGATCAGGCCGGTCAGGCCCAACGACAGGCCGAAATTGACGAATTGATCGAAGCATTCCGCACTGAATCGAGCCGGGAGCTGCACGTGGTGACCCAGCAGATGGATCGCCTTCGCACCACGGCGGGCAGCCTGACAGAGCTTTCGCGGTCCACGGCCGAGCGTTCGGGGCAGGCGCTGGACGCAGCTTCGCTGGCGTCCTCCAATGTGCAGACCGTCGCTGCGGCCAGTGAGGAGTTCGTTGCCTCAATCGGAGAAATCGGTCGTCAGGTTGAACAGGCAACCAGTGCCGTCAACAATGCCATGGTCACGACCGGCGCCGCCAACGAACGGGTTGGCAGTCTTGACGCTGCCGCGCAGCAAATCGGTGACGTTGTCAGTTTGATCCGGGATATCGCCGAGCAAACCAATCTGTTGGCACTTAACGCCACGATTGAGGCGGCGCGTGCCGGAGAGATGGGCAAGGGTTTTGCCGTTGTGGCCGCTGAAGTCAAGGAACTGGCAACCCAGACCTCCAAGGCAACCGAGCAGATCAGTCATCAAATTTCGACCATCCAGACCGAAACGCAGGAAGCTGTGCACTCGATCGAAGAAATCGGCACGACGATCGAGCAGGTCAACACCTACACAGCCTCCATTTCTGAAGCCGTCGAGCAACAGAATCTGGCAACCAACGAAATCGCCAGTTCCATTCAGGAAGCCTCGCGGGGGACAACGACGGTTTCGCAAGATATCGAAGTGGTCTCCAGTGCCGCAGAGCAAACCCGTCAGGCAGTCGATGAGGTCAATTCCGTCTCAGCCGATGTGAACGCCTGCGCCGAGGGGCTTTCGGGGACGGTCGACCGGTTCCTCGCCCGTGTCGCAAAGCGGGCTTGAGGCACGGCATAGGCCAGCAATCATCAAGGGCGGGATCATCCCGCCCTTTTTTGCGACTTGAAGGCCGTGGCACAAGACTGAACAATTGCACCCGCCCCCGTTTTTGACTATCAAGGGCACCTCAAGTTCCTTCGTCCCGTTTGGGCGCGCCAAAAGCGCGACCATAGCGGCGCGATGCGCTGGCATTTATTTCTTTTTTGGGGCTTCGCCTCAGGGATGGCCAGCATGGACCCGACTTTAAGGACACGAGCCCAACACAAGGGCTACAGGCACAAGGCACAATCGGCGATGGCAAACCGGCGCGGAGGCAAACCGACACGCAATCCGGGGCAGAGGAACGACAGGCAGGGCGGCGATCCCGGCGGTCGCAATCGTGCACCCGCTCGCGGGCCACAACGCGACAAGCCATCAGGGGCAAAATCAGGGGCAGGCAAGTCCGGCGCACCCAAGCCGACCTTCACCCCCGGCCGTGTGATCAAGAAGGGCAATCGCGATGAGGCTCGTCCGAAGTCGCAGGCCGAGACCCGCGAGCCGTTCATCCTGCCGCCCCGTCCAGAAGGCCCGGTACCGCGCCGCGCACCCTTCTCGCTGATGGTGACCGAAGCATGGGACGATTATGCCCTGCTGGACATGGGCCACAGCGAAAAGCTCGAACGCTACGGCCCCTATACCATCGTGCGCCCCGAGACACAGGCCATGGGCAGTCCGCATCTCGCCAAGTCCGTATGGGACAAGGCTGATGCGATCTTCTCTGGTGATCTGGAAGAAGAAGGCCCGGGCCGCTGGCGCTATCCCGATCCGCTCGGAGAGACATGGGAGACCCACTGGGACGGCATTCGTTTTTATGGTCGTTTCACAGCCTTCCGACACGTCGGCTTTTTCCCTGAGCAGGCTGCGCACTGGCAATGGATGGACAAACAACTCCGTTCGGCCTTTCTGGCGCGTCCTCCCCGGGTCCTCAACCTGTTTGGCTATTCCGGTGTTGCCTCACTGGTGGCCGCAAGGGCAGGGGCCGAGGTCACCCATGTGGATGCCTCCAAAAAGGCCGTTGCTTACGGCAAGGAAAACCAGATGCTGGCCGGCCTTGATGACAAGCCCATCCGCTGGATCGTCGATGATGCCATGAAATTTGTTCAGCGCGAAATCCGCCGCGGCAATGTCTATGACGGTATTCTGCTCGACCCGCCCAAGTTCGGTCGTGGACCCAAGGGCGAGGTTTGGCAGCTGTTTGAAATGTTGCCCGAAATGCTCGATGCTTGCCGCCAGATCCTGTCAAAGGAGGCGCTTTTCTTCACGCTGACCTCCTACGCGATGCGTGCGTCCTACGCGGCGTTCGATGAATTGATGATCGAAGTGATGACCGGCAAGGGCGGGATTGTCGAATCCGGCGAGCTGATGATCGCCGAAGAGAACGGACAACGCACCCTCAACACATCGCTTTACACGCGCTGGCGTCCCCTATCCAAGGACGAACTCAACGCTGAACAGGAGAGCGAGGGATGACCGAAAGCCGCGCCACCCGAAAAGGGCTGATCAAGGAAATCACCGCTGTCTCCAACCAGCACATCAAGGACATCCGCGCTCTGGATCGCCGCAAGGTACGCAACGAGACAGGTCTCTTTATGGCCGAAGGGCTACAGCTTGTTGCCTTTGCCCTTGACGCGGGCTGGGAAGCAGAGACGCTGGTCTATGCCAAGAATATCAAGACCCACGAGCTGGTGCAGAAGGTGGCCGCCAAGGTCTACGCCAAGGGCGGGCTGATTTTGGAAGTCTCCGAGCAGGTGCTCTCCAAGCTCACCCATCGGGACAACCCGCAGCATGTCATCGGCGTTTTTCGTCAGCGCTTTGGAAGCCTTGAGGATCTGGCTCAGGATGTCGAGGCGGCTGGGGGCGACATGGTGGTTGCCATGGAAGGCGTGAAAGATCCGGGCAATCTTGGCACCACGATCCGCACGTCGGATGCGGTCGGAGCCAGTGCACTTGTGCTCATCGGCGAGACCACCGACCCCTTTAGCCTTGAGGCGGTGCGGGCCACCATGGGCTCGATCTTTCATATCCCGCTCTATCGTGCCACCCGCGAGGAATTTCTCAACTGGCGCAAAAGCTGGCCCGGCGAGATTGTCGGAACGCACCTGAAGGGTGCCGTCGATTACCGCACGATCAAGGCAAAAGAGCCGCTGATGGTGATGATGGGTAACGAGCAATCGGGCCTGCCGGATGCCTTCGCCGAAGCTTGTGATCATCTGGTCAAGATCCCGATGGCGGGGCGTGCCGAGAGCCTCAATCTGGCTGTTTCAACGGGAATTACCCTGTTTCGTCTGCGTGAGGGCAAGTTGGGTCTGTAAATCCCCTGATCGAATTCCTATGTTGGTACTTTGCCAAATCTGAAGCCAAATCTGAAGGAAGAGATCATGAGCCAGCCCCTTCGCATTGATATCGTGTCTGACGTTGTGTGTCCGTGGTGCGCTGTAGGCTACAACCAGCTGCGCGTGGCATTGGAGCAAACCGGGACCGATGCCGAGATCCATTGGCACCCCTTCCAGCTCAATCCCGATATGGGGCCGGAGGGGCAGAATATGGGTGAGCATCTGGCCGAGAAATACGGCGTTTCCCCTGAAGAGAGCGCCCGCAATCGGGAGCGCATTTCCACGGTTGCCGCCGAGGTTGGGTTCGAGATCAATTTCTCCGACGAGATGCGCATCTACAACACCATGGCCGCCCACCAGCTCATTCACTTTGCGAGCCAGAATGGTCGCGAGCACGACACCAAGCAGGCCTTGCTCAAGGCCTACTTCACCGATGGCCGCGATGTCTCGGATATCGACGTGTTGATGGATGTCGCACAAGCGGTCGGACTGGATGTCGAGGCCGCCCGTACCGCGCTTCAAGAAGAGACCTATGCTGCGGTTGTCGGCGAGCATATGCAATTCTGGACCCGGCAAGGTATCAGCGGCGTGCCGGCGATCATTCTCGATCAGAAATATCTGGTCAATGGGGCTGCGGGTGTCGAGAACTTCAAGGGTGCGATCAAGCAGGCGCTTTCCGCCTGATGTTTACCCCCAGACGGCGAGACCGATAAACCCCAATATGCCGACGACAATGCGCCAGATTGCAAAGGGCATGAAGCCATGGCGGGAAACGAAGTCGAGCAACGACTTGACCACGAAGAGCCCTGCAATGAACGCCATGACGAAGCCCACGGCAATGACGCCTGCCTGATCCATCGAGATGATGTCGCGGTTCTTGTAAAGGTCATAGACAAAGGCGCCGGTCATCGTCGGCATGGCCAGAAAGAAGGAGAATTCCGCGGCGCTACGCTTGTCTGTGCCCATCAGAAGGGACCCTGCAATGGTCGAGCCGGAACGGGAGACGCCGGGCACCAGCGCAAGACACTGGAACAGCCCGATCTTGAAGGCAAGCGACAGCGGATAATCCATGACGTCGGTATATTTGGGCTGAAGCTCGAGACGGTCGATCCATGCCAGAAGAACGCCGCCGATGATCAGCGTCGAGCAGATCAAAGCCGGGCTCTCAAACAAGACAGTCTTGATATAGTCATGCAGGAACGCGCCCAGAACGGCGGCTGGCAGGAAGGCCAGAAGGATGGCGGCAACGAACCGCCGCGCTTTGGTGCTGCTGGGCAGGTCCATGGCGATTTTCCACAACCGCCCGAAGTAGATCGACAGGATGGCGAGAATCGCGCCGAGCTGGATCAGAACCTCAAAGGTCTTGCCCTCATTCTCGAAACCGAGAAAATGGCCGACCAGCAGAATGTGACCGGTCGAGGAGACCGGAAGAAATTCGGTGATGCCTTCCACCAGCCCAAGAAACGCGGCTTCGAAATATGTGGCCAAATCCATCTTTTGATCAATCCTTCTATGGCAGTGCTGGGCGACTGCCGGTATGTTCGCCGTCTTCTCGAACCGGTTCGCCGGAACAAGAGCGTATCCCAGACGTTCTATCGAATGCTGGAGTGCTTTTAGGGCATGTTTCTTTGTTTGCACAGAACCCGTTGCGATTTTGTTGGCAGATCCGGGATTTTTGCAAACGATAACAAATTCCTTGTTTGCGCTGCCTTTCAAGCGCACTCTCGTGATGCGATAGTCACTTTCGGTGGATGAACGCTTTTGTTGCTGCCGTGCAGCCGGTCATTTGCTCCTGAATGGGACCTATGATGGGTGCTTGCCGAAAAATTGCCGCTTTGCGCGTGTCTTGTCGGGCAGGGATACTGTTTGTTAACGAAGTCTTGGAATGCAAACCCTATGCTTAGAAGTCTGTAGGGATAGTTTGAGGTCAAAGGGTTCGCAAAGCCATGTTGCTGCTCTATCACACGAAGATGTCAATTCCGTCGCGGTTCGCCCGGCTTGTTCTTGCCGAATGCAAGGCTGGAGCTGAACTGAGCGAAATCCTGCCATGGGAGCGCAAGGAAGATTTCCTGTTGGTCAATCCAGCAGGATCTGTCCCTGTCTTGCGTGAAAACGACGGTCCGCCCGTTTGCGGCGCCAGCGTCATCGCCGAATATCTCGACGAAACACGCGGCTACTCTCTCGGCGCGCGGCGTCTGTTGCCCGATCATCCCAACGAACGCGCCGAAGTCAGGCGCCTGATGCATTGGTTTTTGGTCAAGGCGGTCGACGAGAGCGCGCAATTCTTCATCGAGGAAAAGATCTATAAGCGCCAGCGCAACGATGGCAACAGCTCGCCCGATTCGACGATCCTGAGGGCCGCGCGTGCCAATCTCAAGATCCATCTCAATTACATTGCCTATCTGGCAGAGCGGCGCAACTGGATGGCGGGGGAGCACTTCTCCTATGCCGATCTGGCTGCAGGTGCCTTTCTTTCATCAATCGATTATATCGGCGAAATACCGTGGGAGGCCGCCCCTGTGGTCAAGGACTGGTATCAGCGCATCAAATCCCGGCCTGCCTTCCGTCCCATTCTTGCCGACAGTTTGAAGGGCATTCCGCCTTCCAATCACTACATGGACCTGGACTTCTAGACCCGGCTGTGCCCGAGCTTGAAATGTGGTGGACATGACTGAGACCAGCGGACCAGCAGAAAAGCAGGCCAAATTGCGGACTTTCCTCGAGAAGGAGGCCAAAGCACTGGGCTTCTCGGACTTGCGTATTTGCCGGACAGACAACGTCAGGGATCACGAGGACACCCTGCTCAGCTTCACTGCAAACGGCTACCATGGCTCGATGGAATGGATTAAGGAGACCCTCGCGCGCCGCTCTCACCCGAACAAGCTGTGGGATGGTGCGCGATCGGTGATCATGCTCGGGTTCAACTATGGCCCCGAAGGTGACCCGCTTGCGACACTGCACAAGACCGATTGTGCCTCCATATCGGTCTATGCCCGACATCGCGATTATCACGATGTCCTCAAAGGGCGGCTCAAACAACTGGCAGCCAAGCTTTTGGCGCGTGTGCGTGAAAGCCAGCCAGACGGCGAGATCAAGGTCTTTGTCGACACCGCGCCCGTGATGGAAAAGATGCTTGCTGCCACGGCAGGGCTCGGCTGGCAGGGCAAGCACACCAATCTTGTCAGCCGCGACATCGGTTCGTGGTTCTTTCTCGGTGCCATCTTCACCAGTCTCGATCTGGCACCCGATGCGCCGGAAGTCGACCATTGCGGTTCCTGCCGGGCTTGCCTTGATGCCTGCCCGACGAAGGCCTTTCCAGAGCCTTATAAAATCGACGCCCGCCGCTGCATTTCCTATCTCACCATTGAGAACAAAGGCCCGATCCCCCATGAATTCCGCTCGGCGATGGGCAACCGGATCTATGGCTGCGATGACTGCCTCGCCGCCTGTCCGTGGAACAAGTTCGCACAAGTTGCTTCCGAGGCCAAGCTCAAGGCCCGGACCGATCTCAACGAGCCGTCGCTTCATGATCTGCTCGCGCTTGACGATACCGAATTTCGCAAGCTGTTCTCCGGATCACCCATCAAGCGCATCGGCCGGAACCGGTTCTTGCGCAATGTGCTGATCGCAACGGGTAATTCGAACAATCCGGCTCTCGGCCCGATCGTCCGGCGTCACGTGTCTGATCCGGAGCCGATTGTCAGGGGGGCTGCAATCTGGGCGCTCGGGCGTCTGATATCCAAAGAGGCGTTCGAAAGTCTTGCCTCACCCCTTGTTCCCTGTGAAACTGACCCCTACGTGCAAGAGGAATGGCACAGAGCCATGGCAGAGGAGACAACATGAGGCTTTTCATTTTCGGACTGGGCTACAGCGCACGTGCCATCGCCCGTAAACTCTCAGGCGAATGCGAGTGGATCGCGGCGACATCCCGCAGCGCAGACAAATGTGCCGAGATGGAAGAACACGGGATTCGCGGGTTTGTCTTTGACGGCAAAAAGCCCAATCCGAATCTTGTTCCTGCCTTGAAAGAGGCCACACATGTTCTGATTTCCATTGCCCCCACGGCCATGGGAGATCCGGCCTTTCATTGCCATGGCGAGAATATCGCGCACAGTCCTGATCTTGAATGGCTCGGCTACCTGTCCACCGTCGGCGTCTATGGTGATCACGATGGCGAGTGGGTGAGCGAGGAGACCGAACCAAGACCGGTGTCGACCCGCTCGCTCCAGCGCGTCTCGGCGGAAATCGGCTGGATGGACTTTGCTGCCAAGCTGGACAAGCCTTTGGGCATTTATCGCCTCGCGGGCATCTATGGGCCGGGGCGGAACCAGATGATCAAGATCGATGAAGGCACGGCGCGTGCCATCGACAAGCCCGGACAGGTCTTCAACCGCATTCACGTCGACGACATCGCTCTGGCCGTCGCCATCGCCGCAAGAGAGCGGCATAGCGGCATCCTCAATGTCTGTGATGACAAACCGGCCCCGCCACAGGACGTGCTGGCCTATTGCGCCGAGCTGATGGGCAAGCCCCCCCTGGTGGAAATCCCCTTCGAACACGCCGACATGTCACCCATGGCCCGCAGTTTCTATGGCGAGAACAAGCGTTGTGACAACAGGTTGCTGCACGAGCTGATCAAGGGTGACATGCGCTACCCCACCTACCGCGAGGCTTTTTCCATCATGTGGAAGGAGAACAGCTGGCGCGGTTGACGCCTTGGGGTCTCCCCGTGGCGGCATGATTGAGAAAGCGCACATATTGCGCTTGTTGGTGACTATGCACAGGCAAAAGGATCGCTGTTAAAAAAATGCAAGAAAAGCAACTTATGCCCTTGCCATCATGCCAAAGAAGCATTAGACAACAGCCTCACCGGCCGCGCTTTTTGCGGCGGCGGACAGGTTGCGCTGGTAGCTCAGTTGGATAGAGCACCAGACTACGAATCTGGGGGTCGGGGGTTCGAATCCTCCCCAGCGCGCCATCATTTTCAATGACTTAGCTCGAAGTCATCTTTTTCCTCGATGCCCTAAGGTGACACAAAAGGTAACAGAATTTCTGTTTCCAGTACCTCGTCGTGCGAAAATGCATCCCAATTTCTGAGAAACAAATTTCCATCTGTGGCGCGGCGCGATTTTCTGGACAGGTGGGCGAAATCTTCTGGACAACTCATACCAAGGGCGTGAAGTTCTGACTCTTTAGGGATTCCATTTTTAGCACTGGCGTGATTCAACATGGCAAAGGAGATTTTGCCATGTCTGCCGCTTTGATTCTTAGCGATGCTTTTGACGCCGATAGTTTGCGCCGTCTTGCCAAAGGATGCCGCAATGCCAAACAGAGCCGCCGCCTACTGGCCATTGCGGCTGTCTATGACGGCATGAACCGTGCTGATGCCGCCAAAGTCGGCGGTATGGACCGCCAGACTTTGCGAGATTGGGTTCTTCGCTTCAATGAGCAAGGCACCGATGGTCTTGTCGACATCAAAGCAACCGGCGCTCCCATGCGCTTGAGCCCAGAACAGCTCGAAGAGTTTGTTGCTATCGTTGAAACCGGTCCTGATCCTGAGAAGGACGGCGTCTCTGTCTGGCGTAGCCAGGATCTGGTGCGTGTGATCCAAGAGCGGTTTGGGGTCTCCTACAAGGAACGTGGAGTACGGGATCTTTTGCGCCGCATGGGGTATGTGCGCATATCTGGTCGACCTCAACATCCAGAACAAAAGCCTGAAGTCATTGATGCTTTCAAAAAAACTTCTCCGCAACGTTGGCAGCGCATGTAGGCCATTTGCCAAAGAACAAGCCCATCGAGATTTGGTGGCAAGATGAGGCTAGGCTTGGTCAGAAGAATGGACTGGCCCGACTATGGGCAAAAAAGGGAACCAGACCACGTCTGCCAGCCGATCAGCGATATAAAAATGCCTATCTGTTCGGTGCAATATGTCCAGCGCGTGGCGTTGGCGCGGGATTGATGATGCCTTTTGCAAATACACAGGCCATGCAAATGCACCTCGAAGAAGTCTCAAGGACAGTGGCGCGCGGCGCTCATGCCGTGGTGCTGATGGATCGTGCCGGATGGCATACGACAAGCAGACTCAACGTGCCCAAGAATATCACCATCCTCCTGTTGCCTTCCAAATCACCGGAACTGAACCCAGTTGAGAATATTTGGCAGTATCTGCGCGGTACCTTCCTGTCCAATCGGGTCTTCGAAGACTATGCCGCCATTCTTGATGCTGGTTGCCAAGCATGGAAGAGCCTCTCCGCCAACCCAACCATCATCCATTCAATAGGTATGAGAAAATGGGCTCAAGAAGGTCAGAATTAAATGCCGTTGGTATCACTTGATTGATAGCCCGCTTTTAGCGGGCCTTTTTGTATCTGCTTAACGTGTGTTTTTTCAGGACTATTTTTGCCCCCTATAAAAACTTGTTTGGATAATGAAGAAGCAGGCGTTCGCTGTTCGATTCTCGAACTCACACAATGCGGACGAAGTTGCCATTGAGGTTGATCTGCTGAACGGCAACTTCGGTATTCCACGACAGGCCTACGTCTGGTCTAGTTCGCGTTTTAACGTTGCACCCTGTGCTAATGCCAGTATGCCTGTCCCAATGGTCAGAACAGCCTGCGCGGCGACTGCCATTGGAGCATACTCGAATCCGAAGGCGGCAACTGCAGACCATGCAGCGACGCCGAAGTTCATTGCACTTGCGCCAAGAGCCATCAGAACGCCGCGCCTCGTTTCTGACAGGCTCGCGAGATAGGTTTGCAGACCAGGGGCACCCGTGCCGCCCAGTAATGCCCAGATACCGAGAGCGAGACAGGCGGTCAGGGTACCGAGCTGTAGACTGAACAAAGCGACGATAGATAGCATTACGCCGATCAGGCTAATCTGCATGAGCTGCCGTCCATCACTCACTTTCTTGAGCGCCCACGGCATAAGGAGATTTCCCAAGAGAGTAACAGCCCCAAAGCCAGCATAAATCAGGCCAATGCCGCTGGTTGTAATATCGGTGGTATCTCTCAACCGCTCTCCTACCAGCGCATAAATGCCAATGGCTCCGCCCAGACCAAAGCCCATGGCAACGATAGCCCCCAAGGCGCCGGGTACAAGAACCGAACCTTTCGGTGTGGGCGGCGTGAATTCACTCTTCGTTTTTCCCAGCCAACCAATGCCCAGAACCGAAAGGATGCCCGCAATAGCCAGTCCTGCAAAGGCATATTGCCAGCCTACCGTTTCAGTCATCCATGCTCCGTAGAGTGGTGCAAGAATGATGCCCCCAGTCAACCCCGCTTGGACTGCTGCAATGTTTGCCGGTGCGCGTTCCGGTCCACTATCGGCTGCCGTTGCGAAGGCCACAGGAAGCATGCCCGCCGCGCCGATGCCAGTCACGACGCGGGTAAGAAGCGCGAATTCGTAAGAAGAGGCCAAGGCGGTGCCAAGCGATCCGAGGCAGAACAGTCCGACCCCTGGCAGCAGAACATTCTGTCGTCCGAAGCGGTCCGAAAGTCCACCTAGCACTGGGGCCAGGAGCGCCAACGGGAGAGCGTAGGCACCGATAAACAGGGTAATCCTCTCTGGCACTACGCCGAGATCGGATCCGACAGGCGTCAGGATTGGTCCAAGCAAAAATTCATCGCTTCCGACGAGGAAGGCGATCAGAAATAGAACTATCGTCTGAGGGTTCATGAAGCGGGTCTCTCGCATTGTTTTGGTGTTGCGAAAGGGCACCCCGGAAACTGTCGATCCGTTCGACGGTTGTCTGTCTTCTGGACTGGAGATCAGCAATGAGACGGTCGATTTGCGTGAGCTTATGTTCCAGATTGGCAAGGCCGTCATCACAGGCCCCGGCTCCTTCATCGGTCAGGCACGGAGCCATCGCGAGAATTTCACGTGTCGAGAAACCGGTAGCAATCATGTCACGAACACGCTCAGCCCGTCTCATATCCACCGCGCTATAGCTTCGGTAACCATTTTGGTCTCGGGATGGCGACATCAGCCCCATCTGCTCATAGTGGCGCAGACTTCGAGCACTGAGTCCCAACCTGTCAGCGGCTTCCGCAATTTGCATGTGTGATACCCTTTCCAGAACAGCGCTACACCATTGACATTAGCGTCAATGTCAATAGTCATTTACCATGCTTGAGTAAAAATACAGAACGCCATTTAAATTGGGCCAGTGTCCAAACAGCTGACATTGGCCGCGGTGCTCAAAATCATCACATTGGGCTCTGACCCGATCTTCGGTGCGGTTGGCACGAACGTCAGCTCAGAGCAGATGAGTTTTCTCAATTCCCGATCACCAATTCCTTGGCCTTCTTCTGCCCTTTGTCGTTGGCGGTGTAGCTGAGGGTGACTTCCTCGATATCAAAGCCTGAGAAGATTTCGCGGATTTCAGGCACATCGTTGATGGAGAACAGAAACCGCCCTTTGATCCCTGCCAATTGCTCGGCCAGTGTCTCGAAGTCTTCCGGACCGAAAATGCCCTTGCCGTAATAGTCCTCGCAGTTCCAATAAGGCGGATCGAGATAGAAGAGTGTCTCGGGCCGGTCGTAGCGTTTGATGCAGTCGGCATAGGGCAAGCATTCGATGGTGACGCCGCTGAGGCGCTCGTGAACATCTTCCAGCAGTGGGACAATCTTGGTCAGGTCAAACCGCGCTCCGCGCAGTGCGACGCCATACGTCCGGCCACCCACCTTGCCTGCAAAGGATGTGCGCTGAAGATAAAGGAACCGGGCGGCGCGTTCCAGATCGGTTAGCGTGTCCGGGTCTGTGGCCTTGAGCCGCTCGAACTCTGACCGGCTGGTGAGCTGGAATTTGAGGGTATCAAGGAACTGCGGATAGTGGCGCTGCAGGATCCGAAACAGGGTGATGACATCTTTGGAGATGTCGTTGATCACCTCGCACTTGGGGCGTTCCGAACGCCGAAAGAAGATGCCGCCCATACCAACAAAGGGTTCCACATAATTGGCGTGGTCGATCTTGTTGATGCGGCCTGCAATATGCTTGGCCAATTGGCTTTTGCCGCCAATATAGGCGGCAACAGGTTTGACGAGAGTGACAGCCTCAAACATTTTTGTTCTCACTATGTTCTTTTGATCAAGAATCACCCATAGTGCGCCTCTATCGATAGAAGCGGCGGGAGTGATGATTGTGTTTGCTGTCATCGACCGGGTCAGGACGGCAATCTTAAGCCCGGTATCTGGACAAAACGTCCAGGTCTCCCGCTCCTATCGCGGGATATGGTTCAGGCTGGCCCCTTGCTCGATCCAATATTCCACCAAAGCGGTTGGTGTAATTGCACTTGATTTTAGATCGAAGTCGAGGTCGGAGCGCCAGAAGATTTCCGCTGCATATTCCGAGCAGATATAGCCCTCTGCCGTCATGGGAAAGCCCAGCCCGGCTCCTAAGGCATCTATATAGCTGTAGGGCTTGCCCAGTTGAGAGAAAGCAAAATCCTCGACTGAAGCCGACCAATCAACCGAGAGCCTGATCCAGTCAAATGGCAGGGCGGCACAGGCGGCACGAAGGGTAACACCAATGCCTTCCCTTGCTTCAAGAATGAAGAGCCGCCCCCTGAACCACCAGGCAACGCCCACATGAGTGTGGAAACCGCCCGTTACATGGCGAATAAGCCAGGAAACCGGCCCCTTGCCCCGAAAGGCAATAAGGTCACCGCTCCGGATCTGGCAACGGGCGTCCGGGTAGACCATCACACACCACGCCCTATTCAAGCACCATGGCTTCTCGCCACATGACTGCGAATTGGTCCTCGGTAAGATCAAGAGCTGCCTTCATATGCCCGATAAGATCATGATCCGGCTTGTAGATCGATGCGTTCCGCCAAGCATTCAGAGCTTTCTTGCGCTCTTTGCCATCTGCGATGGCCTCAAGAGCAGGCTCGACCGTCTCATCCAATTCATGGTTGATCAGCACATCAATCAACTGCTTACGGGTGATAGGAGCGAGCCGTACCGGACCCGGTGCAGGGTTACGCAAAGACCCATCTTCATTGACGATCTGACCTGGCACGCCATCCATCTCGAGTAGGTTCTCTTTCGAAAAGCCTTCAGTGCCTTTTAGGATTTCTACCAAATCCTTAATCGTCTTATGCTTCCAAACATGTTGGATCACGCGGTCGTCGTTGATCAGAACAACCATTTTTATCGCCTCCAGAAATCGATTTGAGAATAAAGCTCAGTTTGCCCCAACACCATGGAAACCCCGAAGCCAACAGAGGTTTCCGCTCTACGCATCTCAATACGATAGGTTTTTCCTGCCGTAAGCTTCGCGGAGAGAAAGGTGTGCGAGGTGCAATAATAGGTCGGGTTGGAATGCCCGCCTGATCCAACGGCAACAACCGCATTATCTGTTACACAAAAAACCCGCGAGGAGGTCTGAGCGGTATCGTTGATAGAAGCCCATCCACTCATATACAGGTCGGCTGCTGGCGTGAAGCTGTTGTTGGCCAGTGAGATCAATCCAAATGGATCATCTTCCGTGTTGTAGGGCCTCACTTGCCAAGAGCCAGCGTAAAGCCAGCCTCCGTCAACTCCATTGGCCATCTCGTGCGTAATCGAAGCGGCAGGTCCCCCGCCTAATTGGCTCGGCAACCGGCCATCGATCAAACCATTTGCCAAATCGAAAATGCCATTGATGCCGCTGATTTCGCTGATCTGGTGACCATGGCTTTTGGCGGCATATAGAAGATCATGAGCGTGATTGATCGACGCATAGGCACCGTCGTGGTTATGGGCTGCTAGCGCATAAACCCCGGCATGGTTATGATTGATTGCTGCTTTGCCTTCCAACGCAAGATCAATTGCCTCAGACAAGGACGTTAAATCCTCAGGCCTGGCAAAGGCGAGTTGTGACAATACGGCTGCCAAACGTTTTGGATCCACCAGCTTCTTTTCAATCGCTGCGTCTACCACTTCTTCTTCGTTGGCCCACGGATAGGAGGATATAACCCAGTTTTGGGAGGCGTAGCTGTCAAGAGGGTTGACCACCAACTGAATGCTATCGGTATTGGTGACCTGCAGGACGATCTGGATCGTGAGCGTCGAGGCGGTGCCATCCGTAAGGATGGACTTGTAGGTTGGCGGATGTTTGGCGATGGCGAACATTGCCCCATTGGCGTCAAACAGGCCTGCCTCGCGGATCCACCACCCACCCACGTCAGGCGGGAGAATTGCCTCGACAATCAGCCAAGCCGGGTTCTGAACGTCTGGCGTGATAGACGTGATATTGAGCCGATGTGTCTCGTGCACCAGATTGGTTTCCGTTCCGTCCGGATCATAGCTAGAACCATCGGCGTCTCCCACAGCAAGATGGGTCAGAGAGACCGAAGCGCCACCGGTAATGGCCGCGCTGAGGGCATTGGAGCCGATATTAGTGAGGCGGGTATAGTAAGTTGCGGCAGTCATCATTCAGCTCCGTTAAAGCACCATGGCTTCACGCCACATGGTCTGAAATTCTTCGTCGGTGAGATTGAGGGTGGTCTTCATTTGCAATATCAGCGCATGGTCTGGCTCATGCTATAGCTGCGGGTTTCAGTAATTCCCGGACAGTCGTTTCATTAAATACCGGACAGCGATTTCACAAAAACCCGGACAGTTTTCAAGGCATAATTTTGGTTGATCCTTACCTGCCTAATTGGGGCACTCTTTTGGTCGAAGAACAGATCAGGAGGGAGCATGCCCCGACGCAAGCAAGTGAGGCGCACGACTGTGCAAGATATACGAGAGATATTACGGCTGACGCATGATCCGGGGCTTTCTACACGAGAGGTCTCTGCGCGAATGAAGCTGAGCAAGACAACCGTTGCCACCTACCTTCACCGAGCCCGTGACGCTGGCTTGAACAGCTGGCCAATACCAGCCGATCGCGATGATGACGAGCAATTGCGGGCAGCCCTGTTTCAGAATGTAGGTCGACCACCGCGTGACGATGCAGAACCTGATTGGCGCCATATTGCGACGGAATTGAAGCGCAAGGGTGTGACCCTGACCTTGCTCTGGGAGGAATATAGGGCGGTCCATCCCGAAGGTTACGGCTATACTTGGTTCTGCACTCGTTTCAGGGAATTCGAGTGCCGGGCCAATCCCCGTTTTCGCAACCGGCATGAAGCGGGTGCGGCCATTCAGACCGATTATGCCGGCCACACTATTCCGGTTTTTGATCCTGCGACCGGAGAGGCATATCAGGCCCAGATTTTCGTCGCAGTCCTCGGAGCCTCGAACTACACATTTGCCTGGGCCTCTCGAAGCCAGAAGCTGCCGGACTGGATTGATGCGCAAGTTCGGTCACTGAAGTTTTTCGGCGGCGTTACCAAGGCCATCATTTGCGACAATCTCAAGGCCGCCGTGGCCACACCATTGTGGTTCGAGCCATCGCTAACTGCCACCTTTGAAGCCATGGCAACCCATTACGACACGACCATTTTGCCGACACGACCACGTAAGCCGCGCGACAAGGCAAAGGTGGAAGGAGCGGTTCTGATTGTCGAACGTTGGATCCTGGCCCGGCTGCGCAATCAGCAATTCTTCTCGATTGAAGCGTTGAACAATACCATCGCGGAATTGCTGGTGGTGCTCAACAACAAGCAAATGCGGCGGATCGGAAGATCCCGCAAGGAACTGTTTGAAGAGATTGAACGGCCTGCCCTGCGTCTGTTGCCCGACACTCCATTTGAATATGCCGAATGGAAACGGGCCAAGGTGCATCTCGACTATCATGTCGAGATTTTACGAGGTTTCTATTCCGTCCCTCACAAGCTAATCGGACGGCAGGTTGATGTCCGGCTAACCCATCGTGTTGTCGAGATATTTTGCAATCATGAGCGGGTTGCAGTTCATCAGCGCAGGCGGGATCGGGGTGGCCATTCCACGATTACACAGCATATGCCCAAGGCCCACCAGCGTCACGCAGGCATGACGCCTCAAACCCTCGTCGCTCAGGCTGCCCGCATTGGATATCACACCGCCCTGTTGGTGGAACGCCTGATGCGAGATCGGCCACACCCCGAGCAGGGTTTCCGCTCGGCACTGGGGGGGGTGAGCCTACAACGCCGGTTCGGAACAGACAGACTGGAAGCAGCCTGTCAAAGGGCTCTGACATGCGAGACGGTCAGATACAAATCCGTTCAATCCATCCTGGTATCCGGTCTCGACAAGGCACCCGCGCACCAGGAACCCGCCCCTCCAGCACCGAGCCACGACAATATCCGAGGCGCAACCTACTACCAGTAATCAACAAACATCAAAACAGGAGAGAAAGAATGCTGACACACCCGACATTGAACCAAATGGCCGCACTCGGCATGACCGGAATGGCACAAGCTTGGAAGAGCCTGAATGAACAAGATCCTGGGCAATCCCTAGATCGGAATGAATGGCTTGGCCTTATGCTCGACCAGGAAGTAGCATCCCGAGCCGACAAGCGTTTTGCCAACAGGCTGCGCAATGCAAAAATGCGCTTTCCTGATGCATGCATCGAAGACATCAGCTTCGCTGCCAATCGTGGCCTTGATCAGAGCAAAATCCTTTCTCTCGCTCAAGGAGACTGGATTAAGGCTCATGAACAAATCATTCTCACAGGGCAAACCGGAACCGGCAAAACATGGCTCGCCTGCGCCTTCGGACGCCAATCCGCCAGGCTCGACTATTCCGTCTTTTATGTCAGAATGCCCCGCCTGTTTGAGGACATGGCCATGGCCCGTCTCGATGGGCGCTTTCCAAGGCTGGTCGACAAACTTGCTCGCGTCCAGTTGCTCATCCTGGATGACTGGAGAACCCATTCGCTCACAGACCAGCAGCGCCTCGATCTGCTCGAGCTCTTCGAGGAAAGATACCAACGCAAATCAACCATCATCACGGCTCAACTTCCCGTTTCGGCATGGCACGAGATGATCGGCGAGCCGACAATTGCCGATGCCATCCTTGATCAAATTATTCACAATGCGCACCGAATAGAGCTCAAAGGGGAAAGTATGAGGCGATCAGAAGAAAATCAGAACTTGACCCAACAAACAGAACAGAAAACCATCAATCCACAAACCTGAACCAGGTAAAGGATCAGCCATTACTCAGCTGTTCGCGAATTACTGAAATCGCTGTCCGGGTTTTCGTGAAATCGTTGTCCGGTATTTCTGAAATCCGCAGTCAAAGCGCCTTCGGGGCCCCGGACACGATCCACATTGCCCAGTTTGGACAGAGCCGTGCGAACCTGCTTGTATGATGGGGCAAGGCTTTTGTCTTCGAGCGTCTCGATATAGTCACCCAACGCCTGAGCAATGGAAGGTTTGGATGGTCGGGCATAGAATTTGAGGAAGCCCCCGAACCATTCAACCTCGGCAAGCGACTTGGTCTTCTTTTTGATCTGGGGAGCCAGAGCCGTCACCCCGCCTTCGTCACGAGCTGAGAACCAGCCATAGACAGAGCGAAGCGACAGGCTGTTCCGGCGCTCTGCAGCAAGTTCTGCAGCTTCACTCAGGGCTGCATAATCTGTTTTGTCTTTGGAGTGTTCGTCGCTGGTTGGCAAACCAGCCCGATAGAGATTGAGATCTTCAAGAAACTGCAGGATGGCTTTCCGACGAGACAGATCGCTGATGATAGAGCGGCGCTTGATTTCGACGAGAAGAGCTGCCCGTGCTTCCATCATCACACGTTGACGGGCGTTAAATGCTTGCTGGTTCTGAACCGCAATAGCCCTCTTACTTTGCACAAGGGAGTTGTCCGCCTGGTGTCGCTCAAGAGCAAAGCGTTTCTGCAATTCCGACCGAGCGCCCTCTGGCAACAAGTCGATGTGATATTCCCAACCGCCGCCACGCCCTGAGCGCTTGCGAGCCAAGGAGGTGGATTGCCAATCGTGACGTTTGGAAAGGCGAATGAGCGAGCTTTCAGTTATAGGTAGATCTGGCAGTCGCAACTCTGCCAATTCTCGAGCGGTAAACCATTCACGGAAAGCACAGCTTTCAAAGATGGAAACATCAGCAGTCATTTGCTCAGCCTCCATTCCTTGTCGCGATTGGCGATGAACTGTTCCAGAGCTTCCTTTTTCTCAAGAGCCAGCTCGCGCTCGATGAGGGGTTGATACTTCTGGTCGACGACAATCATGTGGTATCGGTGAGTAGTTCGTTGAGCATTTCGGCGCTGCCAAGAATTCGGGCGAGGGCAAAAAAGCGATAGGTCGTGATGTTGTTGTTCTCGCGGGCTTCCGAGGTCCATGCATCAATGCTGTCCCGGCTGATTTCCTCGCCCAGGAATGCCGAAAGCTGAGCAGCAATGTCCTCGCGGCTTCTTCCATCCTCTTTGAGAGCTTCGGCCAGAACACGACAGACCTTCCGAGCGAGAGACGAAGCCCGCACGCGCGTTTCCTCAAAGCGGGGAGCCACCTTGGGTGGTTCCCAACTCAAAAGATCACCAGTCATCTTGTCGCCCTGAGCTTTTGCCATGTGGAAGATGGACCTTTAACGTTTCGATTTAGGAGGTTTGCTTTGGGCTTGGACGGCTTCGATGGACTTCAGTTGTCCAACCAAGTCCCCCAGTTCATGAGCACCGGTGATCTCGAGGTCGATCCTCAATGCCCCTTTGCCCGATAGGGCCCAATTCTTGAGGCGAACACCATCGCGTGTACTCCAAAAAAGGGAATGGAATTCCCGCATGACTTCAGAGGTCATTCACTCAATCATCCAGACGATGACCCAGCCGCTGGCGATCCAGCAGAACAAGGCAAGAGAGGCTTGAAAGCAAACAAGGGAAATCAATCCTGCCAGATCTCGTAGGCCGTTCTGATCAGGCCAATAATCAAAGCAGTGATAGAAGCGCGACAGGGCTGCGACCCACTTGTCAGCATCAAACAGTCGCTCTGACACCACCCGGTTCATGCTGCACACTCATTGTCAGCGCCAGTTGCAAACTTCTGACTGGTACAAGGGCCATATCGTCTGCTATCGTAAATTCGATGAGACGTTGCAGACTTGGGGTAACGGTCAGGCCAAAGCTCTTCAGCAGGTACGCCGATGGCTTCAGAAATGGCTTTCTCGCCGGTGGAGTTGGGGCGATCTAGCGCCACGCTAATATTGGTGCGATGACATCCGTGCCGAGCGGCAAGCTCGGTGAAGGTCATGCCCTGGCGGTGAAGCTCGGCTTTGATTGCATACTTGTCCCACTTACGCTTCGGCATAATGTCTCCTCATGAAAAGCGGGCTGCTGTAACAGGCCGCTTTTTTCTGAACCTTGCAGTTAGCCTTTGTGGCTGCCTGCTGTGATTAACGAATGAAGACAGAGCGATTGATAAATCGCCCATCATTATGCGATAAATAGTTCGTCAGAGTTATTTTGACGCTCGATTGTGGCGAAATATAAAATCCTGTTTTAATTAAGGGTGTTATAGGAACTCTGACCCGACATTGGGAACTCTGGCTTAAAGGTCAGAGTTAGTAAAATGAACTCTGACGGGCTGGTTGAGCGCATAAAACAGAGTTAATGGGATGAACTGCCTTTCCGCCAAATTCAAGCTATATTAGCTGAGATTGAGGGATAGGAGGATCATCATGATGAATATCGCGATCTTGGGCATAGATCTAGGCAAAACTGTATGCAGCCTCGCCGGTTTGGACAAGGATGGGGCCGTCATTTTCCGCAGACGCATTAAGCGTTTTAAATTGCTAGATTTTCTTGATGAGCTTTCCCCTTGTATTGTGGCTATGGAAGCATGCGGAGGAGCCCATCACATTGGCCGATTTTGCCTGACCAAAGGTCACGAACCTCGGCTAATGTCGCCGTTATATGTGCGTCCCTATGTGAAGGTACACAAGAATGACGACCGTGACGCAGAAGCGATCGCCGAAGCAGCAACACGCTCCACGATGACTTTCGTTGCAATCAAATCTGAAGAACAGTTGGATCTTCAGGCTATCCATCGTCATCGTGAAAGGTTGGTTCAAAGCCGAACGCGTCTCATCAATCAAGCTCGCGGCCTCCTTATGGAAAGAGGGATTAGCATCGGAACTGGACGGCATGTCTTCCAGAAGGCCCTGAAAATGCTGACTAGCAAGGCCGAATTAGATTTATCGCCTCGTATGATTGTCATGTTTGAGAGTATGGCTTCGGAGCTGGCCGCATTGAATAAACAGATTAGTGGTCTAGATCAAGAAATCCGATCAACAGCTCAGCATGACAATGATATGCGTCGCCTTATGGAAATACCTGGTGTTGGACCAGCAATAGCGAGTGCTCTAGTCGCAGCAGTGGGCGCAGCAGAGAATTTTGGCAAAGCCCGCGATATGGCCGCATGGCTTGGGCTGGTTCCTCGACAAGTATCAACAGGAGGAAAAGCCAAGCTGATAGGAATATCGAAGCATGGAAACAGCTACCTCCGAAAACTCTTCATTCATGGTGCACGCACAGTTCTTCACTTGGTGCAGGATCGGAACACCCCAATCACTCAGTGGGTTGATCGGTTAAAAGAGCGAGCTCATGTTAATGTTGTAGCCGTTGCCATGGCGAACAAGATGGCCCGAATTGCATGGGTTATCCTTACCAGGGGTGAAAGATACAACGCCAGTAGATTGATCGAAGTATAGGCTAGAATAAACACTTCTGGCAAAGCCGAAATCTGCGAGCGAAATAGAGATGGACCAACGACCAATCGGCGTTTTTTAAGCCTGACCGGGACCATGGCCAAAAGGCCGAAGAGGTAATGAGGCAAAGAATGCGCGACTTCCCATCTTGGTTAGGAGCAAAAAAACGCTCCGTGGTAAGACCGAATACATAGAAGCAGGGTCAACGGAACATCAAAAAGGGCTTGCAGAGGAGAGGCAGTTCATACATGGTCCTGGATTTTGGACCATATGTTAAGGTGGATCGTCTGAAAAGAAAGACGATCCGAAATGACGAAGAGAAAACGCTATTCTGCGGATTTTAAAGCCAAGGTTGCGCTTGAAGCGATCCGGGAAGAATTGACGCTTTCCGAGCTGTCGAAGAAGTATGACGTGCACCCGAATATGATCAGCACCTGGAAGTGGGCCGCGATCGAGAATATGGCGACAGCTTTTTCGAAGGGCAAGGAAACAGAGAGCCAGGCCAGTGCCGAGGAAATCGTGAAGCTTCACGCCAAGATTGGCCAGTTGGTCGTGGAGCGGGATTTTTTATCACAAGCCTCTGTTCTACTGGGCGTGAATGGAGGCAAAAAGCGGTGATGCGGGATCATTCCAAGCTCAGTATCCGTCGCCAATGCAAGCTTTTGTCTCTGTCGCGCTCGGGTCTATATTATCAGCCGGTCGGCGAAAGTGCTGAGAATCTGCGGTTCATGGAAATCATTGATAAGCAGTTTCTGGAAACGCCTTGGTATGGTTCCCGGCAAATGGCCCGCTACATGAAACGACAGGGCTATAAATGCGGGCGTCATCGTGTTCGCCGTCTGATGCGATTGATGCGGCTGGTTCCAATCTACCGGGAACCCAATACCAGCAAGAAGCATCCGGCGCACAAGATCTGGCCATATCTGCTGAAGGATGTGTCGATTGATCGGCCCAACCAAGTCTGGTGTGTCGACATCACCTATATCCCGATGCGTCGCGGCTTTCTATATCTGGTGGCAATCATGGACTGGTATAGCCGGAAGGTCTTGTCCTGGCGGCTTTCCAACAGCATGGAAGCCAGTTTCTGTGTCGATGCTTTGAAAGAGGCCTTGGTCAAATACGGACCGCCGGAAATCATGAATAGCGATCAGGGATCCCAACTTACCAGTTCCGACTGGATCCAGACCCTGACCGATGCTGAGGTGAAAATCTCCATGCCTCTCGGTGATGCTTCGCATCAACTGCCGGTAATAGACGGTCGAGGGCGCTGGGTTGATAACCGTATGATTGAACGGCTCTGGCGATCCATCAAATACGAATGCATTTATCTCAATGCTTTCGAGACAGGATCAGAGGCGAGGATTGGTATCGCGAAATGGATTACCTATTACAATGTCGAGCGACCTCATTCCAGCCATGGCATCTTGACCCCGAACGAGGCATATGACACCACACCAACCATCGAGAAAATCGCAGCCTGATGTGAAAACTGATCCACCTTATTGGGGCTGCAGAATGGTCCAAAATCCAGGACCACCTCTCCCCACACTTATAAGGTACTATCCAACTCTATCGCTTCAAAAAGAATTCGATCACTTATGTCCGAGCGGCCAGCGCTATCTTTTTCCAATGCGTCTATCAGCAGTTGACGCGGCGGCAAGTAACCTGGCGCATGCTGTAAATAGGTCAATAGCGGGCATCTCAGAATTGAAATTCCATGATAAAGGCAGGTCATTGCAAGGTTTCTATGTGGCATGAAGTCTTCTGGAAACGTGCTGCCAATCGCCTCGGATGCAAGTGTGTCTTGATATGAGTTTGCATATATGTTCATGACTTCCGGCACAGCTATGGCCATTTGATCACCCATACAGATATCAATATGCGGAAACATATAGTATGTATAATCAGCATATAATTTGCGCTCCTTTCTTGATGTAAGAAAGGCATTGTTCCAGTCGAAACTAAATTCCTGCCGCATCCTTGGGGACAAGACGATGTCCGGCCTGAAGCGAATGACCAGATCAAACTCTTCGCCGCTGTCTTGCGCCAGCCGGTTTGCCATCATGATCTTGTAGTGCATCTTACGGCTGTTGGTAAAACCTGCGAACTGCGGCAGATTGGCGTCCTCGACAACAACGTGATCAGTACCATAAAACCCCTTCAATGAAGCCTCATCGACTTGTGTCATATTGGCGTCAAACAGGCGAAAAAATCTCGGATAACGGTGTAACATATGAGCGCTACCCATTTCATTCCAAACACTCCGCCACGCAGGCCCAAATTCACCCGTGAAAAGTCGGACGTCTTTTGGTGGTAATGGTTCGATGCTTCCCGCATCAAGCCAAGTGTGAACAAAAATCCTTACATCATGCCCCTGCAGTCCCATCAAATTAAAGCTTGGCCAAGCTTGTCTGTAACCCCGCATTTGCCCGGAGAGGCATAGGGCTATCCTTAGCTTCGAGTTTGTGTGAATTGCCGGAACAGCCAATCCCTCCACTTGAGCAAAAGAGGCAATATATTCGAGGTCTTTTTTCAGACTTCCGCCGAGCTGTTTTGCCTCGAGCAGCTTAATTCTCTCATTTGCTAAAGCCATAGAGCTCTCACCGCAAATTGCAGCGAGAATAAACACTCGGTAGGCTTCGTTTGCGCTTGAAGCGCTCCGCCAAAGCTCAGGAAGCAGTTCCGCCGTCAACTCGATATTCTCTCTGCGACGGCGTATATCGGTCTTTTTGACCTGCTCCCAAAGAACGTAAGGCAAATGAGCATAGGCATCAAAATCCATTAAGTATCGTTTGAGTAGGTTACACTTCTCGTTAACACTGACCCAGTCGTAAGTTAGGGCCCAACAAGCCAAATTCCGGCCTGCAGAATACTCAATATTTTTTGCATTACAAAAGTCGACGATGAACTCATTGAGCAAATCAAAGCTAGACGGGTTGAATTCGCGTTGCTCAAATAAAATACGCCCGAGGGTGGATACATGTCTTGGCGGCAAATCGTCCGATTGTAGTAACAGTCGTTCCAACATTCGTCCGCCAACATCTGAATTTGCGGCTTGCTTGTCTTTGTAGAGACCTAGCCAAAGTTGTCCAGTTATGTCGAAGAAATATGGCGGCATCGAAGGTAGATTTTCATCAATCTCGCACCATTTGATGCATGCGGCGCCAATATCGCCCAACTCAGACAGTGTTCGCAACAAGCGCATCTGTATCTCAGAATTTGTTTTGATGCCGTCTGGCATCCGCTTCAAAACATCTTTCACATTTTGAAATTTCTTCAGCGCGTGCAGACCTTCCAAAATGCCGATGTAAGCACTGAGATTGTCCGGATCGACAGAAATGCACCGATTAAATTTATCAAGTGCCTCTTCTTGGAGGTTCTGCCCCAGAGCCTCCCACCCTGAAAACAAGAGCTCAGTTTGACCGTCCGCCAGACCAGTCGAGTCGTGCCTTGAAGTCAATTTTCTAAATGCCACTTCAGCCCTTCCGGCAAACATTCTAAACCTTCTTAGCATTGGCAATACTACTCCCTTACTTTCGAACAAAGCGAAAATCGACCGACCCAAACCCCATCTAAATATTGTATTGTCTTTGAAAGATGTTAATAGTACGTCCGGCATTTGGCTGTCAAATAAATAGGGGGAAGGTGGAGCTTATGTCGAGTCTGGTGTTTGAAGATTTTTCAAGCAGCGGCTTTTTGTTGGGTTGATGCCATTGACGCCCTCAGTGGCGCCGGCGAGGTGAGCGAAGCTGCGAAGCTTGTGAGGTGGTCTTAGGCTGTAAATTCATAAAAGTTGTTTGTTTTTTGTTGTGTTTGTGATTCAAGGACTCTAGGTGTTTGATCCCATGCTTTGATGGTGCACCTTGCTCATTTGAATGGAGGGAAGCACTAAGGGCCAAGTTCTACACGGCAGCGCCACGACGACAGAGGCAGTCCGTCGAGCAATACAAAATAGTCAAGAGAGCCTGAGAGTGGGGACTATGGAGAATTTTGTGCCCTGGCGTGGTAACTCTAATATGAGGAGACCCACGTATGAGCATCGACAAAGCCCTTTTGGATCATCTGATGGAAGGCCGCAAAGCGGGCGATCTGTTCGGAGAGGACGGGATTCTGCAAGAACTGACCAAGGCGCTGGCCGAACGAGCCCTGAGCGCCGAACTGGACGAGCATCTGACCGAAGAACGCGCCGATGCGCCGCCTGAAGGCGCGAACCAGGCGCCAAATCGTCGCAATGGCCGCAGCCAGAAGACGGTGACCACCGACAGCGGGAAGGTCATTCTCGACATTCCCCGTGACCGCAACGGCAGCTTTGATCCTCTGCTGATCGCCAAGTATCAGCGCCGCTTTCCCGAGTTCGACACCAAGATCATCAGCATGTACGCGCGCGGGATGACGACCCGCGAGATCCAGGGGCATATCGAGGATATCTATGGTATAGAGGCGTCCCCGAGCCTGATTTCGGCGATCACCGATGCCGTGATGGAGGAAGTGACCGCCTGGCAGAACCGCCCGCTGGAACCGTGTTATCCGATTGTGTTCATGGACGCGATCCGGGTCAAGATCCGCACCGACGGCGTGGTTCTGAACAAGGCGGTTTTTGTGGCCCTGGCTGTTCTCCCGGACGGCACCCGCGACGTTCTGGGGCTTTGGTTCCAGGCCAATGAGGGTGCCAAGTTCTGGGCTAAAGTTCTCAGCGATCTGCGCAACCGTGGCGTTCAGGACATTCTCATCGCCGTCGTGGACGGTCTGAAGGGCTTCCCCCAGGCCATCGAGGCAGCCTTTCCTCAGACCCAGGTCCAGACCTGTATCGTGCATCTGCTGCGCCATTCCATGAGCTTTGCCAGCTACAAGGATCGCAAGGCCGTCGCAGCGGCTCTTAAGGCTGTCTACACCGCTGTGGACGCAGCAGCCGCGGAGACTGCGCTGGCGGAGTTCGAAAACAGCGACCTTGCCGCCAAATACCCGGCAATCGCGCCGAGTTGGCGCCGGACTTGGAACGAGGTGATCCCGTTCCTTGACTATCCGCCCCAAGTGCGCAGGCTGATCTACACCACGAACGCCATTGAAGCACTGAACTCGAAAATCCGCCGGGCCGTTCGCTCCCGCGGGCATTTCCCCAGTGACGAGGCAGCTGCGAAATTGATTTATCTCGCCCTGAATGCTACTTCTGTGGAATGGAAACGCTCCGTGCGCGAATGGCACTCAATGAAAAGCCAATTCGCCATAATGTTCGAAGATCGTTTCCCAATGGCGTAATTAATGCGCCAGGGCACAAAATTCTGCATAGCCACAATACAAGGGGAAAGCTCATCAAGAAAATCTAGCAATTTAAAACGCTTAATGCGTCTGCGGAAAATGACGGCCCCATCCTTGTCCAAACCGGCGAGGCTGCATACAGTTTTGCCTAGATCTATGCCCAAGATCGCGATATTCATCATGATGATCCTCCTATCCCTCAATCTCAGCTAATATAGCTTGAATTTGGCGGAAAGGCAGTTCATCCCATTACCTCTGCTCCTCAAGACGCTTGTAGGCGAGCACAAGCTCCGTACCATCCCAATAGAGAAGCTTCAGCCGATCTGCCCGGCGGGAGCGAAAGACAAACACTGTGCCAGTGAAGGGTTCCTTGTTCAGCGCGTTCCTGACCAGCGCAGCGAGGCCATCATGGCCCTTTCGGAAGTCCACCGGTTTGCTGGCCACCAGGATCTTCACCCGGTTCGAAGGAAAAATCATGACGAACGTGCAAGAGATCGCGCCACAGCGACTATCCTGCCTGCGCTTGCTCCTGCTTCGAGCCGAACGATCACAGAGCCACATTCGATCTCCGGACGGTCATGGCTCGTAACCGGCCCGCCACTCTCTGGTTCCAAATCGCTGCCGGGTTCTTCCACAATCAGGCTGGCAAACTCGATTGCGCCCTCAGGCTCCGGCAACACAAGCTTGCCAAGACGGGTTTGCGTGCGCCATGCGGAAAGGTGATTTGGCCGAACCCCATGCAGCGCGGCAACATCACGAACACGAGCACCCGGCTGTAGGCTTTCCGATACGATCTGCGCCTTCTCTTCATCCGTCCACTTGCGTGGCCTCCCGCGCGCACTCCGCGAAGGAGTGAGAAACTCCGCCGTACTCTCCATGGAGATACTCCATAAATATCAATATGAAGATCTCATCGCAGATCACGCCAGGGTGGATTCCATCGCGAAGTGCAACAGGTTTAAGCAAAGCAGATTTTGGCGTCTTTACCAAGGTCTTGCAGCTCCTCGTCGTCCATCGCGTCAATATCGAAGTCCCTTGGCAACCATCGCCTCAATCGACCATTCGCATTCTCTACTCCCCCCTTTTGCCAAGAGGCATAGGCATCGCAAAACCATGTCGTCATGTTGAACATGGAGCGCAGTAGGCTGTGCTGGGCGAAGGTTGTGTCATTGTCGAATGTGACTGACTTGCGCAAGGCCGGATCCAGGCGACGGAAGATAGACATCATCACCGAGACTGTTTCGGCCGCGCTCTTGCCGGTCATGCGAGCAGCCAGGGTAACCCGGGATTTTCTCTCGTGGATCACAAGCACAGGGCGGGTTCGCTTGCAGATGATCAGATCCGCTTCCCAATGCCCTGCTTCTTGGCGGTTTTCTGCCGCTTCTGGCCGATCATGAATGGATGCCCGATCCTTGATCCTGTCGCGTGAACGGCGGGCACGCATAGGCCTGCGGATGCGATGTCCACGGGTCAGAAGCTTCCACAATGCTTCACTTTTCTGGCCAGCTCGATAGATGAAGCTATAGATCGTTTCAAAGCATATAGGGCGCAAACCCTTCTCGTTACCTGCCTTCAGCCAGCCTGCAATCTGCTCCGGCATCCAGCCTTCCGACAGTCGGTCCCGAACAAACTGGCCGAGCTTCTCAACATCTTCGAGAATGGCAAGACGCTGCCAACGAAGCAAATAGCTCCCATCGGCATGGCTGGGTGAATAGCGACCTGAGGGCAGCCGATTACGGCTCAACTCGCGACTGATCGTGGATTTGCAACGACCAACAAGCTCGCCGATTGAACCGATCGAGTGACCGGAATGTCTCAAGATGGAAATCTGTTCTCTTTCATCGATAGAAAGATGGGAATAGCGATGGCATCGCAACACTCCTGACGGTCTCGACAACCACCTCGATACCATATCGAGGCGGGAGTCTTGCATTTCACAACGGAATTCGGGGAACACCAGTTCGTTGGTCTTCTTCTGCCTGATGTCGCTGAGGGTTACTTCCTCAACATCGAAGCCACTTAAGATTTCTTGGATTTTTGGATCATCGAGGACGGACAAGAAGAAAGCGCCCGGCGGAAGCGGGGCGCCTTTTTGTTTGCGTGTGCCACTTAACCTCTATCTTAGGGCATGAGGCGATTTCAAAGCTGGCGTATTTAGAGCCTTACGCGCTTTGCGCGGATTTTGCTTCGCGGCGGCGCTTGTGCAGCAGAGGTTCGGTATAGCCGCTGGGCTGCTCCTTGCCCTTGAAGACCAGATCGCAAGCCGCCTTGAAAGCAATCGAGGTCTCGAAATGCCCCGCCATTGGCTGATAGGCCGGATCGCCCGCGTTTTGCTTGTCGACGACAGCGGCCATGCGCTTCATGGTCTCCATCACCTGTTCTTCGGTGACAAGTCCGTGATGCAGCCAGTTTGCCATGTGCTGGCTGGAAATGCGCAAGGTCGCGCGGTCTTCCATCAGGGCCACATCATTGATGTCAGGCACTTTGGAGCAGCCGACGCCCTGATCGACCCAGCGCACCACATAACCAAGGATGCCTTGGGCGTTGTTGTCGAGTTCCTTCTGCACTGTGTCGGCGTCGAGATTCGAGCCCTTCAGAAGCGGCACGGTCAGAATGGCATCAAGCGAGGCGCGCGCCCGATCCTTGAGGCTGTCCTGAACCGACGCAACGCTGACCATGTGATAGTGCGTCGCGTGAAGGGTCGCCGCTGTGGGTGAGGGCACCCAGGCGCAACTCGCTCCAGCCTTGGGATGGCCGATTTTGGCACTCATCATCTCGGCCATCTCGTCCGGCATGGCCCACATGCCCTTGCCGATCTGGGCCTTGCCTTGAAGGCCTGCTTCCAGCCCGACATCGACATTCCAGTCTTCATAGGCGGCAATCCAAGGCTCGCCCTTGATGGCTCCCTTGGGCAGAAATGCCCCGTAGTTCATCGAGGTGTGGATCTCGTCGCCGGTGCGATCAAGAAAGCCGGTGTTGATGAAAACGATCCGGTCTTTCACCGGACGGATGCATTCCTTGAGGTTGATCGTGGTGCGGCGCTCCTCGTCCATGACGCCTATCTTGATGGTGTTGCGCGGCAGGGAGAAGGCATCCTCGACGCTGGTAAACAGACGATCTGCAAAGGCGACTTCTTCGGGGCCGTGCATCTTGGGTTTGACGATATAGATACTGCCCGTTCGGCTGTTGCCCTTAAGCCTCAGATCATGCAGCGCGCAGGCAACCGTGAAATAGGCATCCATGATGCCTTCGAAGACCTCATGTCCCTCGCTGTCGAGAATGGCATCATTGGTCATCAGGTGACCCACGTTGCGCACCAATAGAAGGCTGCGGCCATGCAGCACAATCGGGCCGCCATCAATGCCGACATAGCTGCGATCCGCGTTTAGCCTGCGCGTCAGCTGGTTGTCGCCCTTGGTGAAGCTATCCTCAAGATCGCCTTTCATCAGGCCCAGCCAGTTGCGATAGACAAGGCATTTGTCCTCGGCATCGACGGCAGCAACCGAATCCTCGCAGTCCTGAATGGTGCTCATGGCGGATTCAAGCACCACATCCTTCACCCCGGCTGGTGACAGCTTGCCGATGGGATGGTCCTTGTCGATCTGCAATTCGATATGAAGCCCGTTGTTGACGAACAGGATCACCTCGTCTTCGACGTGTCCGGCATACTGGTTTGCCTCGACGAGTTCGGTTTCGCTGCCGTCCTTGAGCAGAACGCCAAAACGGCTGTGATCATAGGACACGCTATAGGCAGCGACATCGGCATGGCTGCCGGATTTGAGCGGAATGGCGTCATCAAGAAAGGCGCAGGTCTTGGCGATAACGGCCCGCCCGCGCGCCTCGTTGAACATTTTCCCCGGTGCCAACTCTCCCTCCTGCGACAGGGCGTCGGTGCCGTAGAAGGCATCATAGAGGCTCCCCCAACGGGCGTTGGCTGCGTTGAGGGCGAACCGGGCATTCATCACCGGAACGACGAGCTGCGGTCCGGCGATCAGCGCGATTTCGTCATCGACATTATCCGTGCCAATCTCGAAATCCTCGCCTTCAGGCAGAAGATAGCCGATTTCCTGAAGGAAGGCCCTGTAGTCCTCGAGGCTGACGTCGCGACCCTTGTGGGCGCGGCACCAATCATCAATCCGCGCCTGCAGGTAATCGCGCTTTGCCAGAAGGCTGCGGTTGACCGGTGTCAGGGCGGCGACCCCGTCGGCAAAGCCCTTCCAGAATGTGTCGGCGTCCAGCTCGGTGCCGGGCAGAATGTCCTTCTCCAGCAAAGCCACCAACCGCTCGTCCACTTGCAATCCGAATTTGTCCAGTCTGCTCGGCATAGTTTCCGTCCCTTCGACCCGGTCCCGTTTTGCCGCGGCGTGTGAATGATGCCGCGCGGGATCCTTAATTTGTGTGCGGGATTATGGCCCCATTGGATTGGTCCTGAAAAGCTGAAAAATCCTATTATTTTCAAATATTGGAAGATGATGCTTCTTCTCAAACCAGTGACAAGCGCGGTTGGCAAATGCCATCGGAGAGGGTTTGATGGTCTGACAGGTCGCTGCCGTGCCAAGAGCCAAACGTGGTTCGGTCGTTGTCGAATGTGATGAAAGACAAGAAATGCAAGAGACACGCTACTTTACACCAGAAGGCGGATTGCCGCCCCAGAGTCAGTTGCTCACCGACCGGGCGGTTTTCACCGATGCCTATGCGGTGATCCCAAAGGGCACCCTGCGCGACATCACGTGCAGCCGCCTGCCTTTCTGGCAAGGCATGCGCATGTGGGTTCTGGCCCGCCCGTTGTCCGGCTTTGCCGAGAGCTTCTCGCACTATATCGTCGAACTGGAGCCCGGTGGCGGCAGCGAACGGCCGGAGACGGACGCCCGTGCTCAAAGCGCGCTTTTTGTCGTGGCAGGCAGCATCAAAATCACAATCGGCAGCAAGAGCGAGAAACTTGGTGTTGGCGGCTTTGCCTATCTGCCTGCGGCAGAAACCTGGACGATCAGCAACGATGGCGACGAGACTGCCCAGTTCCACTGGATCCGCAAGGCTTATGTATACGTTGACGGTCTGGACAGGCCCGAGCCGCTATTCGTGGCAAGCGAGGCAGACATCGAGCCATCTCCCATGCCGGATACCGATGGCACATGGGCAACGACGCGCTTTGTCGATCCGGCAGACCTGCGCCACGACATGCACATCACCATTGTGACGCTCAAGCCCGGAGCGGCGATTCCCTTCCTTGAAACCCATGTCATGGAGCACGGGCTTTATGTGCTTGAGGGCAAGGGCGTTTACCGCCTCAATCAGGATTGGGTCGAAGTGGAAGCGGGCGACTATATGTGGTTGCGCGCCTTCTGCCCACAGGCCTGTTATGCGGGTGGGCCGGAGAATTTCCGCTATCTCCTTTACAAGGATGTCAATCGCCACATGGATTTCCTCTAGCGATGCACCGCTCAGGTGATGCCGCATTGGCAGCACTTGTGTGTTGATTGTCTCCATTATTTGACTTTTGTTGAAACTGTCGTAGAATTTTTTGTGTTTTTGAAAAGATGCCGGTCTTCTACGCTGCGAGATATCCGGGATTGTTACTATACTGATATTTGCATTCATATCCCGCGATTCTAAATTTCAAGGGGACCGTCAATGCCTTCTCTTCGCAGGGAAATCCGCTTCTGGCTCAATGATCAGCTGGTACAACGCGACACCTGTTCGCCTTGCGAGACCTTGCTCGATTTTTTGCGAATCGAGCAGCGCCTGACTGGAAGCAAGGAAGGGTGTGCCGAAGGGGACTGTGGCGCCTGTACGGTGCTTGTCGGGCGGCTCATGAAGGGCACGCTCGTCTATGAGACCGTCAATGCCTGCATCCGCTTTCTGCCCAGCCTTGATGGGTGCCACATCGTTACCATCGAAGCGCTCAAGGGAGAAGCTGAGGCGCTGCACCCTGTGCAGCAGGCGATGGTGGATCATCACGGCAGCCAATGCGGCTTTTGCACGCCGGGCATCGTCATGTCGCTTTATGCGCTCTGGATGCAGACGCCCAATCCCGGACGCGAGGCGGTGGAAGTCGCACTTCAGGGCAATCTCTGCCGCTGTACCGGCTACCGCCCGATCATCGACGCGGCCATGGCCATCAGCCAGTATGGCAATCCAGCCTCCGATTGGCTGGCGCGAGAACGCGAAGCCAACCTTGCGCGTCTGCTCGACCTCAAGGATGGCGCACGGGTGGTGATCGAGAAGGATGGCGAACGGGCGATCCTGCCCGCAAGCCTTGCAGATTTTGCCACCGTGCGCATGGAGGAGCCCGAGGCTACTATCATCGCAGGCAACACGGACGTCGGCCTCTGGGTGACCAAGCAACTCAAGCGCCTCTCCACGGTGCTCTTCATCAATCACCTTGAGGAGCTCAAGGACATCCACGCAACAGAAGACAGCCTCTTCATCGGCGCGGGCGTGACCTACACCGAGGCTGCCGGAGCCATTGCGGAGCATTTTCCGCATTTGAATGACTTCTGGCTGAGGATCGCCGGTCCGCAGATCCGCAACATGGGCACCATCGGCGGCAACATCGCCAACGGCTCACCGATTGGTGATCTGCCACCGGTGCTCATTGCCCTCGGTGCTGAACTCATCCTGCGGCGCGGCTCGAACCAGCGCTGTTTGCCGCTGGAGCGCTTTTTCATCGACTATGGCCAACAGGACCGCGCCGCCGGGGATTTTGTCGAAATCATCCGCATCCCCACTCTTGATGAGACCAGCCTTTGTAGTGCTTACAAAATTTCGAAGCGTCGCGATGAGGACATTTCATCGGTCAGCGCCGGCTTCTGCCTTGATGTGACAGATGGCGTCATCACCCGCGCCCGCATTGCCTTTGGCGGCATGGCTGGCGTGCCAAAGCGCGCATCCGCTGCCGAGAAGGCCCTCAAGGGCAAACCCTTCGCGCTCGACACGCTTCTTGCCGCAGCCAAACGGCTGCCGGATGATTTCAAACCGCTCAGCGACGGGCGAGCCAGCGATGCCTACCGCATGAAGGTGGCGCAAAATCTCTTCCGCCGCTTCTGGCTGGAGCATACGGTCTCTGAAGAGGGAGTGGCTGCGGAATGAAACAGGACACCAACATGACGCCCGGCGGCAATGCGGCCATCAAGGGTGCTGCTCATGACAGCCAAATTCACGAGTCTGCCATCAAGCATGTCACCGGCGGAGCGGACTATACCGACGACATGATGGAGCCGATTGGCACCCTGCATGGCGCGCTTGGCTTGTCTGAGCGCGCCCACGCCCGGATCCTTGCCATGGATCTTTCCGAGTGTGAAGAGAGCGAGGGCGTCGTGGCCGTTCTGACCGCAAGCGACATTCCCGCGGTTAACGACATCAGCCCCAACCATCTTGATGATGAACCGGTCTTTCCCGAAGAGATCACTGATTTCTACGGCCAGCCGCTGTTTGCCGTGATTGCTGAAACCCGTGATCTGGCCCGCCGTGCGGTGCTCAAGGCCAAGATCGATTATGAGGATCTGCCGTTTGCGACCGATGTCGATGCGGCGCGTGAGGCCGATTACCCTCATGTCTACAAACCCATGAAGCTTGAACGGGGGGATGTCGCAACCGGCTTTGCCGATGCGCCCCACCGCATCTCCGCTCGCATGCGTGTGGGTGGTCAGGATCATATGTATCTGGAAGGCCACATCGCCTTTGCCCTGCCGGGCGAGGATGAAGATGTGCTGCTTTATTGCTCCACCCAGCACCCCAGCGAAGCCCAGCATATGGTCGCCAAGGTGCTTGGCATCCCGTCCCATTCCGTAACGGTACAGGTGCGCCGCATGGGTGGCGGCTTTGGCGGCAAGGAAACCCAGATGAATATCTTTGCCGTGGTCGCTGCCATGGCCGCAAAGAAGCTGGACCGCCCCGTCAAGCTCAGGCCTGACCGCGATGACGACATGATCGCCACCGGCAAGCGCCACGACTTTGTCGTCGATTATGATGTCGCCTTTGATAACGATGGCCGCATTCTGGCGGTTGAGGGCGATTTTGCCGCCCGCTGCGGCTATTCCGCTGATCTGTCCGGAGCCGTGACCGACCGGGCGCTGTTCCATGCTGACAATGCCTATTTCTACCCCAATGTCCGCGTACGCTCCCATCCGATGAAGACCAACACCGTCTCGAACACCGCCTTTCGCGGCTTTGGCGGGCCGCAAGGGGTCATCATCGCCGAACGCATCACCGAAGAGATTGCCTATGCGCTGGGCAAGGATCCGCTCGAGATCCGCAAGCTGAATTATTATGGCGAGGAGGGGCGTGACCACACCCCCTACCACCAGCAGGTCGAGGACAACATCCTTGCGCGCATCACCGATGAGCTCGAGATAAGTTCGGACTATCAGGCCCGCCGCGCCGATATTCTGGCCCACAACAAAAAGGCCAATGAGACGGGCGCTATCAAGAGGAAGGGTATCGCCTTCACGCCGGTCAAGTTCGGTATCTCCTTCACGGCAACTCACTTCAATCAGGCGGGCAGCCTCATTCACATCTATTCCGATGGCTCGGTTCAGCTCAACCATGGCGGCACAGAAATGGGGCAGGGCCTCAACACCAAGGTTGCGCAGGTCGTCGCCGAGGCCTTCCAGATCGACCTTGGTCGCATCAAGATCACGCGAACCGCGACCGACAAGGTGCCGAACACCTCTGCCACCGCCGCATCTTCGGGCACGGACCTCAACGGGATGGCAGCGCTCGATGCAGCCAATCAGTTAAAGGCACGCCTCATCGCCTTTGCCGCGGAAAAATGGAGCGTGTCGGAGGAGGCGGTCGAGTTCCTGCCCAACACGGTCAAGGTCGGCGCGGAAGTCATGCCCTTTGATGCCTTCATCAAGCTTGCCTATCAGGCGCGCGTGCATCTTTCTGCTGCCGGTTTCTACAAGACCCCCAAGATCCATTGGGACAGGGAGGCAGGCAAGGGGCGCCCCTTCTTCTATTATGCCTATGGCGCGGCTGTCTCCGAGGTCACCATCGACACGCTGACCGGCGAATATGTCATTGATCGCACGGATATTCTCCATGACGTCGGCAAGTCCCTCAATCCCGCCATCGACAAGGGACAGGTGGAAGGGGCCTTCATTCAGGGCATGGGCTGGCTGACCACCGAGGAGCTGTGGTGGGACGACAAGGGCCGCCTCAGAACCCATGCCCCCAGCACCTACAAGATCCCGCTTGCAAGCGATATCCCGCGTGTTTTCAATGTCGAGCTGGCCAACTGGTCCGAAAATCAGGAGCGCACCATCAAACGCTCCAAGGCCGTTGGTGAGCCGCCCTTCATGCTGGCCATCTCTGTGCTTGAAGCCCTGTCCATGGCGGTTGCCAGCGTTGATGACTATCGCACCTGCCCCCGCCTTGATGCCCCCGCCACCCCCGAGCGGGTCCTGCTTGCCGTGGAGGCGTTGCAGCCATAATAGGAGACCGGATCATGACCATCAGCTTGCAATCTTTTCTTGAAAAGCACGACACGATCATCCGCGTCGAACTGATGGACCTGAAAGGCTCATCCCCGCGCGAAATTGGCGCGACGATCTTCGTCACCGAGAGTGCAATCCATGGCACCATCGGTGGTGGTCAGCTCGAATATATCGCCATCGACGAAGCCCGCCGCATGTTGCGCCTCAGGCAGGGGGTGAAAAATCTCTCAGTGCCCTTGGGGCCGGAAATCGGTCAATGCTGCGGCGGCGTCGTGGCGCTGCATTTCTCGCTGATGGATCACCGGGCAAAGCGACTTGCCATCGGGCGCGAAGACCGCGAGATCGCGACCCGGCCCAACGTCTATATTTTCGGAGCAGGGCATGTCGGCCGGGCGCTGGCCTCAAACCTTCGGCTGCTGCCGGTGCATGCCATTGTTGTTGATAGCCGCGAAGAGGAATTGGCCCTGTGCGATCCAGTTGTCGAGCAGCGCTGCACGCCCCTGCCGGAGCAGGACGTCCGCACAGCGCCACCGGGCAGTGCCTTTGTCATTCTCACCCATGATCACGCTCTGGATTTTCTGCTCGCGCGAGAGGCGCTCAGTCGCGCGGATGCTGCCTATGTCGGCATGATCGGCTCCAAGAGCAAACGCGGCACGTTCAAGCATTGGCTGAGCGGAGAGGAGGGCAAGGATGCTCCCGCCCTCTATGAGCGTCTCACCTGCCCGATCGGTGGCAGCGCCAGCCGTGACAAGCGTCCGGCGGTCATCGCTGCCTTGACCGTCGCCGAGGTGATGCTTGCGCTGGAGACGGCCCACGCCAGCTATCAACTCAGCCACCAGAGAACCGGTGGGCGATGATCCCGTAAATCCCCTCAATTCTGGAAGCATCCAAGACGAAAAAGCCCCCGGAAACCATTGGCTTCCGGGGGCTTTGCATTGTCACATATGCTAGGCGATCACTCGCCTGGCAGAGACCCTTCACCGTGACCGGCCATGCCGCCGGAGACTTCCTCGGTCGACTCAGCTGCCAGTTCTTCCGGCAGGATGAGGTTGAGCACAACCGCGATCAGCGCAGCGGGAAGCAAGCCGGAGGTCAACAGGATTTTCAAGGTTCCCGGCAGATGCTGCACGGCACCCGGCTCAAGCTGCAGACCAAGACCGACCGACAGGGCAATCGCAAAGATCACCATGTTGCGGCGGTTCCAGTGCACGTCCGAAAGCATGGAAATGCCCGCAGCAACCACCATGCCGAACATCACGATCACACCGCCGCCCAGCACTTCGATGGGGATGGTGCGGATGAGGCCGCCCACTTTCGGGATCAGGCCGCAGATGATCAGGAAGATCGCACCGATGGTCACCACATGGCGGCTCATGATGCGGGTCATGGCAATCAGACCCACATTCTGGGAGAAGGACGTGTTCGGCAAAGCGCCAAAGATACCGGCGAGTGCCGTGCCAAGGCCATCGGCAAAGGTTGCACCGGAGATTTCCTTGTCGGTCGCTTCACGCCCAGCCCCGCCTTTGGTGATGCCCGAGACGTCACCAACGGTTTCAATCGCCGAGATGACAGCCATCAGGCAAAAGCCGAGGATGGCGGCAAAAGACAGCTCGAAGCCATATTTGAAGGGCATCGGCAGGGCGAATGCGGCTGCGCGGTCCCAAGAGGTGGTGATGGCATCGACCGTCAGCATGCCGGTGAGGAGCGCAAAGATATACCCCACAATCAGGCCAACCAGCACCGCCGAGACAGACAGCATGCCACGCGCGAAGAACTTCAGACCCAGCGTGACAAAGATAACAACCAGCGCAGCGCCCCAGTTGAGAGCCGAGCCATATTCCGGCGTGCCGATGGCAGGAACCCCGCCAGCCGCATACTGGATGCCGACCTTGACCAGCGCCAGACCGATCATTGTGACCACAAGGCCGGTGACGAGCGGTGGCAGCGCAAAGCGGATCTTGCCGATGAACAGGCCAAGAAAGGCATGGAACAGACCACCGATGAAAATACCCGTATAAAGGGCTGCAAGGCCATCAACACCCTTGCCAGCAACCAGCGGGATCATGATCGGCAGGAACGCAAAGCTCGTGCCCTGAACAATGGGCAACGCCGCACCAACCGGTCCGATGGTGATCGTCTGCAGCAGGGTAGCGAGCCCGGCGAACAGCATCGACATCTGGATCATGTAGAGCAATTCTGGGAAATCCGGCGAATTGGAGCCGAATCCGAACCCGGCAGCACCCGCCACGATGATGGCCGGTGTCACGTTGGCAATGAACATCGCCAGAACATGCTGGATGCCAAGTGGAATGGCCTTGAGCAAGGGAGGCGTATAGTTGGGGTCGGCGAGCTGCGCCGGTGTCCCGATTGAATTGTTATCCATGGTTGTTACCCCTCATTGGAATGGTTGTCTTTCCTCCAACAGCACATTGGGTTGGTTCTTTTTTTATTTTGTGATTGCTTTTTGTCGTTAGGCGCGGGCGACACGGTAGGGACGCTCGAACCAGTGTTCTTGTAGATTTTTAGCCGTTCCGATCCTGTCGATAACGGCAAATAGCCCCGGCGCATGGAGCGGAGTGAGAACTCCGTGCCATACGTCGCGGTGAAAATTGATGCCCTGCCCGGAGTGCGTCTCGAACGCCAGCGGTGTCCCCGGTGTGCCACCTTCATCCGGTGCGACAATCACGAGGAACGGATCAAGGCTCATGGGCACAAAGGCCTGGCTGCCCAGTGGATGGCGCTCAACCAGATCGAGGCGATAGGGCAGGCTACGCGGCTCGGCATCGAACAGGCTGATGCCCGGGCGTCCATCATCCTCTTCGGTCATCACGAAATCGAGTTTGGCAAGATCGTGATGGCGCCCGCACAGTCCCTGATTGATGATCATCGTCGGCTCGGCGCCAAGCTCGAGGATGTCTCCGTAAGGCGCGAAGGCCTCACGGGTCAGAGGCTGGATGAGAACGTCACCTGCACTCATGAATTGGCCCCGGCTTGATGAGGTTCGAGCAGATCATTGAGCCGATAATGCGCGATGCGCTCCACCTGCCGGCAGGCCTCGGCGAATTCCATCTCGATGCTGTTGCCGATACGGCGGCGGAAGGCGGCAAGGATGCTGGCCTTGTCATGCTCGCGCACGGCAATGATGAAGGGGAAGCCGTGTTTCTCCATGTAGGTCTCATTGAGCGAGGTGAAGAGAATGCGCTCGTTGTCTGTCAAAAGGTCTAGCCCGGCACTTGCCTGCTCGACCGTCGAGGCGGCGGTCAGTTCTCCTGCTGCTGCAAGTTTGCCCGCAAGGTTGGGATGGGCCTTGAGAACGCCCAGTTTCTCTTCAAAGCTTGCAGAGCGGAAAGCGCGGCAAAGGGCACTGTGCACACCAACGGCTGAATCATGCGAGGTGCCAAGTTCGAGCCCATGGGCCCGTTCCGCGATCCATGGGCTATGCTCGAAAATGCCGCCGAACTCGCGCACAAAGCGAGCGGCATCCATCTGGCTGGGCCGATCCCGCCGCACCGGCGGATGGGCATTTTGCCAATGGCGGGCGATGTCGATGCGGCGCGCAAACCAGACATCGACGCGGCTTCGGGCATATTCCATGAAGCGCTCCAGCGCCATGATGCGGCCCGGCCGACCGATGAGACGGCAATGAAGGCCGATGTTCATCATCTTCGGCGTGCCAGCCTGTCCCTCGGCATAAAGACAATCGAAGGTATCCTTGAGATAGGTGAAGAACTGATCACCCGAATTGAACCCTTGCGGCGTTGCAAAGCGCATGTCGTTGCAGTCAAGGGTATAGGGAATGATCAGCTGATCACGCGAGCCGGACTGATACCAGTAAGGCAGGTCATCGGCATAGGTGTCCGAGACATAGTCGAGCCCGCCGATTTCGGTGGCCAGATCCACCGTCTGGTCGGAGCTGCGGCCCGTGTACCAGCCGCGCGGTTTGAAGCCGGTGACCTCTTCATGCAGGCGGATGGCCTCCAGCATGTCGGCCTTCTCGTCCTCGCGGGCATAATCCTTATACTCGATCCATTTGAGACCATGGCTGGCGATTTCCCAGTCTGCTTCCTGCATGGCTGCGACCTGTTCGGGGCTGCGGGCAAGGGCCGTTGCCACGCCATAGACGGTGGCGGGAATCCTGTGCTTGGTGAACAAGCGATGGAGGCGCCAGAACCCGGCCCGGGCACCGTACTCATAGATGGATTCCATGTTCCAGTGCCGCTGGCTGGGCCACGGGGCCGCCCCCACGATTTCGGACAGAAAAGCCTCTGACGCTGCATCGCCGTGCAGGATACAGTTTTCACCACCCTCTTCATAATTGATCACGAACTGGACAGCGATCTTGGCACCGTTCGGCCAGTTGGCCTTGGGCGGGTTGGCTCCATAACCGGAAAGATCTCGAGGGTAACGTGTCACGTTTGGGCTCCTTTGTTAATTTACTTCTATAGCAAATAAATCGCGTCGTATTTTCTTGAAATTCCGATAGCTATTTTTGCAAATGAAGCAATGTATTGGTCGTGGGGGACTATAAGATGAATGGACGTGGTCACTATCGCGCCGTAAGACCCATTTGGCAAATGCGCTTTGAAGGCATAAAAACAAGTGTTCCGAACACCATAGGCTAGACAGGAGAGAGACAATGAGCGGATATCTGACAACCCACGTATTGGATACGGCGTTGGGCTGTCCTGCCGAGGGCATGACGATCGACCTGTTCCGCATCGGTGGGAAAGATGGGGAGAGACAGTTGTTGAAGTCGCTGGTGACCAACGCTGACGGACGCACGGACGAACAGATTCTCCCATCAGAGGAGTTTGAGATCGGCACCTATGAGTTGGTTTTTCATGCGGGCAGCTATCTTGATGGGCTGGATTCGGCGGCTAATAAGCCGCGATTCCTCGATGTCATCCCGATTCGCTTCGGCATGAACGAAGAAAGCCACTACCACGTGCCGTTGCTGATCTCGCCCTTTGGCTATTCAACCTATCGAGGCAGCTAGGTCTCGTCCTGCGAACGCGGGGAGACGTCGACCGCACGGGCTTGTTCGGACAGGACGGTGCGAATGTGGCCCGAGATGAAATCGATGAACATGCGGATCTTGGGATCCTGCCGTCTGCGGTGGGAATAAAGACAGGCCATCTGGATTGGAACGGGCGGCGTGTCTGTGAGGATCGGCACCAAATCGCCCGAGCGGATATGGGCGAGCACCTCGAATTCTGGCTTCAGAACGATCCCATGACCATTCAGCGCCCAGTCGGTCAGCACGTCGCCATCATCAGACTCGAACGGGCTGGAGACCGCAAAGCGCTTGACCCCGTCTGCTGTCTGCAGGGGCCATTGGAATTCCGGCGATCCGGGGAAATGCAGGTTGAGGCAGGCATGACCTGATTTGGAAAGATCCTCTCCGCTCTCCGGCTCGCCATGGCTTTCCAGATAGCGCGGCGCGGCACAGAGCACCCGGCGGCAATCGGCGATCTTGCGGATCCTGAGGTTCGAATCCTCCGGCACCCCAAGAAAGAACGCCACGTCCAGCCCTTCTGCCGCCAGATCGACCTTGCGGTCCGACAGGCGCATGCGCACATCGATCAGCGGGAATTCCTTTTTGAAATCAGGCACGGCAGGCGCGACGAGGCGCCTTCCGATCCCCAAGGGCGCTGCGACATAGATCGAGCCGCGTGGCTTCAGCGTCACGCTTGAGACCAGAGCCTCGGCTTCCTCGATGGTTTCAAGGATACGGCAAGCGCCGGGGTAGAACAATTTGCCCTGCTCGGTTGGCGTGAGCATGCGCGTGGTGCGCTGGAAAAGCCTTACATTGAGATGGTCTTCAAGCTGGGAAATCCGCGCTGACGCCACGGCGGGGGAGATACGCTGGTCCCGGGCCGCTGCTGACATGCTGCCCAGTTCATACACCCGTACGAAGGTCTTGATATTGTCGAAATACGACATCTTGCAAGTCGCCGCTTTTTATTGTTTTTTTTGAATCTGATCTGTTTATTTCTTAATACCAGAAAATAGCCCAGTACAATAGAGTTATCTCGGCCCGATGGCCAAGGTGCCTTGTCACTGTTGGAGTTTGTTGATGCTTGATACTGAATTACTGCAACCGCTCATTTGGTCTTGGCTGGAATTTGCCATTCGCTGGACCCATGTGATCACCGCCATGGCGTGGATTGGATCGAGCTTTTACTTCATCGCGCTGGATCTGGGCCTGCGCAAGGCTCCTGATCTGCCCACCGGAGCCCATGGCGAGGAATGGCAGGTGCATGGCGGTGGCTTTTATCACATCCGCAAGTTTCTCGTCGCGCCCGAAAACATGCCCGAGCATCTGATCTGGTTCAAATGGGAGAGCTACTCGACATGGCTGTCCGGGGCGGCGCTGCTCATGGTCACCTACTGGGCGGGGGCCGAGCTGTTTCTGATCGATCCGGCAAAAATGGACCTTGAGGTCTGGCAGGCGATCCTGATTTCCGCCGCCTCACTGACCATCGGCTGGCTCGTTTACGATTTCCTCTGCAAGTCCAAGCTGGATCAGAAGCCGACCCTGTTGATGGTGCTGCTGTTCATTCTGCTCGTCATCATGGGGTGGGGCTATAACGAGGTCTTCACCGGCCGTGCCGTCCTGTTGCATCTGGGGGCCTTCACTGCCACGATCATGACGGCCAACGTCTTTTTCATCATCATACCCAATCAGAAGATCGTGGTGGCCGATTTGAAGGCAGGCCGGACGCCGGATCCGAAATACGGCAAGATCGCCAAGCTGCGCTCGACCCACAACAATTACCTCACCTTGCCGGTCATCTTCCTGATGCTCTCCAACCATTATCCGCTGGCCTTTGCCTCGCCCTACAACTGGGTGATCGCGGCGCTGGTGTTCCTGATGGGTGTGACGATCCGGCACTATTTCAACACCAAGCACGCTGGCGCCGGCAATCCTGTCTGGACCATTCCGGTGACCATCGCGCTCTTTCTGGCCGTGATCTGGATTTCGCTTCTGCCCGCCAAGCATCTCGGCACCGTGATCGAGGATGAGGAGTCTGGTCGCCTGATGACGCCTTATGAGCTGAAATTTGCGTCAGCAGAAGGCTTTGAAGAAGTGAGCGGCATTGTCATGGGCCGCTGTTCCATGTGCCATGCGCGCGAAACGGCATGGGACGGGATCGGTACCGCACCGCGCGGCATCTATCTGGAAAATGAAGCCGAGATTGCCAGTGCTGCGCGGGAAATCTTCCTGCAGGCCGGCGTGACCAACGCCATGCCGCCAGCCAATGTGTCCTATATGGAGCCCGCCGAGCGACGCGCCATCGTCAACTGGTTCAAGGCCGCGACCAAGAGCTGATTGCCTGAGTTCGCATCAACAAAAAAAGACCGGCTTCCGAGAGCACCCGGAGCCGGTCTTGTTATGTGCTGGCGTACCAGATCATAACTTAGACATTGACCCAGCCATCGGACAGGTCGGCTGCATAAAGCGCGTCAATCGCTGCCTGATTGCGCTTTGAGCTTTCAAGCGAGAACAGCTCGACATCCTTGCCTTCGATCTTGTCGGCAAAGGCTTCGACCTGCAGCTGATACTGGTTCATGCCCCGGAATTTCCAGACCTGCTCTTCGAGATGGGCGCGATCATGCAGGATCACGTCAACCCCTTCATAAAGCTGGGCGTTGAACGGGGCGGTCACCTCGATACAGCCATTGTCACCGTGGAAGACCATGCTCTGACGGTTGGCAAGCTGGGTAGCGCAATAGAAGGTCATGTCAAAGCTGCCGAAATCATACTGGCAGTTGGCATAGATATCGGTGCCAAAATCCGGATCACGCACGATCGAGGCGCGCGCCCGGACCGGATCCTTGCCGGTTGCAAAGCGGGCCGTCACGGTCGGATAGACGCCGATGTCTGGCAGTCCGCCGCCACCAAGACTGACCTGATTGCGCATATTGTCGGGATCGACATTGTAATAGGTGAAGACCCCCTGAATGTGCCGTAACGTGCCGATGGCTCCGGATGCCAGAAGCTCTTTGACCTTCAGCCATTGCGGATGATAGGTGACCATGAAGGCCTCGGACATCACGCAGCCGCTTGTCTTCTGGGCTTCGATGATGGCGTCGATTTCCTTGGCATGCAGGGAAACCGGCTTTTCGCACAGGACATGCTTGCCCGCTTGAAGGGCCTTGATCGTCCATTCCACATGTTGAGAGGTCGGCAGAGGAATATAGATCGCATCCACTTCGTCGCTGCTCAAAAGCGCATCGTAAGAGCCATAGGCTGTCGGAATCCCGAAGTGTTTGGCGAACGTGTCCGCGCTGTCCTGACTGCGGCTTGCGACGGCCTGTACATTGCCGTTACGCGCAGCCTGCATGGCCGGGACGAGATTTTCACGTGCAATTTTTGCTGTGCTGAGTATACCCCAACGGATCATGTGTTCCTCCTTGTTGATGTTGCAACCTTACCAAGAGAAGCTGTGCTATTCCAATGCTAATCCGGAAAGAAAGTATCAGCGTCTCGCAGTTGTTGAGTAAAGGATAGGACTGTTTGGTCATGCGCGCTATTTTGCAATTTGCTGCATGGTATTGCATTTTTATGCATTTTGGTGCAATGTGTCCCAAAGCAACGCTCCAAGAGACAAACCGATGGTCGATCTTGCACTGAATAACCCTCTGACGCGGCAGGACCTGCTGCGCGCCCGCCTTCAAGCAGGAGATCCGTTGATCGCCGTTGATCTGGCGCGTGAATTTGGCCTGTCCCTCGACACCATTCGCCGGGATCTGCTCGCCTTGGAAGAGCTGGGCATATTGCAGCGCGTGCGTGGCGGTGCGGTGCCAGTGCGCAGCCATTCCACGACCTACAAGGAACGTCGTGAAGAGCCTCAGACCGATTGTGATGCGTTGGTCAAGGCGGCTGTGCCGCTGATCAAGGAGGGCATGACAATCATGGTTGATGGCGGCACGACCCTCACTCATCTGGCTCGGCACATTGCGCCTTTGCGTAATCTGCTTGTTGTCACACCTTCACCAACGGTCGCGGCTATCATGCTGGAAAAGGACATCGCCACCTATCTCATCGGTGGCCAGATCAGCCCCTGGGGCGGCGTTGCCACCGGTGCCGAGGCCGAAGGCGCCATTCGAAATTTGGCAGCCGATCTGGCCTTCGTAGGCATTTGTGGCCTTGATGTCGACTTTGGCCTGTCTGCCGATGACGCCAGTGAAGCGGGCGTCATGCGGGCCATGGCGTCAAGTGCCAGTCGCACCATTCTCATTCTGGCCCACTCGAAGCTGGGCCAGCGAGCGCGTCACCGCGTGTTGCCTATCGACCAGTTGGGGACCATTATCACGGACGCCTCTTGCGATAGTATGCAGCCTTTTCTATCCGCAGGAGCGGAGATCATTCATGTCTGACCATACCGGCAACCTTGCCCTTCCCACTCCGCCGTCTGCCTCGCGTTGGCGCACTCCCCGGCGCGCAGTGTCCGCCCAATTCGCCTTCAATGGCATGTTGATTGGTATCTGGGCCTCGCGCATTCCGGCCATTACCGAAATCCACGCGCTCGACAAGGCAGAGCTTGGCCTTTTGCTGTTGGCGATGGCCATCGGGGCGATTGCCTCGTTTCCGCTCGCCGGGCGTTTGTCGGATATCTATGGCAGCGCTCTTGTGACCAAGTGCATAGCGGTTGTCTACACCTTCTCGCTCATGGCGCTGGCCCTTGCGCCAAGCATCTGGGCGTTGGCGCTTGCTCTTGCCTTTTTCGGTGCCAACCATGGGGCGATGGATGTCTCCATGAATGCCTGGGCAGGGGAGGTCGAAAAGCATCTGGGCAAACCGGTGATGTCATCCATCCATGCCATGTGGAGCATCGGGGCCGGGTTCGGGGCGGCAACCGGGTACCTTGCGGTCAAGCTCGGTGCCGACCCGGCGGTGCATTTCGTCGTGGGTGCGCTCGTGTCCTTTGCCATCACCTTCCCCTTTGCAACGCTTCCCTGGCAGAGCCAGCGACGGGCATCCCAAAAGGGAGACCCGATCTTTCCCTTGCCCAAGGGCGCTCTCATTCTCGTTGGCCTCATCGCGCTGAGCTCGGGCATTGGCGAAGGCGCCATGGCGGACTGGAGCGCCATCTTTCTGGTTTCCGTTACCGGCGTGGGGGAAGCAAAGGCGGCTTTGGGCTATACCATCTTTTCGCTGGCGATGGTCTTCATGCGGTTGATTGCCGATCGCATTGTCGTGCGAACCGGTCCGGTGAGGGCTGCAAGGCTCAGCGGGCTGGTGGCCGGTCTTGGCACTCTGACGGCAATCTTTGCAGGCTCCTACTATACTGCCCTTATTGGCTTTGCCTTGATGGGAGTGGGCTATGCGGTGGTCATCCCTCTGGCCATGTCGCGGGCAACCAGAGACGACAGGCTTCCTCCCGGAACGGCCATTGCGTCCGTCGCCACGCTGGGATATGCCGCCATTCTCGTCGGGCCGGTCTTGATCGGCTTCTTCGCCGAGTTCCTGTCTCTGCAATGGGCCTTTCTGCTGCTCACCTCTCTGACGGTGGTGATCATTTCGCTGGCATCCCATCTCGCGCCGCCAAAGTGAGGCTTTTATTGTTAAAATTACCAATGAATTACTTTTTCGCGATTTTTTGAGCTACATCAAATTTCTGGTTGACGTGGCTCAAAAAGAGGACGTTTGCTCAACAAATGATCGCGAAAACTGTGATTTTTGTCTGTTTTTTGAACTTTTTAGCTACGACTGTGGTCGACTCCCAATGGAAAATTGCGCAAAAGGGGATCTGCTGCTTAACAAGTCTTTACCGTGACCGGACAGATGAGCGGATCCGAAGACGACCTGTTGCGCACGGGCTGAAGAAGAGGGGACTGCTCGTAAGTCCTCCACGCCAGCCACCAACAGGCGTTATGCCGGAAGGTCTTTTGGAGACATTGCGGATCGTTGGAGGAAACGGATCAACCCTGCGGGAGCAAAGGGGGGGCTTGAGCAAATGCCATAACGGTGGCATCGGCTTCTGACGGAGCCAGATGTTGCCAACAAGAAACATCCGTTGGGATTGATTACAACTATGAGCATCAAACGCGAACACTGGGGCTCCCGTCTCGGTTTCATCATGGCGACTGCCGGATCGGCGATTGGCCTTGGTAACATCTGGAAATTTCCCTATATGGCTGGTGAGAATGGGGGCGCTGCCTTCATCATCATCTACCTGGCTCTGGTCTTCACAATCGGCCTGTCCGTTTTGCTCGCCGAGATCATGATTGGTCGCTCGACCCAGTCCGATGCTGTCACTGCCTTTAAAAAGCTTGGCCATGGCGGTTTCTCGGTCGTGGGCTATATGGGCATTGCTGCTGCCTTCATGATCCTGTCCTTCTATTGTGTTGTTGCGGGCTGGACCATCGCCTACATCATCAAATTCGCCAGCGGGCACTTTGTCGGAATGGGCGGAGCTGAACTTGGCGCCGAATTCGGTTCCTTCATTGCGGCTCCGGTTAAGCCGATCCTCTATCAGGGCGGATTTGTAATCCTGACGGTCATCGTCGTGCTTGGCGGTATTGCCAATGGCATCGAGCGGGCGGGCAAGATCCTGATGCCGCTGCTGTTCGTGATTCTCATTGCGCTGGTCATTCGCGGCGTCACTCTGCCGGGTGCAGAGCGCGGGCTCGAATTCTTCCTGGCTCCGGATTTCTCCAAGATCACCGGCTCCACCATCATGGCAGCCCTTGGGCAGGCCTTCTTCTCTCTGTCGCTGGGCATGGGGGCGATCCTGACCTATGGCTCCTACCTCGACAAGACGGCCAACATCGGCAAATCCGCCTCACAGGTTGCCTTTCTTGACACCTTGGTGGCCATCCTCGCTGGTCTCGCCATCCTGCCCGCCGTCTTTGCCTTCAACATGGACCCCGGCGCAGGTCCGGGCCTGACGTTCGTCACCCTTCCGGCTGTTTTCTCGGCCATGCCGGGTGGTTACATCTTTGGCCCGCTGTTCTTCTGCCTGTTGACCATTGCCGCACTGACCTCTTCGGTCTCGTTGCTTGAGCCGCTGGTTGCCTTTTTCTCGACGAAGGGCTTCTCGCGTGCGCAGATCACCATCGCCTCGGGCTTCCTGACTTTCCTTATGGGCATCCCCTGTTCGTTGTCCTTTGGCTTGCTGAGCGATTTCAAGATCATCGACAGGAACTTCTTTGATCTGATGGACTTCCTGACCGCCAACCTCATGTTGCCGATCGGTGGCATGCTGATTGCGATCTTTGCTGGCTGGGTGATTACGCCTTTGGCGATCCGGGAAGTGTCAGGCGAAGGAGACCATGGTCTGCTGACGAAAGCTTGGATTTTCATCCTGCGATTCGTCGCTCCGATTGCCATCGCGCTGATCCTGCTGTCGGGTCTGGATATTATCCAGTTCTGATAATGCACTGATTGCGGTTAAAGCCCGGAAATCGGCCAAATTGCAACAATGAATAGGGCGGGCCTTTGGTTCGCCCTTTCTTGTCTTGACCGCTCAGCAGAAGGGCCTCTACCTAAAAGCAAATGGCTCATGCGGGTCGGCAGGACCGGAGAATGTAACAATGACGTTACGTCGGCACATCGCGCGCGACATCACCTACGCCTTCTCGGCAGAAACCCGCCGGGGGCGTGCCATGATCCGGTTTCTGGAAAATACGACCGGCCGTCTTCAGATCATCAAGCGGGCAGACGGCTATGAACATGAGGTGGCCGCTGGACGCGACTTCTGGTCCGTCATGATTGAGCGGTACGGTCTGACGCTGGATGTCATCGCAGGCTCGCTTGACAACATCCCCGCTGACGGTCCCCTCATTCTCATCGCCAACCACCCCTATGGCATTCTTGATGGCCTGATGATGGGCTATATCCTGTCCGCCCTGCGGGGCGATTTCCGCATTCTGGCCCACAAGATCTTCCGCAAGGCCGAGGATATCGACAGGGTCATCCTACCCATTTCCTTTGAAGAAACCCGTGAAGCGATCCGGCAGAATCTGGACACCCGCAAAACCGCCCTTCATTATCTGGATCAGGGCGGGGCCATCGGGATTTTCCCCGGCGGCACCGTCAGCACCGCCGCCAAGCCCTTTTCTCAGCCCATGGACCCCAATTGGCGCGGTTTCACCGCGCGCATGATCGGCAAGTCCAACGCCACGGTGGTTCCCATCTTCTTTGATGGTCACACCTCGCGCCTGTTTCAGATCGCAAGCCACCTGCATGTGACCTTGCGCATGGGGCTGCTTATTCAGGAGTTCAAGAAACGCGTCGACACGCCGGTGAAAATCGTGGTTGGCGAACCAATCGGGCGCGAAATTCTCGATCCTCTGTCTCGCGACAGTCGAGCCTTGATGAACTATCTGCGCCGGGCGACTTATTCCCTCTCTCCAACTCCTGTAAAGCCGCACATGCTTGGCTTCGAATTTGAAGACAAGCACCGCATTCGCGTTTAGAGCACAGGGCATTCTTTGACGCGGGCCTCAGGATCACTCCGCTCTGAAAATCAGGGGAAAGGCGCTGGCGGGCCTTTCCGGGCCGGAGCATTCGGACTTTTCACGATATTCGAGCAAAAAGAATTCGAGCGCTTCGCCCTCGACCGCGCGCAGCTGGTAATATTCAGAACTGCCACAATTGCGCTCGATATTCAGATCCTCCGCGTGCACCACCGCATTGGAAGGCGTCAGAACCGGATTGAGCAACTCGTAGCGGCCCTCCATATCGCCGTGATCGGGGACACCGGGCAGAAACAGCACATTCGCATAGGCCGGATTGTCGTTCAGAGCGGTGACATAAACAGATGATGCGCTGCGGGCATAAAGGCTGCACGGGACTTCCCAAAGCGTCATGGCATCACTGATGGCATATCGCGCCCCGTTGCCTGTGGTGTTGTGCGGGTCACAATCAGGGGCGTTCTGTGCGACTGCATCGAGGATACCGGTTGGCACGGCTGAAAGATCGTTGAACGGCTGTGCTTGGCCAAGCGAAATTGCATCGCCATAAAGACCGCTGGGCACCACAAAGCTGTTTTCCCGAGTGTCGGCCCAAGCCGTGTCTTTGGCGCTGTCCTGAGCACTGTCTTGTGCGTTGGGGCAGATGATGCCGCCTTTCACCGTGATGACGAAGGGGTACCGCTCATCGTGCGTGATGGTCATCTGGCCCTTGTCGACGACAATATTGTCACCTTCCACATGCTGATCAAGCACCTCGATCAGGGCGGTGTAGCTGCCCTTTGATGCCCGGTAAAGGCGCAGGCTCTCCAGCATCTGCCCGGACGCGCGTACGCTGTCTTCCCTGTTCATCATATAGACCGTGCCGCCAACCTTCATCCAGCCGGGCAGCTCCTCACCATCGTTGAACGGCGCATAAAAGACATAGGCATATGTGTCGGTCTCAGGGTCCCTGTTTGCCTGCCAGAAGGCGAGGCGACAGCCGTCATACGCCTCTGTCACATTCTTGCCGAACAATCTCAGATCGATTGTCTGGTCCTCACTGGCCGCTCGCACGGGCTGGCTCGCCACAAGGAGAAGCGCCAGGCCTGCACCGAGGCACCGGACAAGGTTTCGGGATCGAAAAGCGGAAGGAAAGAACGAGAGCATCAGTTGGTCCGAACACAGGAGTGAAAAAGCTGTGTATTCGAAGCTAGGCAATAATACCTATGATATCCAGTAAAAAAAGGCGAGCTGCGCGTAGCGGCCCGCCTTTTATCAAATCGATGGAGCGCGCATCAGGCCCCAAGCCCCAAGCCCCGAGGCCTCAGCGGCGCGTCTCATGTCGGCGCGTTAGTCCTGCTTGAGGAACCAGTTTGCCGCATTCTGATAGCAGACATCCCGCACCAGCCCGTCCAGCAGCTCACGATCATTGGGAATGTGGCCGGTTTCAGTCCAGCGACCGATCATCTGGCACACCAGCCGGCGGAAATACTCATGCCGCGGGAAAGACAGGAACGAACGGCTGTCGGTCAGCATGCCGATGAAATGCGAGAACAGGCCCATCTGTGCGAGCTGGGTCATTTGGCGTTCCATGCCATCAAGCTGGTCGTTGAACCACCAGCCCGATCCGGCCTGCACCTTGCCAGCGACACTGCCGTCCTGGAAGTTGCCTGCGGTCGTGACCATCACTTCGTTCATGTTTGGATTGAGGTGATAGAGCACGGTCTTGGGCAAGTGCCCATCGCGATCCATTTCGCCCAGCAGACCATTGAGCCCGGCGGCCACCGGCAGATCGTTGATCGAGTCACCGCCGACATCCGGGCCAAGCGAGGCATGGAGGCGATGGTTGTTGTTGCGGATCGCACCGATATGCAGCTGCATGACCAGATCACGCTCATAATAGGCCTTGGACAGGTCCACCAGAACACGGGTCTGGAACTGGGCGATTTCAAGCTCGCTCAAGTCAGCGCCCGATAGGCGTTTCTCAAGGATCACATCAAGCGCCGCATCATCGACCGGAGCAGCAAAACGCAGCACATCAATACCGTGGTCCGTAGCAAGGCAGCCATGGGCGACAAAGTGATCAAGCCGCTTGATCAGGCCTGCCATCAGGGCCGAATAGCTTTCAACCTGCCGACCGGTGGTGGTGGACAGGGTTGCAATGAAATCGTTGAAGCCGGGCATCTCGATCTTGATGGCCTGATCGGGGCGGAAGCTTGGGGCAACGACCATGTCGTTGATGCTTTCGTCCGCTGCTATGGCCTTGTGATGCTCCAGACTGTCGCAAGGAAAGTCCGTGGTGCCAACGAAGCGCACCTGCATGCGGCGCAACAGGCCGCGGGCGCTGTGGCTGTCTTCGGCCAGCATCGCTTGGGTCTTTTCCCAGATCGAGTCGGCTGTTTCCGGGCTCAGCAGCTCGCGGATGCTGAAATAGCGTTGCAGTTCGAGATGGGTCCAGTGATAGAGCGGATTGCCCACACAGCGCGGCATGATCTCGGCAAAGGCGTTGAATTTCTCGCGGAAGCTGGCAGATCCTGAAACCTTGGCTTCATCGACACCGGCCCAGCGCATGGCGCGCCATTTGTAGTGGTCGCCTTCCAGCCAGATCGCTCCAATGTCATCCCACTTGCGGTCGCTGGCGATGTCCTGCGGACCGAGATGGTTGTGATAGTCAATGATTGGCAGTTCTTCAGCCACATCGTGATAAAGCTGACGAGCCGCTGCCGTATCGAGCAGAAAGTCTGGGCCAAGAAATTGGTGCATGTGTCACTCTCCCGTCAAGCATCGCTGCTGTCCGAATTGCGGATATCCAAGCCGATGGTGGCTGAGACGCTCCGGGATGGTCGACATCCGGACCAACGTGCATCGTGTGGTTGTGGTTTGTACTAAAGTTGCAATCTCTGCCTTGATACCTGTCATCAAAATGCAAATGCAAGCACGTTTTTCCGGCAGATGATGCGTAGGAGTTGGCGGCGCACCGATGCCGCCGCCAACAGTTGATCAAGGCCTGAGCAGCCTCGCGGGTCGGGACTAGAAATCCAGAAGCCCCCCCTTGGTGTAAGCCTTGCCCTGCGCCGTCATCGTGCGCGTATCAAGGCCACTGACTTGGATCTCGCACCCTGCAAGCTTCGGCTCGAACTGCCCTTTATGCAACCAGGACACATCAAGGGTCGTTGCTGTCTGGAGCACGTTGATGGTCGTCAGGCGGCTCATGCCGTCAAGGGCATCCACATTGTCCACGGCATCTTCATAAAGCTCGCAGGCGTAGCTGTGGGTCGCGGCATCCGCACAAGGATAGACCACCAGAACCCGTTTCTGACCTTTTACCGGACCAGAGCGATCAACATCCGGGGAGAGCGGTAGAATGGATCCGGCCCGCACGAACAGCGGAATGGAGCCAAGATCGACCGGAACGGTAATCTCCCGACCACCTGCATGGTAGGCACCACTCCAGAAGTCATAATATCCAACGCCGTTATCTGGCAGATAGATCGTGCGTTCGCTCGCACCTTCTTCCACAACGCTCGCAACCAGCAGATCCCGGCCAAGGAAGAAATCATCGGTTGGCTCGAAACAACGCGCGTCATGCTCGTGATCAAGGAAGGTTGGGCGGATGATCGCTTCGTCTTCCACCACGGACTTGAACAGCAGGGTGTAGAGATAGGGCAGCAACGTGTAGCGCAGCTTGATCGCATTGCGGATGTGGTGCGTCACCTTGGGATACATCCACGGCTCGTTGACGGTCTTGTCGTCATTCCACGAGTGGATGGTGAAACGCGGATGGAAGATGCCGTTCTGCACCCAGCGCACGAACAGTTCCGGATCAGGACGGTCACCGGAAAAGCCGCCAACATCATGACCGATGTTGTAAAGGCCTGACAGGCTCATCCCGAGGCCCATCGGAATATTGTATTTGAGGCTGTTCCAGTTGGTGCGGTTGTCACCGGACCATGTCTGGGCATAACGCTGAATGCCCGGGCAGCCGGAACGCGAGATCAGGTAGGGACGTTTGGATGGCGAGAAATCGATCTGCGCATCATTGGAGGCGCGGGTCATAAGAAGCGGCTGCACCGGTCGGATGAGGTCGATATCGATCGGCGTACCGAAGCCAGCACACTGGGCCTGACGGTCCCAGATCTCATATTCGTTGTTGTCATTCCAGGTGCTGTTGATGCCATACTCAAGCAGCGCGGTTTTAACGTTGCCCTTCCACCAGTCCTGCGTTGCCGGATTGGTGAAATCAAGATGGCTGCCCTCGTCGTCCCAGAACACGGAGCGTTCGGCCTTGCCGGTCTCACCGTCCCGTACGAACAGACCCAGCCCGTCCGCTTCACCATAGCGCGGGTGATCCTGCAGCATGCAGGGCTTGATGTTGGCGACCAACTCAATGCCCGCATCGGCAAATTTGCGCGCCATACCATGGGCATCGGGCACCTTGTCGGTGTTCCAGTTGAACACATAGCGTTTCGGCCCGATTGAGGTGTAGCCCGAAGACAGCTGGAAGCTGTCGCAGGGAATGTCATGAGCCTTGACGAGGTCGACAAAGCCTTCGAGTTGTTGCTGCGCATTGTCCGCATCGGTATAGGTCATGGTCGAGCCGGAATAGCCCAAAGACCAGCGGGGCAGGAAGGCGGTGCCGCCTGTCAGACGCACCTGAGCCTTGGACAGATCCGAGATGGTCGGCCCGAGCGTGAAGTAATAATCAAGGTCGCCGTCATCGGCGCGATAGGCGCGATAAGGCAGATGATAATTGTCCAGCTCATTGCCCAGATCGAACCAGCAGGGGGCCAGATTGTCATAGAACAGGGAATAGCTCAGACCGCTTTCAAGCCGCGTGATCGTGAAGGGCACATGCTTGTAGAGCGGGTCGGTGGTGCTGGCGTTGTAGCCCATGGCATCAAGGTTGCGCATTTCGAAGCGGCGCCCCGACCGTTCCAGTTCACCGGCCTTTTCGCCCAGACCATAGAAACGATCGGTTTTTGTCCGGCGCAGGAAGTGACTGTGCGCATGGTCCTTGCGGCCCAGCATATAGGCACCCGTCGGGCGATCTTCGGCGATCTGCTCCCATGGTGCGTCGACATTGGGGCGGGCTTCCCAGACAAGGCCAAGCGGGTGGCGAACCTTGACCCGCAGCAGCCCGGTGCTGAGCCTTACGCTGTCGCCATCATTGTCAAAGGAGAAGGACGGACAGGAGAAGCCGGCAAGCGTTGAACGATCACGCCCCTCGATAGGCGCATCTCCGCCCGGCGCGACGGTCCAGCTGCGATTGAGGCGGTAAGCGCCATCCTTGAGAAGCTGCACCCGGATGATGCTTTCTTCGAGGATATCGATATGCATGGCATGGCGACCTTCAACCTGCAGAATGACGCCGGTTTCGGTCTGGGTCTGCAACGACCATTGTTTTAACTGATACATGTGAGTTTATCCCGGTTCCGAGCCGCGGCGATCTGTTGCGGGCAGGTCGTATCGGCTCATTGAAGGTCTTGCCTGCAAAGTGCAGGGTATGGAAGAAGCCGCGCAGGGGAGGAGACTGCGCGGCTTGTTACTGTCAGGCCTAACCGCCGTAGCCAAGGAAGAAGTGTGGCAGGGTCAGGGACAGTTCAGGGATGAAGGTAACCGCGAGCAGCAGAACCACGAGGACCGCATAGAACGGCAGCATCGGTTTGAGCACGCTCGAGATTGGCACCTTGGCAACGGAGCAGCCGATGAACAGGGCGGACCCAACCGGCGGCGTACAGATGCCGATGCAAAGGTTGAAGGTCATCATGACACCGAAGTGTACCGGGTCCATGCCCAGATCTTGAACTACAGGAAGGAAGATCGGGGTGAAGACCAGAAGGGCCGGGGTCATGTCCATGAAGGTACCGATCACCAGCAGCGCAAGGTTGATCACCAACAGGATGACGATCGGATTGTCCGAGATGGAGAGCAGTGCATCAGAGATGGCGAACGGAATATCAGAAAAGGCCATCGCCTTGGACATGCCGATCGAGCAGCCAACCATCAGCAGCACGATGGAAGTCGTGATGGCTGATTCCAGAATGATCTTCGGCATATCGGAGATCTTGATTTCGCGATACCAGACCAGCGCAAGGAACAGCGTGTAGACAACCGCGACAGCCGATGCTTCGGTCGCGGTGAAGATGCCGCCGATGATGCCGCCCATGATGATGATGATCAGGCCAAGCGGCAGGATCGCATCGCGCGTCTTGTCCCACATTTCGCGGCAACTGGGACGTTCGGAAACCGGGTAGCCGCGCTTTTTGGCGATGATACCGGCAACGATCATGAGGCCCAGACCCATCAGGATGCCCGGTACGTAACCGGCCACGAACAGCGCAGCAATCGAGGTGCCGCCTGTGATCAGGGAATAGACGATGAACGTGGTGGACGGCGGGATCAAGAGGCCCGTTGGGCAGGAGGCGATGTTGACCGCAGCAGAATAGGACGGATCATAGCCTTCCTTTTTCTGGATTGGCGACATCACGCCACCAACGGCAGCAGCTGAAGCGACCGCAGACCCCGAAATGGCCCCGAACATCATGTTGGCCAGAACGTTACAGTGGGCCAGCGAGCCGGGCAGGCGGCCGCCAAGGATCTTGGCAAACTCGATGAGCCGCATGGCGATGCCGCCGCGGTTCATGATGTTGCCTGCCAGAATGAAGAAGGGGATCGCCAGCAGCGTGAAACTGTCAAGCCCGGAGGCCATCTGCTGGGCGACGATGAAGATCGACTGATCGAACGACATGTCGATCACCAGGAAGGTGAAGACGGTCGCTATGCCGATCGCGAAGGAGATTGGTACGCTGAGCGCCATCAGGACGATGAAGATCGAAAACAGCGTGATTGTGGCTTGCCATTCCATTGTCGTTAAACCCTTTATCCGATCTTACTTGTCTTTGGTGGCGGCATCGACGGCCGCTTCATTGCTGTTGAGCGCTTCGAGATAGGCCGGGTCCATAATGTCGGACACCAGAGCGGCGCAGTAGAACAGCATTGTCAGCCCAGAGAAGGGAATGGCGCCGTACACATAGCCCATTGGCAGACGCAAAGCCGGCGTCATCTGACCGGATTCGAGCGTCTTGATCATCAGTTCCCAACCGCCATAAACCATCACGACGCCACAGAATGCGGCGATGATTATGATGACGAAGATGCGGATATTGCGCAGGGCTTTGCCTCTCAGTGAAAGGCTGACAATGTCGATGGCCAGATGCCGGTTCTGGCCCAGCGTGTAGGCCGCGCCCACAAAGGCCACCCACATGAACAGGAAGCGGGCGATTTCATCGGTGGTCGTGCTTGGGGTGCCGAGAATGAAGCGGGATACGACCTGCCAAACGACGCAGATGACGAGGATGGTAAAGACCAGAACGGTTATGGAACCGAGGACTGTGTTTACCAGGCGAACAGCTTGTTTCATGGCTGCACTTCCTTATCTGATTGGGTTCAGTTCGAACGCTGTCGAACGCGATGTCTGCCTTTGGGGAAAATTGGTCTGCCAATTTATCAACAGCTGCTTCCCTGATGGACAGTGTCTGACGCGGCAGTTGGAAGGGGCGAACCCGGTTCCTCTATGTCGTGCCAGCAAAAAGCCGAGGGATGCTGACGGCAGCAATCTGTCTGCTTTCAATCTTCAAAAGGAAGGGAAGGCGCTGATTTTCGGCGTTTCCTGTTGTTTTTGAAGCGTCTTTGGCGATTTTGCCAGCAGACTCTCAGTGCCATTCGGCATCTCTGTTGCCTATAGTCATCGCTTAAAAAGCAAAATTGGTCAACCAAAATAAAAATCGTTTGACAAAAATTTGAAAATGACCAATTGTTTGGTCGACCAAAAATCAAATTGGTTAGGCCGGGCGTGGTAAGGGTGTGAGGTGAAGGTCTCGAATCCGAAGCCCCGTGTCAATAAGCAGAGATTTCCGGCCCGCCGTGCGAGCGGATCTCTCATCAAACGATAACCGACTGACTCATATTCTCGGGAGGGAAATGATGAAACGCAAGCTAGCCATTCTTAGCGCCGTTGCCGGTGCAGCTTTCGCGATCACTGCAACTGCTGCCAGCGCAGTGACCCTGAAAATCAGCCACAACAACCCGGAAGATCATCCGTTGCACAAGTCCATGAGCTTCATGGCAGATCGTGTCAAGGAATTGACCGGCGGCGACGTGAAAATCCGCATTTACGCAAACGCCCAGCTCGGCACCCAGCGTGAATCCATGGAGCTTGTCCAGAACGGCACGCTGGCCATGGCCAAGTCGAACGCTTCTGAGCTGGAAGCCTTCGAGGAATCCTACAGCGCGCTGAACCTGCCTTACCTGTTCACCTCTGAAGATCACTTCTTCAACGCTCTTGGTGGTGAAATCGGCGATGACATTCTGATGGCCTCCAAAGACAAGGGCTTCATTGGTCTGACCTACTACTATGAAGGCGCTCGCTCCTTCTATGCCAACAAGGCAATCAACTCCCCGGCAGACCTCAAGGGCATGAAGATCCGTGTGCAGCCGTCTCCCTCTGCGATCCGCATGGTTGAACTGCTCGGCGGCAACCCGACCCCGATCGCTTGGGGTGAGCTCTACTCTGCTCTGAAACAGGGCGTTGTTGACGGTGCCGAAAACAACCCGACCGCTATGACCACCGCGCGTCACGGCGAAGTCAGCAAGGTCTTCTCCGTTGATGAACACACCATGATCCCGTCGGTTCTGGTGATGTCCACAAAGAAATGGGATGCTCTGAGCGAAGATCAGCAGAAAGCCGTCAAGCAGGCTGCTGATGAGTCCATGGACTTCCATCGTGAACTCTGGGGCAAAATTGTCAAAGCAGAAATCGAAAAAGCCAAATCCGAACTCGGCGTTGAATTTGTCGAAGTCGAAAAAGCTCCTTTCGTGGAAGCTGTTATGCCCATGCATGAAGAAGTGGCCGCCAAATCCGAGCGTCTGGCTGACCTGATCTCTCGCATCAAGGCCGTTGAATAAGCGATCCGTCGCTTGATTGTTGCCTGTTAGGCCCCCGCAGTGACAGGTAACACAGCAAGAGTGACAGCATGGCGGGCCCCTGCCCGCCATGCAGCCCCTTGGAAAGAACTTCAAGAAAGCAGGAAAGAGACCGATGGTCCTCGAACGTTCAGAGCTGGCGGAAAACGCACTTCAGTGTCTTCATGACGAAGCCTATGACGCGCCGTTCAATACCCAGAATCTCAATCATGAAACCATGCTGTTCGTGGGTGGGCGCGAAGGCGAAAGCCTTGATGGACCTTGGAACTTCTGCGTTGACCTGCTTGATACCGGACTGCGCCAGAAATGGTTTGAGATGGAGCAGATGGATCCCGAAGATCGCATCGAGCCCTATGACTACGACCCCTTCATGGGTGAACAGGTAACGGTTCCCTCCAACTGGCAGATGCTCAAGGAGAAATGGTATTTCTTCGAAGGCAGCGCCTGGTATTCCCGGCCGATCACCATCGACGAACTGGCTGCTGACGAGCGCAAGATCCTGCGCATTGGCGCGGCCCAGTATGACTGCAAGATTTTCCTCAACGGCGAATTTCTGGGCAACCATTATGGTGGCTCGACCCCGTTTTTTGCCGAACTGACCGGTAAGCTACACCAGGGCGAAAACTGGCTGATGCTCTGCGTCAACAACACGCGCACCACCGATCGCGTGCCGATGCGCAACACCGACTGGTTCAACTATGGCGGTGTCTATCGCGAAGTGACGCTGTTCACCACGCCGCGGACCGTCATCAAGGATCTCTTTGTGCGTCTCGTCCCGGACGGGGCTTATGACAAGATCGCCCTCGACATCACCATCGACGGCCCGGTTGAAGACGACGTATCCTTCACCATTCCCGAGCTCGGCATAGACAGGCGCTTCAAGCCTGATGCCTCTGGCCGGATCACGACAACACTCACCGTCAAGCCTCAGCTCTGGTCGCCGGAAAATCCGCGTCTTTATGACGTTGTTGCCCGCATTGGCGGTGACGAAGTCCGCGACCGCATCGGCTTCCGTCAGATCGAACAAAAGGGTGCCAGCCTTTTCCTGAATGGCAAACCGCTGTTCTTGCGCGGCATATCGGTGCATGAGGATGACAAGGAAACCGGTAAGGTCACCAGCGAGGCAGACATCCGCCGCCGCTTTGAGCACGTTAAAGAACTCAACTGCAATTTTGCCCGTCTCGCCCACTATCCGCACCACGAAATGGCAGCCCGGATCGCTGATGAAGTGGGCCTTCTGCTTTGGGAAGAGATTCCTGTCTATTGGGCCATCGATTTCGAAAATCCGGCCACCTATCGCGATGCGCACAACCAGGTCAGCGAACTTATCAAACGCGACCGCAACCGCGCGTCCGTGATCATCTGGTCCGTCGGCAACGAAAATCCGGATACCGATGCCCGCCTTGAGTTCATGCGCAAGCTCGCAGCCCGGGCTAAGGATCTCGACCCGACCCGCCTCACGTCAGCAGCCTGCCTGATCAATCATGCCAAGAAGAAAATCGAAGATCGTCTGTCGGATTACATCGATGTGATCGGTATCAATGAATATTATGGCTGGTACGAGGAAAACTTTGAAGATCTGATTGAAATCGGAATCAACTCATCACCGAACAAGCCTGTTGTGATTTCGGAAACCGGGGCGGATGCGGACATCAGTTCCACCGGTCCGAAAAAAGGCCTGTTCAGTGAAGCCTACCAGACAGAGGTATACGAGCGTCAAATCGAGACTCTGCGCTCGCTGGACTATGTGAAGGGTATTTCTCCGTGGATTCTTTATGATTTCCGGGTTGAAAGACGCCAGAACATCTTCCAGCAGGGAAGCAACAAGAAGGGTTTGATTGCCGGTGACAAGCAGACCAAGAAGGAAGCGTTTCACAAGCTTGCCGCCTTCTATCAGGAGAAGGCAAGCCAGTCCGACGCTGGCAAATAGAACAGGCGAGAAGTGAGGGCTTTCAATGATCCCGGAGACAGGCAAAAGACGATATCAGGAAATCGCTGAAGCGCTCAAAAAGGAAATGATCGACAAGGATCTTTCCATCGGCACCCGGTTGCCGACCGAGCGTCAGATTGCTGAAGAGTATGACGTATCGCGTTCGGTCGTGCGCGAGGCGATCATCATGCTCGAAATCGAAGGGCTGGTCTCCGTGCGCAAGGGGTCTGGCATCTATATCGAACGGCTGCCCAATCAGTCAGAGCGCAATTCGATTGCCCGTCCGGATATCGGTCCGTTCGAGCTCTTGCAGGCGCGCCAACTGGTCGAAAGCAACATCGCAGCCTTTGCTGCGACAATGGTGACCAAGAACGACATCGTCAAGATGCAGGACGCGCTCGATATGGAAGTGGCGGCAATCGATTCCGGCCGCAAGGACTATGATGGCGACGAGATGTTTCACCATCTCATTGCCCAGTCCACCCAGAACAGCGTCCTCATCGAGATGGTCGACAAGATGTGGCAACTGCGCAAGGGCAACCAGATCTGGGATGGTCTGCATGCGCGCATTTTTGACGAAAGCTATCGTCAGCAATGGCTCGACGACCATCAACAGATCCTGACCGCGCTCAATCGCAAGGATCCGGGCAAGGCGCGTGATGCCATGTGGAACCATATGGAAAATGTCCGCAACACCCTTCTGGTGCTCTCGGATCTGGAAGACCCGAAATTCGATGGCGATCTGTTCAAGACGCCAAAGGTCATCAAACTGAATATCTAGGACCCTTTTCAGGCCGCTGAACGCTTTGAAAAGGGGAACGCTTAAAACTCAGGAAGCCGCGCCTGCCAGTGATCGGGAGATGACTGCCATCGCGTAGAGACTTCAAATACAAGAGGCAAGCAAATGAAGCAAACTTGGCGCTGGTTCGGCCCCAACGATCCTGTCTCCCTTCAGGACATTCGTCAGGCGGGTGCGACAGGAATTGTGACCGCCCTTCATGACATTCCCAACGGAGTCGTCTGGAGCCGCGAAGCGATTGCAGAACGCAAGAAAATGATCGAAGAGGCAGGCCTTGTCTGGTCCGTCGTGGAATCCATCCCCCTGCATGAAGACGTCAAACTGCAGCGTGGCGACTACAAGACCTATATCGCCAACTGGGGCGAGTCCTTGCGCAATCTTGCCTCTGAGGGCATCAAGATCATTTGCTACAACTTCATGCCGGTTCTCGACTGGACCCGCACCGATCTTGCCTGGGAACTGCCAAGCGGTGCGCGCTGCCTGCGCTTTGATGCCGACCGGTTCGCCGCTTTTGATCTCTATATCCTGAAACGCGAAGCGGCCCAGAGTGAATATACCGACGCGGAAAAGGCATCTGCCAAGGCATGTTTCGATGCCATGAGTGACGAGGACAAGGATCTCCTCGTGCGCAACATGATCGCAGGCCTGCCTGGATCGGAAGAAAGCTACACCATCGAACGGTTTGCCGCCCAGCTCGATCTCTACAAGGACATCGATGCCGATCAGCTGCGCAAGCATCTCGGTGACTTCCTCAACGAGGTGCTGCCGATTGCCGAAGAGGTTGGCTCCAAGCTCGCAATCCATCCCGATGATCCGCCGCGTCCCCTGTTCGGCCTGCCGCGTATTGTCTCCAATGTCGAGGACATGCGGGCACTTCGTGCGGTCAACGACAGCCCTGCCAACGGCTTCACTCTGTGCACCGGCTCTTATGGCGTGCATGAAGGCAATGACCTGCCGGCCATGGTCGATGAATTCGCCGATTTCATCTATTTCTTCCATCTGCGTTCCACCAAACGTGATGGCAAGAGCTTTTATGAGGCGGATCACTTTGGCGGTCACGTCGACATGGTTGAAGTCATCCGTCGTTACAAGGCGGTCGAAGAAAAGACGGGCCTGTCCATTCCGTTCCGCCCCGACCATGGCCACCAGATCCTTGATGATCTGACCCGCCGTTCCAATCCGGGTTACCCGGCCATCGGTCGTCTGCGCGGGCTTGCTGAATTGCGCGGTGCCATGATGGCCATCGGCGGTAAGCTCGATTAGCCGCCTGACGCATACAATCTGGATATCTGATAAGGGTCGTGCCTCTCATAGCACGGCCCTTTTTACTGGCCGCGTCGGGGCCGCATGTATGAAAAGGGCATCATCATCCATGTATAAATCTGGATAGATCCCGATTGCCTCTGGTCCTTTTTGATAACGACGTTAGTCTTAGGGCGACCGGCTGATCGTTCCGGTCACGAGTGAAGACCGTCGCCGTTGTCTGGCATATCTGCAGTCTGCGAGGAGCCGATCCGGAAAGGATCAGGTGGACCCATCTGTTCAGACATGATGATCGAACGGTGACGCATGGAGGAATGGATGCGTGAAACTGATTTCGAAGAAGATCCACATCGGCGGTACAACCCGCTGAAGGGAGAATGGGTGCTGGTCTCGCCACACCGCAACAAGCGCCCATGGATGGGCAAGCAGGAAAAAGCACCGGTCAATGAGAAGCCGCGCTTTGACGAAAAATGCTATCTTTGCCCCGGCAATGCCCGCACGTCCGGTGCGGTGAACCCGGATTATCACGGCCCCTATGTTTTTGATAACGATTTCCCGGCGCTGCTGACCGACACTCCGTTGGGCGAGGCGGGCGACGGCGCTCTTTTCCGCGCTGAAACCGTGTGCGGCACGGCCCGCGTGATCTGTTTCTCAGAGCGGCATGATATCACATTGCCCGAAATGAGCGCCGCTGACATACGCAAGGTGGTGGATCTCTGGGCCGAGCAGCTCACCGAGCTTGGCGCGACCTATGAGTGGGTCGCCATGTTCGAGAACAAGGGCGAGATGATGGGGTGCTCCCAGCCTCATCCGCACGGCCAGATATGGGCCTGCAATTTCCTGCCCAACGAAATCGCGTGCGAGGACGAGAAGCAGAAAGCCTATTTCGAAGAGAAAAACAGCGTCTTGCTGGTTGACTATGCGGCGCAAGAAAGCCGCCTCGGCCTGCGTACTGTCGTTGAGAACGAGCATTTCATAGCGGTGGTGCCCTATTGGGCAACATGGCCGTTCGAAACGCTTGTCATGCCCAAACGCCACGTTCTGCGCCTCACTGATCTGGATGACGCCGAGCGCGATGCCTGCGCCGATATCTTCCGGCGTTTGACCTGCCGTTATGACAATCTGTTTGAGACGGAATTTCCCTATTCCATGGGCTGGCATGGGGCGCCAACCATGGAAGGCAATTTCGATCACTGGCAGCTTCATGCCCATTTCTACCCGCCGCTTCTACGCTCTGCTACCGTCCGCAAATTCATGGTCGGGTTTGAACTGCTGTCAGAAGCCCAGCGCGATATGACCGCAGAGAGCGCCGCAGATCGCCTGCGCAGCCTTTCTGACGTGCATTACAAGGAGCAATGAGATGGACACAGCGATGCTGAGACAAAATGTCAGTGAGTCGTTTGAGAAGCAGTTCGGTACAGCGCCAACCGCCATCGTTTCTGCCCCTGGCCGCGTCAACCTGCTTGGGGAGCATACGGATTACAATGGCGGCTTCGTCCTTCCCATGCCGCTCAATCTCGAAATTTGCATTGCGATTGGCCCCGGCCCGAACCCAGGCCATGCGGAACTCTACAGCTTGAATTTCGATGCACGTGCCGATGTTGCGCTGGATGGCGACAAAGCCGATGAATGGACCGACTTCATTCTCGGTAGTTTCCAGCTGTCACCTCACGAGCCGGATCTGAAAGCGGGTTACTGTCTCGCCGTTGGGTCCAGCCTGCCGATGGGAGCCGGGATTTCCAGCTCCGCGGCGCTGGAGGTGGCGAGCCTTCGCGCCATTGCTGCCTATCAGGGCGACAAGACGCCGGATCCTGTCGCAATCGCGAAGAATGCCCGCAAGGTCGAGAATGAATTTATCGGCATGCCGTGCGGCATCATGGATCAGTTTGCCTCATCGGTTGGCACCCACAACATGGCGCTGTTCCTCGACACGCAAAGGCTCGACTATGAATTGGCACCGCTCTTCCCTGATCATCGCTTCATCACGTTGCATTCCGGTGTCACGCACAAGCTGACCGATGGCTCCTACGAGCAGCGGGTGAAGGAATGCAACAGTGCCTGCGAAAAGCTTGGCATCGCCTCCTTGCGTGAGGTCAGCGCTGATGATCTGGATCGGATCAACGCCATCGGCGGAGTGGAAGCCAAACGCGCCCGCCACGTCGTTACCGACAACCAGCGTGTGCTCGACGGGGTCGAAGCTCTGAAATCCGGCAATGCCGAAAGCTTTGGCAAGCTCATGGTCCAGAGCCATCTGTCGCAAAAGAACGACTATGAGATCACCGTGGACGAGACCGACACGCTGGTCGAAATGGCCCTTCAGATGGGAGCAATCGGCGCGCGCCAAACCGGTGGTGGCTTCGGTGGTTCGATTGTGGTTCTGGTCAAGGAAGAGTTGGTCGATCGCTGGTGCGAAGATATGACCACGCGCTTCCCGGAAACCACTGTGCTCGCAATCAACTGATCGGGATTGTTATCGCGAACAATAAGAAGGGGCCTTGCGGCCCCTTTTTTACATGCGACTCCATTCAGCTGCCAATCTATCAATGCCCATGCTCGTGGTTATGATGATGACCGCTGGTGCATGTCTTCTCCGGCAGTCGCTGTCCATGGGCCTGATAGTCTTCGATCGCGCGCAATGGGTCGCTTTCCTCTGTCAGGCTGGCAATCACACCCCTGCGGGTCATGTTGCGAGCAAAGCCTGCTCCGAAGGAGTTGGAAATCAACACATCGACACCGTCGAGCGGATGGGGCACATCGGCACCGCCAAGCTCGTGAATGCACATCTCTTTGGGCAGGTCAAAGCGGTCTATCTCGACCGGGGCGGCCCCTGTTTCGACGCCATAGACGAGAAAACGGCGTGCGCGCCCTGCATGGTTGGTCACTGTCTTGAAATTCTGTGATGTCACGGCGATTTTGAGTGAAGAAGTCAACGTCTGGCTCCGGTGTCAGGCCGCGCAGGTCCAGAAGGAGGCAACGAGGAGGCCTGATTGAGTTTTGTCTCTGCACGTCTGAGATAGGCTTTCAAGAACGGGATAACAAGATGCCGCAATGACGCGGCTACGCGCCAGAGACCTCAAGCGGCACCTCAAGTCCCTCGAGCTCCTTGGCATATTCAATCAGCGCGGCATCGCCCTTCGGGGTCATCTGATAGATGCCCGTGGAGACCCGCTCGAACCAGCCGTAATGATCATCAGACAGGATCGGTCTGGCCCTATCCACACCGGTCATGCGGGCGACGATCGCGGCCTTGGTCGGGCCGCTGAGAGACAAAAGCTTGAGGCATTTGAGCGCATCCTGACGATAGGATGTGATCAGCCCCCGCCGCGTGGAGCCGCCGCTGTTCGGATCGCCCACCCGCCGCGCAAACTCGCGCAAGAGACGCGCTTTGCGCGGCTTTACCTTGCGTGGCTTGTAGGGCGCGGGATCGAGTTGGACTGTTACCAGATTGTCCTTGAGACGCACCGTGATCAAGCCAAGCCCCAGTCGGCGGCAAAGGGAGCGATTGTTCTTGAGGGATCGCTGGAAGGCCGCACCCTTACTTTCAGGCACCGCGATATAAACCGCGTCGGTCATCGATTGTCGTTCGATGGCTTGGTGAAACAGCGCAAGGGAAAAGCCGACTTTCAGCTCGACGACCACCGGCTCGTCGTCGTCCCGGCAGGCGACCAGATCAGCCGCTCCGATCTCGCCCTTCACCTCATAGCCTTGAGCCTCGAGATAATCTTTGATCGGGGGGTAGAGTTCCGTTTCCTGCATCGTTCCGTCTGATTCGTCTCTTCTGGTGCCTCTCAATCATTTGAGAGCAAAGAGGTTAACAGAGTGATGCGCCCTTTATCGCCTCACGTTGGGATGTGGCTTCTTGCGAAGCTTCGGAAACGGGAACCCTCAGCCGACAATAAATGGGATCGGTGCGCCAAAGACTTCTGCAAGCAGCACGAAATTGAGCGTCAGAACCGCCATCGCCCCCGCTATGGCAAGGACCCGGATCACCGGACCGCTCGCATAAGGTCCCATGATATCCTTACGCGAGACGAAGATGATCAGGGCAATCATCGGGACGGGAAGCGCAATGCTCAGAATGACCTGACTGATGACCAGCGCCTGCGTGGCGTTGACACCCATTGCAACCACAGCAAAGGCGGGGACCATGGTAACGAGGCGGCGTAACCAGATGGGGATGCGGAAATGCAGAAAGCCCTGCATGATCATCTGTCCGGCCATGGTGCCAACCACCGAGCTGGAAATGCCCGATGCAATGAGCGAGACAAGAAAGGCTGCAGCCGCAGCACCGCCGAGCAGGGGCGTCAGCGTATGATAGGCGGTTTCGATCTCGGCCACTTCCTCATGTCCCAGATGGAAAGCGGCGGAGGCCATCATCACCATGGCCATGTTGATCATGCCGGCAATGGCAAGCGCAATGACCACTTCGGTGTTGGAGAATTTCAGAACCCTGCGGCGTTGCTGTTCATTGCGGATTTCGCTGCGCGATTGCGTCAGCCCCGAATGCAGATAGATGGCATGGGGCATGACGGTTGCGCCGATGATGCCGATCGCGATGGTCAGGGCGGTTGCATCCGCCAACTCCGGCGTCACCATGCCAACGGCCGCATCACCCCATGCGATCGGAGCGATAAAAATCTCGACCAGATAGCAAAGTCCGATCACGCCGACCATCGCGCCGATGATCAACTCCATCGGCCGAAATCCTCGGTTCTCAAACAAGAGGATGCCGTAAGTCACGATCGCCGTGATGCCCATCCCTGCCATCAACGGCATCTCGAACAGCAGCGCGAGCCCGATGGCACCACCCAGAAACTCCGCCAGATCCGTCGCCATCGCAGCGATCTCGCTGACGCCCCACATAATCCACACCACCGGCGCGGAAAAATTGTCGCGGCAAAGCTCGGCCAGATTCTTGCCCGTCACGATTCCAAGGCGCGCCGAGAGGGCCTGAAACAGCATCGCAATCAGATTGGCAAACAGAACGACCCATAAAAGGCGATAGCCATAGCCGGCGCCTGCCTGAATGTTGGTGGCATAATTCCCCGGATCCATATAAGCGACCGACGCGATGATGGCTGGACCAGCAAAGAGCAATTTCCCGCGGAAACTGCGGTTTTTACCAGACAATACGGCATTCATTCCCTCGCGGGTCTGGTCGGTTGCAAACATGAAAGAGCCTTGAAATCTGAATTGACGCGGGTTTTATGGATCGTTGGCCGGAAAACAGCCAGAAGGTTCAGGCAACAATGAAATGTCGTCTTGTGCGAAGAATATAGCCTCGGCTAACTTTAATGCCAAGTACTAAAATGTCGCGGCTCGACTATTAAACACAGTTTGGGGTTCGGCCATTTTGCAAAGTCAAACTCATATGCGCCAATTTCCCAATTGCATTTCGTGGGAGCATTCTTTACCCAAGGCTATATTAATTTCTGTGCGTCTAACAATGAGAGACAGGCAAAGCCATTCGTGCTGTGCGTCACCTCTCAATGCGCATCAACACCAAGAGGCAGGCAGACCACGCAATGACAGCGGGAAAAAGGGAAAACGCCACGCAAGCCAGACGGTTTGCCCGCGCGCGTGAGGCGCAAGCCAAAGCGGTGATGGAAGATTATGTCGAGATGATCGGCGATCTGATTGCCGAGCATGGCGAGGCCCGTGTTGCCGACCTTGCTGAACGCATGGGCGTGGCCCACCCCACCGCGACCAAGGCCATCTCGCGATTGAAAAAGGAAGGGCTGGCGGTTTCCCGCCCCTATAGGGGGATTTTTCTCACCGACGAGGGCGCCGCACTGGCCGACCGTGTCCGCGACCGGCACAGGTCGGTTGTCTCGCTTCTGATTGCCGTAGGCGTGCCGCCCGAAACCGCCGAGATCGACGCCGAAGGCATCGAGCACCATGTCTCGCAAAGAACGCTTGAAGCGTTCGAGAAATATCTCAAGTCACAGAGCTGACCGCGCGGGACGCGTTACAACAGGTCTGAGATCGATTCGATGATGTGTGTTGCTCCGGCTTCACGCAGGTTTTCGGCATGTGCCTTGCGCAGCGCGTCGTCGTTAAGGTGGCTTGCCCCAACAAACCCGACGATCAACCCGATCCCGGCAGCTTTTGATCCCGCAACGCCTGCAAGACCGTCTTCGATTACCATGGAGCGCGCCGGATCTACGCCGAGCTGGTCCGCAGCAAAGAGAAACAGGTCCGGGGCGGGTTTGCCATTTTTCACCTGTTCCGCGCTGAAGGCGGTGTCGGCAAAGCGCTCCGTCTCGCCGATCTGCTCAAGCGCAAAGGCCACACGGGCCTGACTGCTGCCTGTTGCAAGGCAATGGGGAATGCCATCGCGGTCTAGGCGTTCGAACAACGCCGGAATGCCATCGACGACCGGCAATGACTTGGCAAAGCCTTCCCTCACGCGCTTACGCCACGCATCGGGGAACAGGTCACCGGTTGGTTTGCCGATCTTTTCTTCGATATAGGCCTGAATCGCAATATCGGAATGGCCCATGAAGGACGTCACCAGCTCTGGCCATGACATCTCGAGGCCAAATTGTGACAGGGTCACACCCAGCTCACCAAGGGAAATGGGTTCACTGTCAATCACCACACCGTCAAAATCGAAGATGACGGCATCAACGCCAGCAAGCAGGTTCGCAGTCAAATCATTGCTCCATTGTCCAGATCCCGACCGGGGCCGACTGCCTTGTAGACCGTTTGAACCGGGAAATAAAGGAACCATGAGCGGAAAAAAGCACCGGAGCCACTTTGCGGTTTCAAAGGGCATGTGAGGGCGAAAAGAACCGGGCAAAGTGCATCAAGACACAATGTCATCTGACAGCCATCTGTTTTTCCTATATGCATGGCACGATTGATTAGAAAGACAAATCAGGAGTGACTCATGCATCTCGACCAATCCGAGCAAACAGCGCTGATCGAACTCGTTCGTCAGGCAGCAAAGGCAGAAATCATGCCGCGCTTTCGCCATCTCGAAGGCGGTGATATTCGCCAGAAGAGCGGACCGGATGATGTCGTCACTGATGCGGACGTGGGCGCCGAGGCGGTGATCACCGCCGGGGTGCAGTCGATCTTCTCCGATCCGATTGTGGTGGGTGAGGAAGCCGCTGCGCTCAATCCCGATATCATCAGCAACATAGCGTCTGCCGAATGGGCGGTGATTATCGATCCCGTCGATGGCACATGGAACTTTGCCAACGGGTTGGCGACCTTCGGGGTTATTTTGGCTGTCACGTACAAAGGCGAGACCTGTTTCGGTCTGCTTTATGATCCCGTGCTGGATGACTGGATTGTTGCCAACAAGGGCGAGGGGGCTTTCTTCGGTCGCCCCGGAGCCGCTCCGCGACGCTTGCCCATGGCTCAGAAAAAGCCACTCTCGGAGATGCATGCCATTCTGCCCGGCTCTTTGTTCCGCAAGCCCTTTGGCCCCAGACTGGCCGAATTGTCCGCGAGGCTGGGCCGCTTTGGCAATTACCGCTGTGCCTGTCATGAATATCGCCTGACGGCACAGGGCCGCAACGATGTCTCTTTGACGGTTTCGATGAACCCTTGGGACCACGCGGCAGGCGTGCTGGTGGTCGAGGAGCTGGGGGGAGCTGCTCTCATGCTCGACGGGCGCAAGTACAGCCCGAGCGAAAACAAGGGGCCGTTTATCGTCAGCGCCCATGCCGACAGCATGCCCGAATTGCAGGACACCTTCGGCTGGCTTGCCGAGCATCTCTACTAGCGGTTCTTTTGGCCACCCTGTGAGCGCTTTTGGCTAGGCAGGGTGGCGCTTTTATTCTGCTATTGAGTAAGAATGTCGCGAAACACATCCTCGTCGACATTTGAGCCGGAAATCGTCAGTGCCAGCGCGCCGCCATTGTCGGGCACCTTGCCAGAAAGGGCTGCAGCCAACGCCGCCGCGCCGCCGGGTTCGGCCACCAGCTTGAGCTTTTCAAATGCAAAGCGCACCGCGTTTCGAACTTCGTCGTCTGACACGGCTAGTCCGCCGACACCCAGATGGCGATTGATCGCGAGCGTCATCTCGCCGGGCAGCGGTGATTGCAGGGCATCGCAAATGGAGCGGGCACCTTCATCATTGCCAATCGCATGGTCGCTTCTGAGAGACCGGCCCATGGAATCGAACCCCTCCGGTTCGGCGGCAAAGATGGCAGCATCCGCAATCTGTGACTTGACGGCAGTCGCGATGCCTGACGTCAGTCCCCCTCCGCCACAACAGGCGACAACCGTTCCCACCGAGGCACCAAGCTCTGCTGCCTGTTCGAGGATTTCCAGACCCGCCGTTCCCTGACCGGCAATGATCATCGGGTCGTTGTAGGAGGGGACAATCACGGCCCCACGCTCCTTGGCGATGCCGATGGCGATCTCCTCGCGGGATTCGCTGTAGCGATCATAGGTGACGATGTCGGCGCCATAGGCCAGCGTGTTGTTCACCTTGATCCGGGGGGCATCGCCGGGCATGACAATGGTTGCGGAGATCCCCAGCATCTGGGCCGCGTAGGCGACCCCTTGCGCATGGTTGCCCGAGGACCAGGCAACGACGCCGCCCGCACGGTCATCCGGCGCAATGGCGGACAGCCGATTGAAAGCTCCGCGGAATTTGAACGACCCGGTGTGCTGGACCCCTTCGAACTTGACCAGAACCCGCCGTCCCACAACGGCATTGAGTGGGGCGAACTCGAGCAGGGGCGTTCGCACCGCATGGCCTTTCAGGCGCTCGGCTGCGCGATGAATGTCGTCAATAGAGATGGCAAGAGAGGTCGTCATGGCAGCGCGTTCCTGATGATCGGGACAGGGAATAATCAATGGGTGAAAAAACGGTCTGCTATTCCTCCGGCTCGCCCGGGTCCTTATAGGTGAGGATGAGGGAGAAGAGGCATAGGCATCCCACCACGCCGAACATCACGGCCCAGGTCACATTGCCCAGTGACAGCTCGAACAGCGCCCAGGCGCTGGGAGCCAGAGTGGTCAGCAAGCGAACCCATAAGGGACGCAGCATCGGATGAGAGGTGTCGATCAGGTTCATGCCAGCGCTCCGTCAGCATTGGGAGTGTGAAGTCATCCTATCCTTTTAAGCGCTAGTGGGTGCCGCGCTCAAGCAGGATCGGGTCAAGCATACAGATTTCTCCCGGCTTTTCAGGATTGTCCAGTCTTTCCTCGAGCAAACGCAGGATCTCGCTGACGGTCGTCTCCAGCGGGTTGCGGATGGTCGTCAGGTTGAAATCGGGCCATGACGCCATGAGAATGTCGTCAAAGCCGATAATCGAAAGATCCTCGGGCACCCTCAGCTCGAGTTCCGACTGCGCTGCCGAAAGGGCGCCGAGCGCCATGGCGTCATTGGCGCATATGATTGCGTCGAGCGGTTGCTGGTCGATCATGCGTGTCAACGCTTCCCGCCCGCCCTCATAGGTGTAGTCAGAATGCTCGACACCCTGCAATTCCAACCCGAATTCTGCCAATCTGTCAGAAAGCCCGGACAAGCGTTCGTTCGATGAGGTGCGCGTCTTCGGACCACCGATGAAGCCGAATGCCGTGCGGCCCCGCCCGACGAGCAATTCAACGGCCATGGATGTGCCCACCCCGTTGCGGCAGCAAATGCAGTCCGTATAGGGCGCGTTGACGACATGGCCCGAGAAAAGCAGCGGGATACTGAGCTTCTCACAGTCGGAAATCAGCGAAGAGGGAATGCTGCCACCGCGTATGATCAGAGCATCGAGTGGATAATTGAGCAGTGACAGGATCGCATGCTTGCTGACCGACCTGTCACCGCCTCCCAGAACAATCGGCCATTTATTCGCCGCGTTGAGCTGCGCAACAAGCCGGGCGATGAATTCTGAATCGTAATGATTGTTGAGATCACCTGCGACCACACCGACGAGATTGGTGCTGGTGCCGTGAAGACTGGCCGCCAGCGCATTGGGGCGATAGCCCAGTTGCATGGCGGTCTCAAGGATCAGCTCGCGCTTGGCATTGTCAAGATAGGCCCCCGGCGTGAACGCGCGCGAAACAGCCGGGCGCGACACCCCGGCCGCCTTGGCGACCTCCGAAGCGGTAACCCTTTTGCTGCGCCGGGTCCCTGTATAGTCTTTGTTCTCGCCGTCATCTCCGGACATGAAGCTTGAACCTTCCGCGTGCTCAAATGAAGTTTTTATGACCTGACTCATGCGTCACATGACTGTTACTTTCAACTTGTATGTGAACACGTGTGCAGACTGGTGGCAAGCCAAAAGGCACATCAACGACCCGCTTTTTGTTTTCAAGGGTGCGCTGGTCGGCGCGCGTCGGGTGAGTGGTTGGAAGGTTGATTGCGCGCTCGGGTTTGGAGCGGCGTTTCAAGCTTCAGGATTGCTGCCATGTCTGTGTTTCTGTCGGGTCAGCCCGGCAATAGGGGGCGTCCGAAGCTGGCCCATTGGGCAGAAGAGGACACATTCAAATACCAAACGCCAAATTGGCAAATTTGCTTGGAGCAAACAATGAATTTTCTGAAACTTGCTGCAGCCAGCGCCGCGCTGAGCCTGATGACTGGTGCTGCTTACGCTGAAACCGAAATCACCTGGTGGCACGCTATGGGTGGTCAGCTGGGCGAGACCGTCAACGCCATTGCCGAAAAATTCAATGCTTCCCAGGATGACTACAAAGTCACACCGGTTTTCAAAGGTGGCTATGAAGACACCCTGACCGCTGGTATCGCCGCTTTCCGCGCTGGCGAACAGCCAAACATCATGCAGGTCTTCGATGCTGGTTCCGCAACCATCATCGGCGCCAAAGGTGCAACGGTTCCTGTTCAGGATCTGCTGGCAGACAACGGCATCGACTTCAACATCGAAAACTACATTTCCGGTGTTCGTTATTTCTATGCCGACAACGACGGCAAAATGATCGGCATGCCGTTCAACTCCTCTTCACCCATCATGTACTACAACGAAGATGCTTTGAAAAAAGCTGGCGTTGAAGCACCGGTGACCTACGAAGAGTTTGAAAAAATTACCGCTCCTGCTTTGAAAAAAGCCGGTTACATTCCTTTCGTGCAGTCTCACCTGCCTTGGGAATTCGTCGAGAACTTCTTCTCCCGCCACAACCTGCCGTTCGCCACCAACAACAACGGCTATGCTGGTGCTGATGGCACCAAAATCCTGATCAATTCTCCTGAGCAGAAAATGCACTGGAGCAAGGTCAAGGAATGGCTCGATGAAGGTTACTTCGGTTTCTTCGGCACCTCCTGGGGTGACAATCAGTCTCAGTTCGAAGAAGGCAAAGTTGGCCTCTGGATCGGCTCTTCAGGCTCCTTTGGCGGCCTCTTGCAGAAAAACCTCGACTTCAAATGGTCCGCAACCAACCTGCCTTACTGGGAATCCATCACCAAGGAAGGCTATCAGACCTTCATCGGTGGCGCAGCCCTGTTTGCCATGTCCGGCAAGTCTGCAGAAGAAAACAAGGCAACCGCTGCTTTCTTCGAGTTCATGACCTCTCCTGAAATCCAGTATTTCTGGCACAAGGAATCCGGTTATGTTCCCATCACCACCGCAGCTTACGAGCTCGCCAAGAAAGACGGTCACTATGATCGCTTCCCGGCTGCCGAAGTGGGCATCAAACAGCTCTCCTTGCAGGCTGGTGAAAACACCCGCGGCTACCGCATGGGCTTCTACGTTCAGATTCGCGATGTCGAAAACCGCGAGTTCACCCGTTTCCTCAACGGTGAAACCGACATCGACACCGCTCTGGCAACCATCGAGAAAGATGGCAATGCCCTTCTCGAGCGTTTCGCCAAGACCCAGAAGTAAACCCTTCTGATTGTTCATGAGACGGTCGCGCAAGGCGCGGCCGTCTCGATCTTTGATGTGCGGCAGCTCTGGCTCAATCCTTTGAGACCTGATGCTGTGCGCCAGGATCAAGAGGCTCAGACGTGAAACGCGCCGGATTCAACAACAAATGGCTGCCCATGCTGTTCCTGCTGCCGCAGCTTTCGATCATTTTCATTTTCTTCTACTGGCCCGCCCTTCAGGCCCTGAACCTGTCCTTCTATCTCGAAGACCCATTCGGCTTTGGCTCCACCTTCGTGGGACTGGATAACTATACGGATATCCTCAACAACGCAGAATATCTCAAGATCGCAGGCTTCACGGTCTTCTTCTCCGTTTCCGTCACCTTCTTTTCGTTGGCGCTGGCTCTGTTGTTTGCCGTCAAGGCCGACAAGGTGATCCGCGGTGCCAAGGCCTACCGTACGCTCCTGATGTGGGTCTATGCTGTCGCGCCGCCTGTTGCCGGTTTCATCTTTCTGGTCATGTTTTCCCAGCGCTGGGGGCCGTTGACCAACTTCCTTGATTATGCGTTTGGGTATGATTTCCGCGTTGGTCTCGATTACAACGACACTGCCGCGGCCATGATCCTTGCCTCGGTCTGGAAACAGATCCCGGTCAATTTCATTTTCTTCCTGTCCGGCCTTCAGTCCATTCCGCGCGCCATCATCGAAGCGGCCCGCATTGATAACAATTCGGCCTTTCGCCGCTTCTGGGATGTCACCTTTCCGCTGTTGGCACCCACCGGCTTTTTCCTGCTGATCACCAACTTCACCTATTCGCTGTTCGACACCTTCGGCACGATCGACACGATCCTGCGCGGGGAGCCTGCCTCCAACCCGATGACCCTTGTCTACAAAGTCTATGTGGACGGCTTCCGGGGCAATGATCTGGGGGGCTCGTCGGCCCAGTCGGTCATTCTGATGGTGCTGGTCCTTGCCATGACGATCTTCCAGTTCCGCCTTGTCGAGCGGCGTATTCACTACACATAAGGTGTTGTTCCATGACTGATATTGCACAAACCACCGGTGTCGAGACTGCGCTACCAAGCCATCCGAGGCGTCGAATCAGGATCGGGGTGATCTTTGATCACATCATCCTTATCATCGGGGCACTCATCATGATGGTGCCGCTCTTGATGGTGCTTCAGATGACCACCGTCTCCGACGTGGAAATTCTCAAACACGGCCCATCCTTGAGCATCGGCGACGAGTTTGGCTCCAACCTCAACAAGGCCCTGTTCGGCGCATCCGGTTTTGCCGGTGAGAACACAGGCCTGGCGATGTTCAAGAATTCGCTCATCTTGGGTGTCGGCTTTGCTCTGGGCAAGATCATTATCTCGATGATGGCTGCCTATGCCATTGTCTATTTTCGGCTGCGCTTTGCGACCCTTGCCTTCTGGCTGATCTTCACCACGCTTCTGTTGCCACTCGAGGTGCGGATCCTGCCGTCCTACGAGATCGTGCAGCAGCTTGGCCTGCTCAACACATACACCGGCCTTATCGTGCCGCTCATCGCGTCGGCGACGGCCACCTTCTTCTTCCGGCAATTCTTTTTGTCGGTGCCGGAGGAACTGGCGGAAGCGGCGCGCATCGATGGGGCCGGGCCGTTCAAATTCTTCATCGATATCCTCGTGCCTCTGTCGCGCACGATGATCGCGGCGATCTTCATCATCATGTTCGTCTATGGCTGGAACCAGTATCTCTGGCCGACCATGATCACCACAGATGAAGACATGTTTACGCTGCTGCGCGGCATCAAGCAGATCACCCAAACCATGTATGACGGGCAGATCCCCGAATATGGCCGCGGCAACCTTTTGGCGATCCTCGCGGTCATCCCGCCGGTCGCCGTCGTCATCTTCTTCCAGAGCTGGTTCGTCAAGGGCCTGACCGAGTCTGACAAATAAGGACACCACAATGACAACAGTATCTCTTGATATGGTCCGCAAGATCTATGCGAACGGCGTTGAAGCGGTCAAACCCTGCAATTTCAAGATCCCCGATGGCGAATTTGTCGTGCTCGTTGGCCCCTCGGGCTGTGGCAAGTCCACCTTGCTGCGCATGATCGCTGGGCTGGAGGAAATCAGCGGCGGCACCATCACCATTGGCCAGCGCGTCGTCAATGATGTCGATCCCGCCGGGCGCAACATCGCCATGGTGTTTCAGAATTATGCGCTCTACCCGCACATGACGGTCGCCAAAAACATGGCCTATGGCCTCAAAAACCGGGGCCTGCCGAAAGCCGAGATCGAGCAGAAGGTCAAGGACGCAGCCAAGATGCTGAACCTCTCAGACTATCTGGGGCGTCGCCCCAGCCAGCTTTCGGGTGGTCAGCGCCAGCGTGTTGCCATGGGGCGCGCCATCGTGCGCAATCCCGAGCTGTTCCTGTTCGATGAACCGCTCTCCAACCTCGATGCCAAGCTGCGCAACCAGATGCGCATCGAGATTCGTTCTCTGCAGCGACGCCTTGGCGTCACCGCCGTCTATGTGACCCACGACCAGATCGAGGCCATGACCATGGCCGACCGCATCATCGTGCTCAACGAAGGCCGCGTCGAACAGATCGGCACCCCGTCCGAGATCTACAATCAACCCGCTTCCACCTTCGTGGCCGGTTTCATGGGCGCGCCGCCGATGAACCTTTTGAAAGCCCACCGCACGGACGAGGGAAAGATCAATCTTGGCAACGGCTCTGATCTTGACCTTGCAGCCCCCAAAAAGGAAGCCAGTGAGTTCCTGTTCGGTGTTCGCCCCGAAGACATCATTGTTGCTCCCGAGGGGGCAGAGGGCACCATGACCTTTGATGTCGACATCGTCGAGGAACTGGGTGCAAACCATCTGCTGCACGGCAAGCTGGCGGATCAGGATTTCTCGGTCAGCGTTCCCAAGACGGTTGATGCCAAGACCGGTCCGGTTTCGGTCGCGATTGGTCCCGATGTGACCCATTTCTTTGCTGTCGATACAGGTGTCCGTCTATGACGACCTTGGTTTCTCGTCTTCCTGATATTACCAAGGAGGAGCGCGCTCGGATTCAGTCGGCCGAACGCGTCCCTGAGGTGCATCGCGCGCTCTTGGCGGACATCCCCGCCATGACCTCGCTTGAAGTGGGCGGCGACGGCTCTTTGGCCAAACTGCCGCGAAATTTCAAAGTCGCGGCATGGAACATGGAGCGCTGTTATTTCCCGGGTCGCAGCGCTGCCCATATTGCGCCCTATGGGCCTTCGATCATTCTGTTAAGCGAAATGGACAATGGCATGGCCCGGACGGGCCAGCGCAACACCGCTGCCGACATGGCCCGCGCTCTTGGCATGCACTATGCCTATGGAGTCGAATTCTTCGAACTGGAACTGGGCAGCGAGATTGAACTGCCCTACTGCAAGGACGATTTCAACGCGTCTGGCTGGCACGGCAACGCCATCCTGTCCACCGTGCCGTTCACGAAACTGGCGCTCTTTCGGCTCGATGAGAAGGGCCGCTGGTTCTGTGCAGATCACGAAGATGCCTCAGGTGAGCCGCGCATGGGCGGGCGGATGGCCATTGCCGCCATCATCGACAGCGAAGCCGGACCGGTTTGCGTCGTCTCCACCCATCTGGAAAGCGCAGCGGACGCCGACTACCGCAAGGCCGAGTTCACAAAATTGCTAAGGTGCGTCGAAGATTTTGCCCCTGACATGCCCGTCCTCATTGGCGGTGATCTCAACACCGGCAATCACGTGCCGCCCGACTATGACTGGCGTCAGGAAACCCTGTTCGATTTTGCCCGCGATCAGGGGTATAGCTGGGATCTGACGCCAGACGGCATGACCATCCGTAGCAGCCTCATCACGCCGAACAACGAGCCCTTGATGAAGCTCGACTGGTTTTTTTCGCGCGGCCTTGACGGGACGTCTGGACCGCTCCTGGAGGCGATTGATGATCAAGGCCCTCTGTCCGATCATGAATGTGTGCTGTGTTCGGTGACGCTCTGAGCGAGATGTCCCGAGCACGCGCCCTTTGGCAGTGGTGCACAGGGTAAATCCCTTGGCATCGATCATCCGTTCCATTCGGATGTCACTGCACATGCGCGTAAAGTTATTGAAAAATATATAGAATTTCATAGGGCTGCCTAAATGGCGGCCCTTGCCATATGCGCCGCAATAAAGGGTGCCGATAAAAATACCGTGACCTCCCTTTCCATCCAAACCGAAAAGTGTTTACCTTGCGCTTGTGACAGGGGCGCCCGATGCATCGGGCTGAGATGAACCCTTTGAACCTGAACCAGCTTGTACTGGCGGAGGAAGTCGCGGACTTGCCCGAATGTGGTCTTGATGGCCTCGGGCGGCTCAACGTCATTCCATCCGCCTCAGGAGGATTGAGAATGACCGACTGGGGCCAACACCTTTCCCAAATGCGGCAAACCGCACCACTTATCCAGAATATCACCAACTTCGTTGCGATGAATGTCATGGCCAATGTCATTCTGTCGTCGGGCGCTTCGCCTGCCATGCTGCATGCCGAAGAAGAATCCGGTGAATTTGCTGCAATCGCATCGGCTTTGACGATCAACATCGGCACCCTGTCCGCGGACTGGGTTCGGGGCATGGTCGCCGCTGCCGATGGGGCCAACAAGGCGGGCACACCCTGGGTGCTCGATCCGGTTGCCGCCGGAGCCACGACCTATCGCAGAGACACTTCGGCACAGCTCATAGCGATGAAGCCCAGCATCATTCGCGGCAACGCGTCCGAGATTCTGGCGGTGTCCGGTGCCATGACAAAAGGCAAGGGCGCAGACAGCGCAGACAGCGTCACCGCTGCCGAAGACGGAGCACGGGCGCTTGCCAAATCCATCGGCGGCATTGTTGCGGTCACCGGGCCTGAAGATTTCATCACTGATGGACAAGCAGCTTACCGTGTTCGCAATGGTCATGACATGATGCCGTTGGTGACCGCGCTTGGCTGCTCCCTCAATGGGGTGATTGCCGCCTTTATCGTGGGCCAGCCGCATCTGGAAGCAACCGCAGCTGCCATTGCCTACTACGGCCACGCAGGCGAGGTTGCCGCCAAGACAACCAGCGCTCCGGGCAGTTTTGCCACGGCCTTTGTCGATGCGCTCTACACCATTTCACCAGAACAGCTGTCGCAGGCAGCAAGGATCGAGAAAATATGAATCTCTCCGTTTATTTCGTAACCCCGCACAATCCCGATGATGCGCTGGTCACCGCTGCGCTGAGGGGAGGCGCATCCATAATCCAGTTGCGCGACAAAACCGCACCTGATGACGTGCTCATCAAACAGGCGACGCATCTTGCCGGGCTGGCGAAAGAGTATGGCGTGCCCTTCATCATCAATGACCGGCTCAAAGTGGCGTTGGAAAGCGGCGCCTCCGGGCTTCATATGGGGCAGTCGGATGGCGATCCGGTCGCCATGCGCGAAGCACTCGGCCCGGATAAAATCCTGGGGCTTTCCATCGAGAATGAAGACCAACTGGCTGTCGCTGCGGCGCTTCCTGAGGGAACGCTCGATTATATTGGCTGCGGACCAGTCCGGGCGACACCATCCAAGCTGAACCATGCCACGCCTATCGGCTTTGAAACGCTCAGCCGGATCGCAAAGGCTGCGCCAGTGCCGTGCGTTGCTATCGGCGGGGTGAAAGAGGCCGACATTCCGGTCGTCAAGGCCGGGGGCTGTGCTGGGCTGTCCGTCGTGTCTGCCATTTCCGAGGCGGATGACCCGGAAGCAGCAACTCGCGCGCTCATCACCGCATGGGAGGCAGCATGATCCCCAACATTCTCTCCATAGCCGGGTCTGACCCGTCCGGCGGCGCTGGCATTCAGGCGGACATCAAGGCCATCTCGGCCAATGGCGGCTATGCCATGGCGGTGATTGCCGCGATGACGGCCCAGAGCACCAAAGGGGTGACCGGCTGGGTTCCAACCGAGCCGGACTTCATCAAGGCCCAGATTGCCGCGATCCTTGATGACATTCGGGTCGATGCCATCAAGATCGGCATGCTCGGAACCTCCGCGATCGTCGAGGCGGTGGCCGACGCTCTCAAGGACTGCGACGCGCCCATCGTGCTTGACACGGTCATGGTTGCCAAGGGCGGCGATCGACTGCTCCATGAGGACGCGGTCAATGCTCTGCGTGAGAGGCTCATGCCTCGTGCGCGTATCATCACGCCAAACCTGCCCGAAGCGGCCGATCTGCTGGGCGAGATTGAGGCAACCACACCCGACGAGATGGAACGTCAGGCTCGGGCCTTGCTGGCTCTTGGGCCGAAAGCGGTCTTTCTCAAGGGAGGGCATCTGTCTGACGACGAAAGCCCGGATCTCTTCCTATCTGAGGATCAGATGGAATGGCTGCCGTCTCTGCGCGTGGCGACCAAAAACACCCATGGCACAGGCTGCACCCTGTCATCGGCATTGGCGACGCATCTTGCGTTGACGCGGGTTGACCTAGCCGCAGCCAAGGCCGCCAAGATCTATATCTCGAAGGCCATCGCCGCCGCTGACGGATTGGACGTCGGCCACGGTCACGGCCCGACCGACCATTTCTTCGCAATGAGACACTGATCGGTTGCAGAACGACACAACAGGACAACAGCGCCTTTCACGCTCGATCTTCAAGAGGAGAGATGGAGCGTAAAGGCGCCAAGAGGAACGCGACATGAAATCAATTATCACCGCATTGGCTCTGGCAGCCTCACTCACCACCGCAGTTAGCGCTGAAGAGAGCAAATTCTCGATCATGCTGGACTGGTTCGTTAATCCGGATCACGGCCCGATCATCATCGCCGAGCAACGGGGCTACTTCAAGGATGAAGGGCTGGACGTGGAAATCATCCCGCCAGCCGACCCCGCCGACCCACCCAAGATGGCAGCCGCCGGACAGGTGGATCTTGGCATCTCCTACCAGCCGCATCTCTATCTGCAGCATCGCAACCTGCCGGTCGTTCGTGTCGGCACGCTGGTCGATTCGCCGCTCTACTGCGTCATGGTGGATGCGGATGGACCCATCAAGAGCCTGTCTGATCTGAAGGGCAAGCGGATTGGATATTCGGTGCCTGGCATCGAACAAGCCCTGATGCACCGCATGTTGCGCACCAACGGGGTCGACCCGGCGGATGTGGAACATATCACCGTGAACTTCGCGCTAACCTCTGCCCTTGCTTCAGGCAGAGTTGAGGCCACCTCAGGGGCGTTCCGCAATATCGAAATTCACCAGATGGCGTCGATCGGCCGAAAAGGCAAATGCTTCAACCCCGAAGATCATGGCGTGCCGATCTATGACGAGCTGATCTATGAGGCCAGCAGCAAGCGCACCGACTTCACCGACATCCGCAAATTCCTCAAGGCGACCGCTCGTGCCACCGCTGACATCAAGGCCGATCCGGAAGGCACATGGGAACAGTTCAAGACCTATGCGGACGAGCTTGATGACAAGCTCAACCATGCCGCATGGTTCGACACCTATCCCGTCTTTGCCGATGATCCCATCACGCTTGATCCCAAACGCTATGCCGAATTTGGGACTTACATGAAAGAAATCGGGTTGATCGATGAGGTGCCAGAGGTCGACCAGATCGCCATTGATCTGGGCGCGGAATAGCACCAATGAACAGAACCCCGACCATCGGTGTTACGGGCACAATATCGCTGCAGCAAGAGGTGTTGGTCAAGCCGTTCGCGCTTGACCTCGCCCCTGGCTGGACCTGTCTGCTCGGCCCATCCGGGTCGGGTAAGTCGACGATTCTGCGTCTGCTTGCTGGCCTTGATACCGGCACCCGCTTTGAGGGCGATGTTTCCGTGCCTGACCGGGTTGGCTGGATGGCCCAGAGCGATCTCATGCAGCTACGGCTGACGGTGCTGCAAAATGTCATGTTGATTGAAACCCTCGCCGGGCGGAAGCCCGACGAGGCCCGGGCGCGTGATCTGCTCGCCCGTGTTGGCCTTGATGGCTATGGGGATCGTCTGCCGACAACGCTATCGGGTGGTCAGCGTCAGCGCGTGGCGCTTGCTCGTACGCTGATGAGCGATGCCGACTTGATCCTGCTTGATGAACCCTTTTCCGCGCTTGATCCGGCCACCCGTGCCACGATGCAGGAACTGGCGCACACTCAGTTTGAAGGGCGCACAATTCTGCTCGTCACCCACGATCCGACCGAAGCACTCCGGCTTGGCAGCCGGATCTGGCTGTTGGCCAACAAGTCGCTGGTCAGTGTGCCTCCCATTGCGGGCGATCCGCCGCATGATCTGGCCGACCCGGCCCTGTCCGCAGAGGCGGCCAATTTGCTGATCAGTATCAGGAAGACTGCATGAAAAAAATTGCCTTACCCGCCTTGTTGCTGGCCTTGTGGGAACTGATTGCTTTCTTCGAGCTGTTGCCGCCCTTTATTCTGCCCGGCCCCTATGCGGTTGCCGAGACTTTGGTGACCAAAGCCCCCATGCTGTTCGAGCATTTGCAGGTCACTTTCGGTGAGGTGGCGCTTGGCTTCGTCATTGGCTCGTCTCTGGGGTTGATCTTTGCCGTGGTGATGATGCTTTCGCCGACAATCCGTCAGCATATGCGGCCGCTGCTCAATGCATCACAGGCGATTCCGGTTTTCGTGCTCGCTCCCATCCTCACCCTCTGGTTCGGATATGGCATCGAGCCAAAGGTCGCGATCACCATTCTGTTGATCTTCTTCCCGATCACCTCGGGGCTGCTCGACGGCATGCTCTCGACACCCGCCTCAACGCTTGATCTTGGGCGCATCGCCAAGGCAAGCCGCTGGCGCGAGCTGGTCTGGCTGCGCCTTCCTCATGCCTTGCCACAACTGGCCGCAAGCATCCGCATCGCCATCACCTACGCGCCCACCGGGGCGGTCATCGGTGAATGGGTCGGGGCCTCCAAGGGGCTGGGGTATCTCATGCTGTTGGCCAACGCGCGCTCCCGCACCGAATTGATGTTTGCCGCGCTCGTGCTCGTGGTGGCCATGACCCTGTTGCTGCACAAGGGCGCTGATCTTTTGCTCAAACGCTTTGTCGACAACAGGGGCTAGACCCCCCGAGCGAGATGGCAATCCGCTTAAGGAAACCGGCTATCCGACGATCGCACCGACCGCATAGGCAACAAGGGCACAGACGCCGCCAATCATCACCGTCTCGCCGACGCAGCGCAGGATATTCTCCTTGGTCGACCACCAGCGCAGCAGCCCAAGTCCGACCAACGCACCGAACGTCGCCAGAACAGACAGGACGAAAACAATAGCTGAGGGGTCCATGATGAAATAGGGCGCTAGCGGAATAGAACCGAACAGGACAAAGGACAGGAACGTGACCAGCCCGTCCATGGCCGGTGAGACTTGCCGCATGTCGTGCATTTCAAGCTCGTAATTCATCATCAGATCGGCAACAAGCTCGGGGCTTTTCATCAATTCATCCGCAACGATGCGAGCCGACTCCTTGCCAAGGCCCCGTTCGTCCATCATCTGCAAAAGCTCTTCATATTCCTGATTGGGGTGGGCTTCCAGTTCGTGATAGACGAAACGCCGCTGCCTCGAATAGAGATCCCGCTGCGAGCGCGTCGACAAAAACTCGCCCAGCCCCATCGAGACCGCATCAGCGAACAGGTTGGCAAGCCCGAACACCAGCACGGCGATGGCGCCGATCTGAGCCGTTCCGCTGGTCTGTGCGCCTGCAAATCCAGCCACGATGGCAAAGGTCGTGACAATACCGTCATTGCCGCCATAGACAATTTGTTTGAGAAATTCCTGTACCTGCCCGAGGTTATGAACTTCCTTGCGGTGCTCCTGCCAGTCAATGGCCATGCTTCGGTCCCCTGCCACGTCGTTGCAACGCACCGTGCAACGCGGTCAAGCCACACGGATGCGCGATTCTTTTGGTCGGTGCGAAAAATAGCAGGCATCAAAGCGCCATGACGTGACAAATCTCAATCTGCGACCATCAGCGTCATCTGATCGCACCATCCTTTCGACTATCGAAATCCAGTTCACAGTATCCAGTTCACTGTGATTTCTGCGACAGCCCGACGGTTCGAATGAGATCGGCAATTGTCTTGAGCTGGTCCTGAAGCGGGTTCGACTTGCGCCAGACCATGCCAATGGCGCGGCTTGGTTGTGGTTCGGGCAGGCGAGCGACGGACACAGCCGCTGATCGGCACTCGACCGGCACGGCCATTTGCGGGATCAATGTCACCCCGATGCCCGCGCCAACCATCTGCACCAGCGTTGACAGGGAGCTACCCTCCATCAGATTGCGGGGCAGGGAGGACATGGTCGAACAATAGGAGATGGCCTGATCGCGGAAACAGTGCCCTTCCTCCAGCAGCAAAAGGCGCATTTCTGTTAGCCGCTCCGGAGCAGGCACCGGCTTGTCAGAATCAGCTTCGGAACGCAACAGGACGAAGTCTTCCTCGAACAGCAATTCTTCATGCAAGGATGGCTCGGAAATCGGCAAGGCCACGATGGCCGCTTCAAGCCGGGCATCCAGAATGTCGCGCACCAGCTTTTGCGTCTTGGCCTCCCGTGGCCGCAGGTCGAGGGCCGGGAATGTCAGGGTCAGTTGCTTGATGATATCGGACAACATATAGGGCGCCACCGTCGGGATGACGCCGAACCGGAACTGGCCGGAAAAGGCGTTGTTTGACGCGCGCACCAGATCTTCCAGTTCATCGACGGATTGCAAAATCCCCTGCACACGCTCGGCAAAGGCGCTGCCAAGCGATGTGAGGTGAATTTTGCGCGCATTTCTCTCGACCAGCGGTGCCCCGATCAGCTCTTCCAACTCTTTGATTTGCACAGACAAAGCGGGTTGGGTGACAGAACAGGATTCAGCGGCGCGGCCAAAATGGCCAAGTCGTGCGAGTGCATCGAAGTAGCGCAAATGCTTCATGGAGAACTTATTCATTAGATTTTCTTATCATTAAGGTTAGAAAATGCAATTTTATTTTATCAGATTAACTAGGTATATTCAACGGTACAGAACAATCACGGTATGCGGCGCTTGATCAGAAAAGGGCCGAAACCGGCAGCCGGACTTAGCGCTGCTCAAACAATAAAACCGTCTCTCGGAGGATCAAATGGACCACAGTGATACCAAATCAACCGGCAAATGCCCTGTCATGCACGGCAGCAACACGTCCATGGGAACCGGCGTCATGGATTGGTGGCCCAATGCCCTCAATCTCGACATCCTGCACCAGCACGACCGCAAGACCAATCCATACGATGATGGCTTCGACTACCGCGAGGAAGTCCAGAAGCTGGACTATGAAGCCGTCAAGGCCGATCTGCGCGCCCTGATGAATACGAGCCAGGACTGGTGGCCCGCAGACTGGGGCAGCTATGTTGGCATGTTCGCGCGCGTCGCGTGGCACACAGCTGGATCCTACCGTTTGGCTGATGGCCGCGGTGGTGGCGGCACGGGCAACCAGCGCTTTGCCCCGCTCAACTCATGGCCGGATAACGTCAATACCGACAAGGGTCGCCGTCTGCTTTGGCCGATCAAGAAAAAATACGGCAACAAGCTGTCTTGGGCCGATCTGATCATCTTGTCCGGTACGGTTGCCTATGAAGTCGCAGGCCTGAAGACCTTTGGCTTCGGCTTTGGCCGCGAAGACATCTGGCATCCGGAAAAGGACGTCTATTGGGGTGCGGAGAAGGAATGGCTGGCTGACAGTGATGGCCGCTATGGGGATGTCGACAAGCCTGAAACCATGGAAAACCCACTCGCCGCCGTTCAGATGGGTCTCATCTATGTGAACCCGGAAGGCGTCAACGGCAAGCCTGATCCGATGAAGACCGCTGCGCAGGTGCGCGAAACCTTCGCACGGATGGCAATGAATGATGAGGAAACCGCGGCTCTGACCGCCGGCGGCCACACCATCGGTAAATGCCACGGCAACGGCAACGCGGACGACCTGAGCGCAGATCCAGAAGCCGCCGGTCCTGAATCGCAGGGCATGGGTTGGATGAACGCCAAAGGCCGCGGTGTCGGTCGCGACACGGTTGTCTCCGGCATTGAAGGCGCATGGACCTACAATCCGACCCAGTGGGACATGGGCTATTTCGACAATCTGTTCGGCTACGATTGGGAGCTGGCAAAAAGCCCCGCCGGTGCATGGCAGTGGCAGCCGATCAACATGAAGGAAGAAGACATGCCAGCCGATGTGGAAGATCCTTCCATTCGCTGCGTGCCCATCATGACCGACGCTGACATGGCCATGAAGGTTGACCCGATCTACAATGAAATCTGCCAGCGCTTCATCAAGGATCCGGACTATTTTGCCGAGACCTTCGCCAGAGCATGGTTCAAGCTGACCCACCGCGACATGGGTCCGAAAGCCCGCTATATCGGCCCGTGGGTGCCGGATGAAGATCTGATTTGGCAGGATCCGATCCCTCAGGGCAACACCAGCTACGATGTCGATGCCCTGAAGGCAAAACTGGCCGATTGCGGCCTTTCATCGGCAGATATGATTGCGACCGCGTGGGATAGTGCTCGCAACTATCGCGGCTCCGATATGCGCGGCGGGGCCAATGGCGCTCGCATTCGTCTTGCCCCGCAGAAGGATTTCGAAGGCAATGAGCCGGACCGCCTCGCCAAGGTGCTGGCCGTGCTCGAGCCAATTGCAGCAGAGGCCGGTGCCAGCATCGCCGATACCATCGTGCTCGCTGGTAACGTGGGTGTTGAACAGGCGGTTAAGGCCGCAGGCTTCGACATTCCTGTGCCCTTCGCACCGGGACGCGGCGACGCAACCGACGAAATGACCGATGCAGAAAGCTTCGAACCAATGGAGCCGGTTGCTGATGGCTATCGCAACTATGTCAAGAAGGACTATGTCGTCAGCCCTGAGGAGCTGCTCCTCGACCGCAGCCAGCTGATGGGTCTGACCGCCAAGGAAATGACCATCCTCATTGGTGGCATGCGCATGCTCGGCACCAACTATGGCGGCACCAAACATGGCGTCTTCACCGACAAGCCCGGAGCCCTCACCACGGATTTCTTCGTCAATCTGACCGACATGGCTTACAAGTGGATCCCGGTTGGCAAGAACCTCTATGAAATCCGTGATCGCAACAGCGATGAGCTGAAATGGACCGCTACCCGTGTTGATCTGGTCTTCGGTTCCAACTCGGTTCTTCGGGCCTACGCAGAAGTCTATGCTCAGGACGACAACAAAGAGAAGTTCGCAAAAGACTTCGTTGCCGCCTGGACCAAGGTGATGAATGCAGACCGTTTCGACCTTGCCTAATTTTTGAGGCGCAATGGTCAAAACCTGCTGCTCAAAACACAGAAAACCCCGCCGGACAGTCCGCGCGGGGTTTTCTTTATCTCAAAATTGAAAGGACCGAGGCTAGATCACCACGATCGGGGCCCGGCGTTTGACGCGATCGTAAAGATCGATGATGTCCTGATTCATCATGCGGACACAGCCCGAGGAGACAGCGCGACCAATGGAGCGCACATCGGGGGTGCCGTGCAGACGATAAAGCGTGTCGACGCGATCCTGATAGATATAGATTGCCCGAGAACCAAGCGGGTTCTTTAGCCCCGGATCCATACCGCCATTGTCAAAGCTGTAGCGCTCAAGCGACGGCTTGCGAGCAATCATTTCTTCAGGCGGCACCCAGATAGGCCATTCCGCCTTGCGTCCAACATAGGCGCGTCCAGCCCACTCAAAGCCTGCGCGCCCGAGGCCAACGCCATAACGGCGCGCCAGTCCATAGCGCTCGACAAGATAGACATAGAAATGTTTGGTATCGACGATCAGCGTGCCGACCTTTTCATCGGTGTCATACTCGACGGTACGGCGCAAATATTTTGAATCAACCAGATTTAGGTTGATTGCGGGCAAGGGAAATTCTTCGTCGGGCATCGCCGCATACATCGACTTGTAGTCTTGCAACGTCAGCGGCTTGAGCGCTTCCTTGCGGGCAGCTGGACCACAGCCAGCGAGCAATCCTGCACCGATCAGCGCGGAGCCCTTGAGCATCGTTCGTCTGGAAATGTCAAAGCCGTTCTTGCTGTCGGCTGTCAATAAAGGCGTGTCTTGCAATTTCATACTCTGACCAAATGGCGTGTGTGCTGTTAAGACCTGCCGCAACCGGGCGAAAGGCTTCCTTTAAAGGGGCTGGGTCGTGCCATCGTCGAATCCCCATTTGCCCACTGATATAGCCGCAGCGAAGAAATCTTCGGAAGGTCCTTGTGCGTTATCCCCAGCCTCCCCGATTAGCAATTGCGAGGTGTGACAAATATGCGACCAAGCGCGACCGGGCCAATCTAGCAGTATTCACGCGTCGCAGCGATCACGATTGCTTGAAGGATGGGTGCGCCAAGGCGTTGAAACCGCGCAAAAAAAAGAACCCGGCACCAATGGTGTCGGGCTCTTGATAGGGTCCGAAACCCGTTAGCGAGACGAGCACCGGAAAGGGAAAGCGGGGAGGCCCCGCTTTCGGATGTCAGCTAAACCAGGCGATCATGTAACCGGCAACAACTGCGGTTCCGATAACGCCTGCAACGTTCGGGCCCATGGCATGCATGAGCAGGAAGTTGCTGGGATCAGCACGCTGGCCTTCGACCTGAGAGACGCGGGCTGCCATTGGGACGGCAGACACGCCTGCCGAGCCGATCAGCGGGTTGATCTTGTTCTTGGAGAACAGGTTCATCGCTTTGGCCATCAGGACACCGCAAGAGGTTGCGATGCTGAATGCCACGATGCCGAGGGCCAGAATCTTCATCGTGTCGAAGTTCAGGAACCGTTCAGCGGTCATGGTGATCCCGACAGAAGTCCCCAGGAAGATGGTGATGACGTTGACCACCTCGTTCTGGGCAGCTTTTGACAGACGCTCGGTTTCCAGGCTTTCGCGCAGGAAGTTGCCAAGCATCAGCATGCCGATCAGGGCAGCTGCAGCCGGAACCAGCAGGATAACCAGAATGGTCACCATGCAAGCGAAGATCAGCTTCTCAAGGCGGGAGACCTGACGCAGGGACTGCATGCGGATCTTACGTTCCGCTTCCGTGGTCAGGGCGCGCATGATGGGAGGCTGGATCATCGGCACCAAGGCCATGTAGCTGTAGGCAGCAACGGCAATGGGAGCCAGAAGATGCGGAGCCAGCTTGTTGGCCAGGAAGATCGAGGTCGGGCCGTCAGCACCGCCGATGATGCCAATGGCACCGGCTTCTTGCGGGCTAAAGCCAATTGCAACGGCTCCAAGGAAGGTCGCAAAGACACCGAACTGCGCTGCTGCACCAAGCAGAAGCGTGCGCGGGTTGGCGATGAGCGGACCAAAGTCCGTCAGGGCACCAACGCCCATGAAGATGAGCGGAGGAAAGATCTCCAGCTCAACACCCTTGGAGATGTAGTAGTAGAGTCCGCCACCATGCTCCCCGAGAGGAGCGTTGATCATGCCTTCCGTCGGAAGGTTGGCCAACAGTGCCCCGAAGGCAATCGGGATCAGCAGCAAGGGCTCGAATTTTTTGTAGACGGCCAGATAGAACAGGAGTGCAATGATCGCCCACATCACCATCATTTGCCAGGTGACGTCGCTAAAGGCGGTCAGATTCCAGAGCTGTTCGATCTTGGATATCTCTGTGGTGGTGCCTTCCATTGAAGAAACCCCCTAATCAGGAAAGTGTGACAAGGACTTGGCCCTCGGTCACGGATGCGCCGGGGGTGATGTTGACAGCTGTAACAGTGCCAGCCTGCGGGGCGGTGATGTTGGTGTTCATCTTCATCGCTTCCAGAACCAGCAGGGTATCACCAGCGGCAACTTTCTGGCCAACGGAAACATCAATGCTGATGACCGTGCCAGCCAGCGGGCTGGGGACAGCGCCGTCACCGGCGGGGGCTGCAGGGGCAGCAGCAGGAGCTGCGGCTGCAGGAGCAGCAACAGGTGCCGCCGGAGCTGCAGGTGCAGGAGCTGCGGCCGGAGCAGGAGCTGCAGTGGCTTCGGAAGCGAGATCCTCGTCTTCCACGGTCACATCATAGGTGATGCCTTGTACGGTGATCCGCAAACGTTTCATTACTTAAGTCCTCTCAGGATTTCTGGGTCTCGCGGGCGAGAGTAGGCGCCATGGGGCCCCAATCAGCACGGGTTTTGTGAGCGGTAAAGGCTGCAATGCGCCCTTCCATCGGCCATTCGCTGACTTTGTGAGCCGGAGCCGCCACACGGGTCACGCGGTACCCCGGGCCAAGCGTATCGACTACAGCCGCAGCGATTGCGGCCAGATGGTGAGGGGGGACACCGGCACGGGAGGCGACTGCCGCCCGTGCTGGAACCTGAGGCGATTGCTCTTCTTTGGCTTTCTTCGGAGTGCGGGTAAAGAAAAAACCCACAATCGAACAAGAGGCCCAAAGAGAGGCAAGAGCCAGCAGCACCACTGCGAAACCTATGACGATGAGTTCTAGATTCTCGAGCATGTGGGTTCCTTTTGCTTACAGCGGAATGTTGCCGTGCTTTTTCGGTGGCCGGGTTTCACGTTTGGACATCAGGCCACGAAGCGCCAGAGCGATTGCACTCTTGGTCTCGCGAGGCTGGATGATATCGTGAATGGCCAGCATGCCGGCAGAAAGATAAGGCGTGGCAAACTGGGTCCGGTATTCATCGGCCAGTTCTTTTGCCTTGGCTGTCTTGTCTTCTGCTGCTGCCAGTTCTTTGCGATAAAGAATGTTGACAGCACCTTCAGCACCCATCACGGCGATTTCGGCGGTTGGCCAAGCGATCACCCGGTCAGCACCCATATCTTCACTGCACATGGCAAGATAGGCGCCGCCATAGGCTTTACGCATGATCACGGTGATTTTCGGTACTGTAGCAGAGGCATAGGCAAACAGCATCTTCGCACCATGGCGAATGATACCGCGGCGTTCCTCGTTCACGCCAGGCAAGAAGCCCGGAACGTCAACCAGCGTGACAATGGGGATGTTGTAGACGTTACAGAAGCGAACAAAGCGCGCTGCCTTGTCACTTGCGTCAATGTCCAGCGTACCCGCCTTGACCGTTGGCTGGTTGGAGACGAAGCCGACAACCACACCACCGACGCGGCCAAAGCCGATAACGATGTTGGCTGCGAAATGCTGCATGATTTCCAGGAAGTCGCCATCGTCAGCCAGACGTTTGATGACTTCACGACAGTCAAACGGTGTTTTGGAATCGGCCGGAACCAAATCATCGATGGACGGATCGTCAACAATCTTGAGATCGGCCTCGAGATGATGCGGCGGATCCTGCATGTTGTTCGATGGCAGGAACGACAGCAGCTTGTGCACGATGCTGATGGCGTGCTTGTCGTCTTCCGCGATGAAGTGGATGTTACCGGAAACGGAGGCATGCGCCTGAGCCGAACCGATTTCTTCCATCGTGGTGACCTGACCGGTCACGGCACGGATCACTTCTGGACCACAGATGAACATGCTCGCATTTTCGCGCGTCATGATCAGGAAGTCGGTAAGGGCAGGGCTGTAGGCTGCACCACCGGCACAAGGGCCAGCAATCACCGAAATCTGAGGCACGACACCGGAGAGCAGGACGTTGCGATAGAAGACCTGACCATAGCCGGACAGGGCGCCAACGCCTTCCTGAATGCGAGCTCCTCCAGAGTCATTGAAACCAACAACCGGGACACCAGCTTTCTGCGCATGGTCAAGGGCGTTGCAGATCTTCTTGGCATGAATATCGCCAAGAGAACCGCCGACAACGCCGAAGTCCTGCGAAAAGGCAGCCACGGGACGGCCGTTGATGAAGCCTGTACCAGTGATCACACCGTCTGTCGGGATGGATTTTTCCGCCATGCCGAAATGACGGGTGTTGTGCTGAGCGTGCAGACCGAATTCTTGAAAAGTGCCTTTGGAATAAAGCGTGTCCAGTCGTTCGCGGGCGGTCAGCCGCCCTTTTGCGTGCCTGTCTTCAGCTTTCTTCTTGCCGCCGCCTTCCAGTGCGACGGCGCGCCGCTTCTCCAACTCGTCTGCGAGCGTTTTGGAAATCGCCATAATATAACCGCTTTGCTAGAGCGCGCCCGGGTTGGGCGCTGCATTTTTTCTTTCGAGGAACGGCGGGGTATTCCCCGCAGGGTATCCGGAAATACCCGGATTTCGGGCGTCCAGATCCTCAACGACTAAAGTATTACCGCCTTACTCCACCAAGATAAACGATCAAGATCAAACCGTTGAATAGACCAAAGGCTAGGAAGTGGCGCGTTTTGTCCTTCATTGGTCCAAGAGAAAGCAAAAAACGAGGCAAACTGCGGCTTGATAGGGGTGCTCTATATTACGTAAGCGTAAGAGTAATTTTTTTTTGATTCCTCCCCAAAAGTTCGTGGAAAGGTTGGAAACAGGAGGTCTTTTGCCCTTTTTTCGGGCTTGTGGTTCGAATGAGGGCTGTCTTTTGCACGAGAAATGGAAGGCCGCTGAGTTAGTCTGGTATCAGCGCGCAGCAGATTGGCATGTATGCGCAATTGATAGGCACAAAGGCGCATTTTTGAGCGCTGAGACCCAGTGGTTTTGGTCGGAATATAGGCACCAAAGGTTGAATGTCTAATGGATTCGCTCTTCGAAAGCCCATAACATGCTGAAATGGTGCAGGTTTGTTCGACAACTGACAAGTGTGGTCCAGAACTTGCTCATGAATTGGACGGCAACAGCAACGAGGCATCCGTCGTGTGGGCTGGTGTTGCAACAAATGCAGTGGGGATGCGACCTCGATTGAATCGCTCTTGAGGGAGGGAAACCATCGCAGAAAACTATGGCGTATCGGCATGTCACTTGATTCATCAGGTGATTGGAATGCCGAAAGAAAGGTGAACCGCGTGACTCAATATGATCCGGGCAAGCTGTTCTGTGAAATGTCCAGCAATATGTCGGAACGCAGTCCCAAGCTTGAAGAAATCTGGCGACGCTTCGATGGTGCGGATGTTGAAAACCTCGCCTTGCGATCCAAGGAGGCCGATCTCGAACTGTTCAATCTGGGGGTGACTTTCACAGTCTATAGCGACAAGGATGTCATTGACCGGGTGTTACCCTTCGACATTATTCCGCGCATCCTGACGGCAGGCGAATGGGACATTCTGGATCGGGGTGTCATCCAGCGTGTTGCTGCGATCAATGCCTTTCTGCATGATATCTATAATGACCAACGCGTCATCAAGGACGGGATCGTGCCGGCTGATCTGGTGCTGGGAAATTCCAATTTCCGCAAGCAGATGATGGGCTTCACGCCGGCCGCCGGCGTCTATACCCACATCGCCGGAACAGACATCATTCGCGATGACAATGGGGATTTTCTGGTTCTTGAAGACAATGTGCGCTCGCCCTCCGGTGTGTCCTACGTGGTTGAGAACCGCCATCTGATGGAGCGATCCTTCCCGGATCTGATGGCTGATCTCAAGCTGCGCAAGGTCTCTGACTATGGCCGCAACCTGTTCGAAAAACTGGCCGAGACCGCGCCGGACGGGTGCCGCGACAAGGATGATCCGCAGGTCGTTGTCATGTCGCCGGGCATGTTCAATTCAGCCTATTTCGAACATATCTTTCTGGCGCGTGAAATGGGCGTGCCCGTCGTGGAAGGCAGCGATCTTTTCTGCGATGACGACAAGATCTACATGAAAACGATTGCGGGCCCCCGGCGCGTGGATGTGATTTATCGGCGCATCGATGATGAATTCCTTGACCCCGAGAGCTTCCGGCCTGATTCCGTGCTTGGCGTCAGCGGTCTGATCAAGTCGATGCTTGCTGGCAACGTCACCATTGCCAATGCGATCGGTACAGGGGTTGCCGATGACAAGGCGGTCTATGCTTACATGCCGCGCATCATCAAGTATTTTCTCGGCGAAGAGCCGATCCTTGGCAATGTGGAAACCAACATCTGCCGCGAGCCCGACGCCTTGCAATACACGCTGGACAACCTTGCTGATCTGGTGGTCAAGCCGGTCGGGGAATCCGGCGGGTACGGCATCACCATCGGCCCCAAGGCAAGCAAGGAACAGCTCGAGGAAGCACGGGCTGCCTTGCTCAAGAAGCCTGAGAATTTCATCTCACAGCCGATGATTTCTTTGTCGGTCTGTCCAACCCTTGGCGAGAACCAACTGGTGCCGCGCCACGTCGATCTGCGCCCCTTTGCCGTCACGGGCAGGGGAACATGGGTCTTGCCCGGCGGGCTGACCCGCGTCGCACTCAAGGAGGGTTCCATCATCGTCAACTCGTCTCAGGGCGGCGGTACCAAGGACACTTGGGTGCTGGCCGAAGATACGGGCTCCGGCATCACGCCGACAGCAGCAAAAGGAGATCTCTAATGTCTACCATGTTGCTCAGCCGATACGCAGAAGCCCTGTTCTGGTTCGCCCGCTATATAGAGCGGTCCAAGAGTCTTGCCCGCATACTGAATGTGCAGGCCAGCTTCTGGCAGGACCAGTCCAACCAGGAAAACTGGTCCTCGATCCTCAATCTCTATGTGGATCACGAGCGCTATGCCGAGCGTTACGGCACAGTGACCGCCCAGAAGATTGCGCACTTTTACATCACCGACCGGGAGAACCCGGGCTCGATCCTGTCCTGTCTGTGGGCAGCGCGCGAGAATGCACGCCTGTTGCGCCCGCTGATCTCGGTGTCGATGTGGTCCTACGTAAACGTGATCTATAATGATATGCGCGATCTGGGAGAGCGGGATCTTGATGCCGCCCGTCTGTCGCGGACCTGTGAGGCCATCGCCCGTCGGTGTGATGCCATCATGGGCGTGACCGAGGGCAGCTATTATCGGGACGCGGGGTGGCGCTTCTATCAGCTTGGCCTCTGGATCGAACGGGCCGATCAGACAAGCCGACTGCTGGATGTCAAAATTGCGCAGGTGGCCTCTCAAACCGGCGGAAACAGCATGGCCCTTGGGTCGGAGGCTGAATTCTGGAAGCTTCTGTTGCATTCCTTCGAGGCCTACCATGCCTATCAGCGCACCCATGCTGGGCGCCTCGACCCCAAGAAGGTCGCCGACTTCCTGATGTTCAATCAGGGGTTCCCGCGTTCGCTTGCCCATTGTATCGGAGAGATGCAGGTGGTTCTGAATGACCTCTATCTCGGCTTTCATCTGCGCCATGTGGCCCAGAGCTATGAGGAGGTGGAAATGCTCTTGTACGAGCTTGAGGCCGCATCTCAGGATCCGCATCTGCATCTGCGGTTCCACGGCTTCAATGATAAGGTGCAAAACCGTCTGATGGCTGTGACAGGCAGTTTGGGCAAGTCATTCTTTGGACATGGTGATCTGTCTACAAAAACAGAGCAGACGCAAAGTCAAAGCCAGACCTAGCGCATCCGGTGGATCGCGCCAGTGGCAAAGATGACCCAGTGGCAAAGATGATAAAGATAGCAAACAGGCAATACCAGAGCGTTTTCCCCAACCCGCCAGCAGGGAACAAGGGGAAACGGTCAGATCCTTTGCGGATCATACGTATTTGAGTGAAACGACTTCCGATATCGGGGCAAATCAATAAAGGCTCATTATAATGTCCATTCATGCAGCTTTGACGCATAGAACGAAATACAGCTATGATCGGCCGACCCGAATGGGTGCCCAGATCATTCGTCTGCGCCCGGCTCCTCACACCCGCAACCAGCTTCTGTCCTACTCCCTCAAGGTTGAACCGGCAGAGCATTGGATCAACTGGCAGCAGGATGCTTTCGGCAATTTCATGGCGCGCATCGTGTTCCCCGAGAAGGTGGATTTCTTCGAGGTGACCGTCGATCTGGTCACGGAAATGGCCGTGATCAACCCCTTTGATTTCTTCATCGAGGAAGCCGCCGAGCTTTTCCCCTTCACCTATTCGGCAGAAGAGAAAAAGGATCTGACGCCTTATCTTGAGGAAGGGCCGTCGACGCCCCTGTTCGAGCAATTGATGACCGAGGTCGAGCCGCTCTGGAAAGACAAGAAGGATCTCAAGACCATTGATCTGCTTGTGCAGACCAACCAGATTGTCGAGCAGAAGATCGATTATCTCATCCGCATGGAACCGGGCGTTCAGAAGCCAGAGGAAACGTTGGAAAACGGCTCAGGCTCTTGCCGCGACAGTGCCTGGTTGCTGGTCAACGTGCTGCGCCGTCTCGGGCTGGCGGCCCGCTTTACCTCTGGCTACCTCATTCAGCTCAAGCCTGACGTCAAGCCGCTGGAAGGCCCGGAAGGCACCGATCATGACTTCACCGATCTGCATGCCTGGACCGAGGTCTATGTTCCCGGTGCGGGCTGGATCGGTCTCGATCCGACCTCCGGTCTTCTGACCGGCGAAAGCCACATTCCGCTTGCCGCGACGCCGCATCCGGTGTCCGCCGCTCCCATCAACGGTGCTCATGAGAAGGCCGAAGTCGAGTTCGAATTCGAAATGGAGGTCAAGCGCATCTTCGAACGTCCGCGCGTGACCAAGCCATACACCGACGAGCAATGGGCCGATATCAACGCGATGGGCGAGGCGGTCGACGAGCGGCTTGTCGAGGGCGATGTCCGATTGACCATGGGCGGCGAGCCGACCTTTATCTCCATCGATGACTATGAAGGGGATGAATGGAACACAGCAGCCGTCGGACCGAGCAAGCGTTATTATGCGGAAAATCTCATTCGCCGCTTGCGTGATCGCTTTGCCCCGGGAGGCCTTTTGCATTTTGGTCAGGGCAAATGGTACCCCGGCGAGCAGCTGCCGCGTTGGGCCTTCGCGCTTTATTGGCGGGCCGATGAAGAACCGCTTTGGGAAGATCCTGCACTGATTGATCAGGAGACCCCGAAACATCCCGCCGACCACAAGGTCGCTCAGAAATTCATCTACAAGCTGGTCGAAAATCTCAAGATCGATCCCAAATGCATCCTGCCCGCCTATGAGGATCCTGCCCATTTTGCTCTCGTCGAGCAGAAGCTGCCAATTGGTATCGATCCGGCGAACAACAAGATCGACGATCCCATCGAGCGGGCCCGCATCGTCAAGGTCTTCGAGCAGGGGCTGGCTGATCCCGTCGGCTTCGTGCTGCCGGTTCAGGCGTGGAACTCCGAGGTCTATGGCCGCTCGTGGATGTCGGAAGTTTGGAAATTCCGCCGCGAAAAACTCTATATCATCCCCGGCGATTCTCCGGTCGGCTTCCGTCTGCCGCTCGGCTCCCTGACCTACATTCCCGAAACCGAGTTTCCGCATGTGATGCCAATGGATCCCCATGCGGCCCACGCGGCACTGCCCGCGCGTGAAGCTCTGCTGCGTGACCGCCGACAACCCTTCAAGAGCCGCGAAAAGCTCAAGAAAACCGATCCGGCCAAGCTGCTTGAAGCACCTGAAGTCGAGCGGCACGAGACCCGGGAAAACACCTTCATTCCGCTCAACGAGGTGCCCGGTCATGTGCGCACGGCCCTTACGGTGGAGCCGCGTGACGGGCATTTGTGCATCTTCATGCCGCCGCTTAACAATGCAGAAGACTATGCCGCCATGGTCGCGGCCATCGAGGATGCGGCCAAATCCGTCGGTCAGCCCGTCCATATCGAGGGCTACGAGCCGCCGTCCGATCCGCGCCTCAACGTCATCAAGGTCACTCCGGATCCGGGCGTGATCGAGGTGAATATCCAGCCAGCATCCAGTTGGAAGGAAGCCTCCAAGATCACGCAGGTTCTCTACGAGGAAGCGCGTCTGGCGCGCCTTGGCACCGAGAAATTCATGCTCGATGGCCGCCACACCGGCACCGGCGGGGGCAACCATATCGTGATGGGAGGTGTTACTCCGTCCGATAGCCCCTTCTTGCGCCGGCCCGATCTGGTGGCGAGCCTGATCACCTATTGGCAGAACCACCCCAGCCTCTCCTATCTCTTCTCGGGCACCTTCATTGGCCCGACCTCGCAGGCGCCCCGCGTCGATGAGGGCCGCCACGAAGGGCTCTACGAGTTGGAGATTGCGCTCAAGCAGGTGCCATTGCCCGGCGAGGGATATATTCCAAACTGGCAGGTGGATCGCCTGTTCCGCAACCTGTTGATCGACGTGACAGGCAACACCCATCGCGCCGAGATCTGCATCGACAAGCTTTTCTCGCCTGATGGGCCGACGGGGCGTTTGGGGCTGGTTGAGTTCCGCTCCTTCGAGATGCCACCGCATGAGCGCATGTCGCTCGCCCAGCAACTGTTGCTCAGGGCCATCATCGCGCGGTTGTGGGAACGCCCGTGCCGTAACAAGCTTGTTCGCTGGGGCACCCAGCTTCACGACCGTTTCATGCTGCCCCACTATGTGCGTGAGGATTTCCGGGATGTGCTGCTGGATCTGGCCAACCATGATCTCAAGCTTGAGGAAGACTGGTTTGCCTCACATTTTGAATTCCGCTTCCCGCGCTATGGTGAGGTGAATTATGACGGCGTTCAGGTTGAGCTGCGTCAGGCCCTCGAGCCATGGAACGTGCTGGGTGAGGAGGGAGCCGTTGGCGGCACCGCCAGATATGTCGACAGCTCACTTGAACGTGTTCAGGTCAAGGTCAATGGCCTCAATCCGGATCGCCACATCCTGACGGTCAACGAAGTTGCCATACCGCTGCGGCCGACCGGACGGCAGGACGAAGCCGTGGCCGGTGTGCGCTATCGCGCCTGGCAGCCGCCGTCCTGTCTTCATCCGATGATCGGCGTTCATACGCCGCTGACCTTTGATCTGCTCGACAAATGGAACATGCGCTCCCTTGGTGGTTGCCGGTATCACGTGGCGCATCCGGGTGGTCGGGGCTATGAAACATTCCCCGTCAATGCCTATGAGGCCGAAAGCCGCCGCCTGTCACGATTTGAGACGATCGGGCACACGCCGGGCTTCTTTGATCCGGTCAAACTTGATGACAATGCGGAATTTCCTTACACGCTGGATCTTCGTCTTGCTTCTGTTAGGTAACAAAGACAAGATGTTAGGTAGTTCTGGACGGCTTTGATAAGAGTAAAAGGGGCGACAATAGTCGCCTCTTCTCGTGTAAAAGTTGTCTTTACCCATAGATATTAGAATATAGAGCAATAGAGTTCGCTATCTGTCTTTGTTTTTTCATTCAAGGGGTGCTAAAAGCAGAGACCCGGCAAACGGACGAGGGGTAAAACACTCGCAGCAAAACCGGCAACAGAACAATAATCATAAAAATGAGTTTGAGGGGGATGGCTCATGACCGCGGAACCGTTATGCAAGTAAACCAGTCAAAGCCTACCGAGAACCAGAGCTCGAACGGTGGCAGCACCAATCGCTCCGGACAGGTGCAATTGAACATGCCCACCCTGCTTTATCAGCCGCAGGCCGGTATCCATGATGAAATGATGGATAGCAACGGTCAGATTCGGCCTCATTGGCAAAACTGGTTTCAGTCTTTTTCCAACTGGTCGCCCGATGAACGCACATCCCATGCAGAGCAGCTCAATCAGGTGGTGCGGGAAACCGGCATTGCCTATGATCTTTTTGCTGATCCCAACGAGACAAAACAGCCCTGGTCGATCGATCTGGCACCGCTGATCATTTCACCTGAAGAATGGCAATGGCTGAAAGCTGCGCTTGCTCAAAGAGCGCGCCTGTTCAACGCCATCAATCTCGACCTGTATGGCCCGCAGAAACTGATCCGGGAAGGGCTCGTTCCTGCAGCCCTGATCTTTAGCGACAAGACCTACCTGCGCTCGATGCAGGGCCATAAGAATATGTCCAACGGGTTGCAGTTCTTTGCCTCCGACCTTGCCAAGGGGCCCGATGGCACATGGCGGGTGCTGGACAACCATGCCGAAACCCCTGCCGGAGTGGGATTTGCGCTTGCGAACAGGATTTCGCTCACCCATTGCGAAAGCAATATGTTCCGCGAGAGCCGCGCCTTGCGCCTTGCGCCCTATTTCCAGCAGCTCCAGACCACGCTGATCAATCGGTCCGGCGTTGATGATCCGCATATCGCGGTGCTGTCGCCCGGCCCCGATCATCCCGATTATTTCTCCCATGCCTATCTGGCCCGCTATCTGGGGTATCTGCTTGTCGAAGGCGGAGATCTGGTTTGTCAGAACAATCAGGTCTGCCTGAAAACACTTGCTGGTCTGAAACCCATCGACCTGATCGTCCGGTCCATCGAAGGTGCCAAAGCCGATCCTTTGGAGCTGGATCCCACCGGCTTTGACGGTGCCACCTCCATGGTGCGCGCCGTGCGCGGCATGGGTGTCAAGATCGTCAACCAGCTTGGCACGGCCATAGTCGAGAACCGCGGCATTGCGCCCTATTTGCCGCGCATCTGCCAGTATCTGCTGAGCGAGGATCTCAAACTGCACGAAGCCCCGCGCTGGTGGCTTGGTGATCCCGCTTCCAAAAGTCATCTGGTTGACAATCTCGACGAGATGCTGATTTCCAACGCGCATGAAGGATCCGGGCGACCGGGCGAAGTGCGACCCGCCGTCGACGGGGCCGAACTTGACGAAGCGGGCAGGGAACAGCTCATGCAGCGCATCGAGCTGTTCGGCAATCAGATGATTGCAGAAAAGAAGATGGACTTTTCAACCACGCCCAGTTGGGACGGAAACAGCCTCAAGCCGCAATCCTTTGCCGTGCGCTTTTATACCTTCCGGCGTTCCAAGAACTATCAGGTCATGCCCGGTGGATTGTCGATGTCCCTTGGTGCCCAGAAGGCCGTGGGGCTCTATTCGCCCGATGGCATCACCCGCGACGTTTGGGTGCAAAGTGATGCGACACCCGCACCGTTCGAGAGCATCTGGGCAAGCCGGGAATCCCCATCTGCCTATTCCCGCGCCGGACGCTCGTTGCAAAGCCGCATAGCGGACAATCTTTTCTGGCTGGGCCGCAATGTGGAGCGCGCAGAATGGCAATTCCGCCTGTGCCGGCAGGCCTTGAGCCGCCTCAATGAGGACAGTGGTCCGGAGGAAGATCAGCGCACCATCACGACGGCCCTCAACAGCTTGATCCTGCGTGCCCCCAAAGCTCCGATCTTTGACGCCGGTTTCGGTGGCATGAACGAAATCGAGCGACTGGTCCGCACCATCCTTTATGGCAAGGGGCGGGTGCATGGCTTTCAAGAATCCCGGTTCCACATGCATCGGCTTGCGGGTCTGACCCGCGATCGCATGTCGTCTGACGCGTGGCGCATCCTCAATGACTTCTTCACGGATCGGCGCTGGCATCAACAGCCCGGATTCGTACATTCGGGGCAGGTGGTCGATCTGATCGATCGAGGGCTCATCAGCCTCGCCGCATTCTCGGGCGTTGCCATGGAGAATATGACTCGCAACTATGGTTGGCGGTTCCTGGATATGGGACGGCGCATCGAGCGGGCGGAAAATCTGTCTTCCCTGTTCAGCCGGCTGGTCTTCTCATCCGGCATGGCCGCAGATGCACCGCGCCGCATGATGTTCATTCTTGAAGTCGCGGACAGCTTCATCACCTATCGCTCGCGCTATCGCATCATGCCATCGCTGCCAGCAGTGATCGATCTTCTGTTGCTCGACGAGGCCAATCCGCGGTCCATGGTGTTCCAGATTGCAGCCCTTCATGATCACATCCACTCGCTGCCCAAGGAGCCTGAAATCGGCCAGCGCAGCGAAGAGAACCGATTGGTGCTCAGTCTGTTGTCCCAATTGCAGCTTGCAGAGGGCCATTTGCTAGCGCAGATCCCGCAACTGGATGAAGGCAAGGACATCGAGCAGATGATCGCCGAGGAATCCGAACTCGAACGCCTGTTGCGAGACCAGACGAACCAATTGCCGTTGCTCACGGAAATCCTGACCCGGCGCTATTTTACGCACACCGAAGAACAGCCCTATCGTATCTGAGTCATCGAGAGGCCGGACCAAACCAATGCGCTATCGTATCACGCACAAAACGGACTATCGCTACGCCAATGCCGTGGCGCAGTCCAACCATCTGGTTCATCTCGCTCCTCGCCAGACCAAGGGTCAGCTTGTCGAGAGCCATGAGCTTGTCATCAGCCCGCGTCCTGCGAGCCAGCGGGACTTCTTTGACTATTTCGGCAATCCCACGGTGCATCTGACCATCGAAGAGGATCACAATGTTCTGTCGATCCATGCCTTTTCCACGATCCGGGTCGAGCGTGATCATGCCGAAGCGGTCGAGAATGCTTCCGCCAGTTGGGAAACCGTGCGTGACCTGATGCGCGATCCGGCCCATGCTTCGGAAGCGGAATTCTCATGCTATTCGGGCTTTACCACCCCCAACCATGAGATCGCCGAATATGGCGCCCAGTCCTTCACGCCGGGACGGCCCTTGCTTGATGCCGTCAGTGAGCTGACAAGCCGCATCTACACCGACTTCGAATATGACGGTGTGGTCACCGATGCATCCACGCCCGTCGAGCGAGTGTTCGAGATCATGGGCGGTGTCTGTCAGGACTTTGCGCATCTTCAACTGGCCTGCCTGCGTGCCATGGGCCTTCCCGCACGCTATGTGTCGGGCTACCTGCGCACCTATCCGCCCGAGGGGCAGCCCCGGCTCATAGGGGCGGATGCGTCTCATGCATGGATATCCGTCTGGTGCCCCGAGGCAGGATGGGTGGATTTTGACCCGACCAACAACAAGGTCATTGCCGATGAGCATGTCACCTTGACCATCGGTCGCGATTTCGAGGATATCAGCCCCATTTCCGGCATCATCCTTGGCGGCGGCAACCATTTTGTCGATGTGTCCGTGGACGTGATGCCCATCGATGACAATGGCAACGAGATTGGCGCGTCAGTCGATCCCGAAGGCGCTCCCGCCCCGGCAGAGCAGTCCCAAAGCCAGACGAGCCAGACAGCGTCGCAGCAACCGGATCTGACACGTCAGAACCAGCAGGTTCAGGAGCAAAATCAATCCGTAAATGCACAGTCGACCCAACTTCAGCAGGCTGAAAGCGCTTCTCTCTCGGAAGACAAGGACGCCTCCGAAACGCCTCCCCAACCGGTTACGGGCGACAGGACCTACTAGCGCCCCTTCCCTCGACGGGCCAGCATCAGAGCCCATCCACCGCTTCTAGGGCCGCAACCCATAAGGGGCTGAGTTGGTGCTGACATCGTCTCATCTTGCAGCCAAGGGGCTTGGTCAGGATGGCGCTCAGAGCGTTCGGACTGTGCGAGTCACAACTGCGACGCGGTGCAAAAATGCATGACACCGATGTCTAAATCGCATAGCTAAGGTGGTGTTTTGAGTAAGTTTTTCTCCTGATTGCAGATCTCCAGAAACCGCATTTTCCCATAGTGGACCATATTAAAACACGAAAATATAAGCACTTTTTCTTGCGCCTTCTCTCGACAGGGTAAAAGCAATCAAAAGTAGCATTGGAATTCCAATGTAAACTTCCCTAGCGGCAGGTCTGAAGCCCGTTGATGCAGGTCAACGTATATTTCTCCCATGTAGACTATTGGATAGGTGACCAGATATTGGGAGGACCAAGTGCATGAACTCGACGTCTCGAGGCATATGGCCGTGGTAGAAATGACCAGGGTACAGTCTTTTCAGCATAGCTTTATGACCTTGAATCATCCTTCCGGTCTTCCCACGACCGGCGGGCTTTAGCTACATGCGCCCGATAATGTCTTTCTTTCTTTTGGGTTGACTGGCGGAGGAGAACACCGGTCGGCTAAAACTAGGTGGAAAATATGAACGACAAACTTCCTAACACGCCGGTATATCCCGGAGTTCCAACCGTCATTCATGGCAACGGTGCAATCGCACAGGTCATGGGCCAGGTTTGCGGTGGTGTGATTGGCTATCCGATCACCCCCTCGACAGAAATCGCCGAGCTTTATGAATCCTTCCGGGCATCCGGTGGTCAGAACCTCTGGGGCCGTCATCCCTTCTTCTTCGAGCCCGAAGGCGAGCATTCAGCCCAGTCCGGTGCTCTTGGCGCCGCATTGACCGGCGGCCAGTATATTTCCAACGCCTCGTCCTCTCAGGGCGTTCTGTATGGTCTGGAATCGCATTATGTAACCGTCGGCAAGAAAGTCGGCGGTTTTGTCATGCAGGTGGCCGCACGCTCCGTCTCCCGCCATTCGCTGAACGTGATGGCCGGTCATGATGACGTCTACGCCCTGTTGCCATCGGGCTACACGATCCTCTTCGGCTCCAACCCTCAGGAATCGGCTGACCTTGCCGCGATTTCCTATCGCGCCAGCGCGATGTCCATGATCCCGGTTGCCAACTGCATGGACGGGTTTGTCACCAGCCACATGATGAGCGAAGTCCTGATGCCTGAAGATGAGCTTCTGGCGGACTTTATTGGTGATCCGACTGACAACATTCCGTGCCCGACCGTCGCGCAGGAAATGCTGTTCGGCTCCAAGGGGCGCGTTTTCCACCTGAAGCGCTACCTCGGTCGCCACAGCTCGGACATGGAACAGGATGTCTACGCCAAGTTGATCGCCTTCCTTGGTGACAATTCCGATGCCATCGAGGCCGACAACGACGGCGAGCTGATTGCCCAGACGCTAGAACTCGTGCCCGCCGAGCTGCATGCCCAGTGGAAACGCCAGTGGACCAATGCCACCCCCAAAGGCACCCGCCAGCGTGTTCCCGCTCAGGTCGATGTCAACAACCCCGGCCTGACCGGTGGTGTTCAGAACCAGCCAGACTATCAGGCAGGCTCGGTTGACCATCGCACCCACTTCGTGCGCGACGTTCCCCGCTTCGTAAAGGAAGCGATGGACGAATACTCCGTACTCACCGGCCGCCATTATGCGCCCATCAAGACCTTTGAATGCGACGATGCCGAAACCGTCGTGATCGGTCTGGGCTCTGTGACCGACGATGCCGAAGCCGTTGCATCCTATCTGCGCCGTCAAGGCAAGAAGGTCGGCGTCATCTCCGTCAAGATGCTGCAGCCCTTCCCGGAAGCAGAAATGGTTGCCGCCCTTGCAGGCAAGAAAGCCGCGACCATCCTTGAACGCTCCGACGTCACGGCCCTTACCGGTCTTGTCAAGGAGGCCCTTCTCAAGGCTGTCGAAAATGCCTCCGCCCCGCGCTATGCAGGTATTCCGGCTCTCAAGGAACTGCCGAAACTGACCACTGCGATTTTCGGTCTTGGTGCGCACGATCTGCAGCCACGGCACATGGTTGCCGCCTTTGAGAATATGGAAGGCAAGAACGCGCCGTTCGTTTATCTCGGTAGCCAGTTCTTCTCCAAGGATCCGCACCCGGCCATGGCCGAGCTGCAGGAAAAACTCCGCGCTGCCTATCCCGAAACCGAGCTGATGGCGCTGGAAACCAAAGCCAATCCGCGCATGCTGCCCGATGAGGCCCTCCGCATCCGCTTCCACTCTGTGGGCGGTTACGGCACCATCGCAACCGGCAAGCTGCTCACCGATATCCTAGCCAACGTGCTCAACCTCTACTCCAAGGCCGCACCGAAATACGGCTCGGAAAAATCCGGCGCGCCGACCAACTACTACATCACCCTGTCGCCAGAACCGGTGAAAATCACCAACGCTGACCTGGAAGATGTGGAAGTGGTTGTCTCGCCCGACCACAAGGTCTTTGCCCATTCCAACCCACTGCGCGGCCTGATCGAGGGTGGCACGTTCATCCTGCAGTCCAACCTGTCGCCGCTTGAGGTCTGGAAGGAAATGCCGTCGGCCATGCGCCAGACCATCATCCAGCGCAAGATCCGCTTCATGGTGATTGACGGCTTCAAGATCGCCAAGAAACATGCCCCAAGCCCCGAGCTTGAAACCCGCATGATGGGGATCGCCTTCATCGGTTCGATCTGTGGTCACGTCGATCGCGTCTCCAAGGGCGCTTCCGAAGACGCGCTGCTTGAAAAGGTCCGCAGCCAGATTGCCTACAAGTTCGGCAACAAGGGTGCCGCCGTTGTCGATGGCAACATGGCGGTCATCCGCGATGGCCTCAAAGCAACGGTTCTGGTCGACTATACGTCACCTGAATTCGAAGCGATCAGCGCTACGGTAGATGAGGAGCCGGTCTTCTCGCCGAAGATCTCTGCCAGTATGTGCCGCATTGCCGAGGATGCATCGCCATCCGCGCTGTTCGACCACAACTATTATGAAGACTCCATGGCGGCATCTTACCGCGATGGGTCCATCGGCGAGGCTCCGGTGCTGCCGGGCTCGGGCATGTTCATGCCCTCTGGCACTGCCGCTGGCAAGGACAAGGGTCTGTTCCGCCGTGCGGTTCCGGTCTTCAACCCCGATGCCTGTACGGGCTGTCTTGACTGCTCCATGGTTTGCCCGGATGCAGCCATTCCTCCGAGCGTCTTTGATATCAACGAGCTGCTGATGTCAGCGGCCAAGAATGTCGACATGCCGAACGCCCAGCGTGAGGTCATCCGCGAGCATATCCGTTCGGTCGGTGATGCCGTCCGTGCCAAGCTCAATGGGGGAGCCGAAGCCAGCTTTGCCGAGCTGACCAAAGCCGCGGTTGATGAGCTCTATGTCGAAAGCGCCGTCGTCAAGGGAAACCTTGCCCGCATCGTCGAGGCTGTTGCCGTGCTGCCCGTCGCCAAGACGCGGCCTTTCTTTGATACGCCGGAAAAAGAGCATTCCGGTCAGGGCGGTCTGTTCACGGTCGCGATTGATCCTTGGAAATGCACAGGCTGTCTGGAATGCGTCGAGATCTGCGGTCCGGGCGCTCTGGTGGAAGCCGAGCAGGACGCTCCGCTCTTGCAGGACCTTCAGGCGAAATTCAACTTCCTGTCGAAAACACCCAATACGCCAGCCCGCTTCGTCGAGCCGGCCTTTGAGTCCGACAGCGAAATCAAGCGCATGATGCTCGATCGCAGCACCTATTACGCCACCACCGGTGGTCATGGGGCCTGCCGCGGCTGTGGCGAAGTGACCGCGATCCGTCAGGTTGTCTCGGCAACCCATGCGATCCATGATCGCCGTCAGAAAGCCCACATCCGCGAGATGGAGCAGCTGGTTCAGCGCCTTGGCGACAAACTCGTCGAGGTCAAGGGCGACAAAGAGCGCGAGGACCGCATCGCTGCGACCCTTAAAACGCTCAACAAACGCCTGTTCCTCTTGGAAGGCGGTCCAACAGGCAATGGTCCATCGCCGTTGATGGTTGCCAACGCCACCGGCTGTAGCTCGGTTTATGCCTCTACCTTCCCTTACAACCCCTACAATGATCCGTGGGTCAACAGCCTGTTCCAGGATGGCCCCGCCGTTGCCAAGGGTCTGTTCGAAGGCATGACGGCCAATGCCGCCGCCGACTTCCGGGCGCTTCGCGTTGCCAAGCTCGAGCTTGCGAACGCCTACGATCCGGCAACGGACGATGCGTTCCTGAAGAACTTCGAATGGCACGATTTCTCCAAAGACGAGCGTGATCTTCTGCCAACGGTGATGAACATCTCCGGTGACGGTGCCGCTTACGATATCGGCTTTGGTGCCCTGTCCCGCCTTCTGGCCAGCAACTCGCCGATCAAGGTGATGGTGCTGAACTCCGGTGTCTATTCCAACACCGGTGGTCAGGCGTCCACGGCCAGCCTTTCGGGGCAAGACAGTGACCTTGCCCGCTTCGGCAAGGCCAGCCCCGGCAAGCTGGAGGACCGCAAGGAACTGGGCCTCATCGCCTCCTTCCACCCCAATGTGCTGGTGGTGCAGAGTGCTACGGCTTTCCCCGGCCATTTCCTTAAGAATGTGATGGCCTATCTGAAGCATTCGACTTCGCCGGCCCTGTTGGATGTCTACACCCCCTGTCAGGGTGAGCATGGCATCGCCGACGATGCTGCCAACCGCCGCGCAAGACTGGCGGTGGAAGCCCGTGTCAGCCCGCTCTTTGTCCATGATCCCAAGGCCGGTGAAACCCTCGCCGAGCGCTTCTCGATCGAAGGCAACCCTGCCATGGATCACGACTGGGCAACCATGACGCTCGAATATATGGAAGACGGTCAGCTCAAGTTGATGGATGTTCCATTGACCCCGGCCGACTATGCTCATGATGAAACCCGCTTCAAAAAGCAGTTCCGTCCATTGGCGGACGGCGTGGAAGGCGTGCCGATCCACGACTATATCAACCTGCCGAAAGTCGAGCGGGGCCGCGTGGTGCCGTTCGTCTACAAGACCAACGGCAAGCGCGAACTGGTTCGGTTGCAAGTCGGTGAGATGGTTGTGCATCTGGTCGAGGAACGGCGCCACAACTGGCGGACACTCCAGCATCTGGCCGGCCTCGACATGGTCAAGGTGTCATCCGAGCACAAGGCAGAGATCGCGTCTTTGAAACAGCAGTATGAAGAAGCGATCAACGACCGTGAAGCAACCATGGACAGCATCGCAACCGGCATGAGTGAGCTGGCGGCTGCATCCGGAGCGCCCGCTGCGGTTGGCTTCGGTGGGGCTATGGCTCCAACTGCTGCTGCTGCACCAGCTGCCGCTGCGCCTCAAGCCAACGGTTCGGCCATCCCGCATATCCATGATGAGGATGTGAGCCTCTGCACCGATTGCAAGACCTGCTATCAGGAAGTGCCCGAACTGTTCGAGTTGACCAAGGTCATCGTCGACGGGGCGGCCAAACAGGTCGCGCACACGATCCCCGGTGCTCTGGATCAGGTCGAGATGACCCCGCAGCTGAGCGCCCGGCTTTCCAAGGTCGCAGCAACCTGTGATGCGGAGATCGTCAAATGAGTGTTGAAGCCTTATCCCCTCAAGAGGATCTGTTCAGCCTGCAGCTTGATGTCTTGAAAAAGCATCTGGCTGCCGACCCCAGATCCCTGCGCAACCTCTTTGTTGCCGATGGCACGCAGGCAATCGCCTGGGAGTTCCAGCAAGACAAGATCGGAGAACGCTTCATTGGCGTTCTCTGGAACCTGTTGCTGCGCGATGACGATATGTCGACCGTGTTGCAGCGCTTCCTCTGGGGCCTGCCGCTCAAGTTCAAGCGCAAGTTCGTTCGGGCGCTCGATGAGCATATGTCCGAGCGCTATCCCATGTTCAAGGGCCTGTCGAAAGGCTGGCCTGCGGACAATTTCATCCCTCCTTATGTGCGGCCGCCCGAAGAACGCAACCATGACTTCGAGCTGGTCAACACCGGCTATCTGGGCTATCAGGCGCTGGGCTACAGCGTGCGCGAGGTGGAGCTTTTTGTCTGGCTCGAAGTGATGCGCGACAAGCAGTGCGAAGACAAGCCCTGCGAACTCGGCGTGCTCATGGAACGCCACAAGAAGCAGGAAAAAGTCGGCGGCTGTCCGGTCAAGATCCACATCCCCGAGATGATCGATCTGATCGGCAATGGCAAGATCCGTCAGGCACTCGAACTGATCGAAAGCTGCAACCCGCTGCCGAACGTCACCGGTCGCGTCTGCCCGCAAGAGCATCAGTGTCAGGGTGTCTGCAAACACACCAACCGGCCCATCGAGATCGGTCAGATCGAATGGTATCTGCCCGAACATGAAAAGCTCGTTGCCAATGATCCGCTGGCGGCCTATCGCGGCCTTGTCAGCCCATGGGAAATGGCCGAAAAACCACCCATCGCGGTGGTTGGCTCCGGCCCGTCCGGTCTCATCAACGCCTATCTTCTGGCGGCTGAAGGGTTCCCGGTCACGGTCTTCGAGGCCTTCCATGAACTGGGCGGTGTGCTGCGCTACGGGATTCCCGAATTCCGCCTGCCCAACAGCCTGATCGATGACGTGGTTGGCAAGATCGACGCCCTTGGCGGACGGTTCGTCAAGAACTTCGTCGTTGGCAAGACCGCAACTCTTGAGGATCTGAAAGCCGCTGGCTTCTGGAAGATCTTTGTCGGCTCCGGTGCCGGGCTTCCCACCTTCATGAATGTTCCGGGCGAGGAATTGCTCGGTGTCATGTCGGCCAACGAGTTCCTCACGCGGGTCAACCTGATGCGCGGGCGGGATCCGAAATATGAGACCCCGCTGCCGGACGTCAAAGACAAGAATATCCTTGTCGTTGGTGGCGGCAACACCGCGATGGACGCCGCCCGTACGGCCAAGCGTCTTGGCGGCAATGTCACCATCGTCTATCGCCGGACACAGTCCGAGATGCCTTGCCGCGTCGAGGAACTGCATCACGCTCTGGAAGAAGGCATCAAGCTTGCAGAGCTTCGCGGCCCGAAAGAGTTCCTTGGTGATCCGCACAGCCACTTCGTCACCCATGCAGTTGTCGATGTGAACGAGTTGGGCGAAGCCGATGCATCGGGCCGCCGCAGGCCACAGCCGACTGGCGAAGTCATCAACATACCGGCCGATCTGGTCATCATGGCGCTGGGCAACAAGTCCAACCCGATCATCCCGGCCTCCGAGCCGGGGCTCAAGCTCAGCAAGTGGGGCACCATTGAGGTCGGCGAAGAAACCCAGTCAACCTCGATTGCCGATGTCTACACCGGTGGTGATGCGGCCCGTGGTGGCTCCACAGCCATCCTTGCTGCTGGCGACGGTCAGGCCGCCGCCCGCGAAATCGTCGGTGACATCGACCTGCCTATGGAGGAAATCCGGAACCGGGTTAAAACCGCCGACCACTTCACCGGTCTGGGGCAGGCTCAGCATACCATCGTCAAACATATCGATCAGGCAGATGGCATTGTCGAGATGACCGTCAAGGCGCCAGCGGTGGCTCACTCGGCCCGGGCCGGGCAGTTTGTCCGCATTCTGGCAACCGATGATGGCGAGCTGATCCCGCTGACCTTAGCTGATTGGGACGCAGAGCAGGGCACCATCGATCTTGTCATTCAGGGCATGGGCACATCCACCAAGATGATGAACAAGATGGCCGAGGGTGACAGCTTTGCCGGTATCGCCGGGCCGCTTGGCGAGCCAAGCGACGTCAAGGCCTACGGCGAAGACGAAACAGTGGTCTTCACCGCTGGCGGCGTCGGCCTGCCTGCCATCTTCCCGATTGCCAAGGCGCATCTGCGCATGGGCAACAACGTCACCATGATCATCGGGTTCCGTTCCGCAGGGCACCTGTTCTGGACGGGCGATGATGATCGCATGGGCAAGTTGAAGGCCCAATATGGCGACAAGCTGGACATCATCTACTGCACCAACGATGGCACCTTTGGGCTGCATGGTTTTGTCACCGGACCGCTCGAAGACATGCTCAAGGCGGGCAATGTCTACAAAGGGCGCAAGGTGGTCGAAGTCGTCTCCGTCGGGCCTCCGATGATGATGCGGGCGGTGAGCGATCTGACCAAGCCTTACGGCGTCCACACGGTCGTCAGCCTCAACTCCATCATGGTCGATGCGACGGGCATGTGCGGTGCCTGCATGGTGCCGGTTATCACCGAAGAGGGCAAAAGCCTCAGACTTCATGCTTGTATTGATGGGCCGGAATTCAACGCCCACACGGTTGAATGGGACAAGTTCCTGCCCCGCTTCGGCCATTTCAAAACGCAGGAAGTCGAGTCCATGCACAAGCACGGTCTCAACTGACAGGCCGCATGACCGGAACAAACAAAAGGCGCCGCTCTTCCCGAGTGGCGCCTTTTCTGTTGGCTGAGTGCGGCAGTGAAGGGACTAAACCCTAATAGTCCTGCTCGAAAAAGATGCCTGCCTTGGAGCGTCCCGAGGTGTCTGCCTCGCCCCGCGCTTTGACTTGGCCTGTGAGTTCCAGATCTATGGTCACCTTGCCGGAGTCGCTTGAGGTGCCCTTCTCGACATTGACGTAGGTCTTGTCATTGAGATAGCGCCCAACGCCCACCGTAGTTTCGCCGGTTTTTTCGTCCGACTTGATGTCGATGTTGTCGATCCCGGCAAGGTTGCGCAATCGGTCGATGAGACCGGGGCCGGAATTGGCGCCGCTGATCGTTGCCACCGCGTTGGCGAGTTGGGCGATCTGCAGGGGCGAAAGGTCGGAAATCGGCCTGTCGAAGAACAACTGGGCAAGGATCTCATCCTCCGGCATTGAAGGCGAAGAGGTGAGCGACAGGTTCGGATCGGACGCATAGCCGCCGACGGCCATCGTGTAGGTCCTTCCCGAGTTGGTCACCACCGCGGCAAAGTCGAGGCTGGGATCAAGGGAACCAGCAAAGCCGAGGCTGCCCCGGTCGAAATCGAGCCGCTTGGTTAAAAGGTCCATGCGACCGCGCTGCATGGAGACCGTCCCGACCGGATTGGGGTTGGAGGTCGTGCCAAGCACCTTGATGGTGCCACCAAGCTCGGCGTCTATTCCGCGACCGCGAACATAGATGCGGCGCGGCGACGAAATGGTCAAATCAAGCCCGATGGTGGAGCCGCCGGATCCTGATGACGATTGTTTTGGCTGCAGATCCTTGACCTGCTTGGCGAGCTCACCTTCTGCATTCTTGTGTTGCACCGAGACCGCAGGGATTGATTGCGGCAGTGTCTCGGGGATCATGATTTCCGTCGAGCGCAGATCAATGCGCCCGGACAGCACTGACGAGGTTGCCAGCTTGCCTTTGAGCTTCAGATCGGCATCGAACAGGGTATTGAGGATATCCTCATGACGGAAATTGACATTCTTCATGGTCAGAGTGATATCAGCTGGCAGCTGCTGGGCTGGATCTATGCCCACGGTCCCTGCTATGGACAATGATCCGTCCTTGCCGATTGTGCCAGAAAACTTCTCAAGCCGTGCAGTCTGCTCGGAAAGACGCACGGTTCCGGAGAGATTGTTGATCACTAGCCCGGAGGACAGTTCGATCAGCCGCGCCCCTTGCGTGGTCACGGATCCCGAAATGCTGGGATTGGTTGCCGAGCCGGTCACCCGTGCCGATACCGCTGCATTGCCATTGAGCCTGAGGCCTGCATCAGCCAGCGTCCGCGCCGCAAGCGAGAAGGGGATCGTCCCGTCGGCGCTGAGATCGAGCCGCGGGCCGGACAGCGCAACCCCGCCCTTGAGCGTCAGTTTCGAGCCGCCACCGGTGATCACATTGTTCAGTCTGACCTGATTGTTCTCAAGGCTGCCGTTGGTATCAATCGCCATGGCCGGAACACCGGCTGCCCGCATGGAACGCGCGGACAGGTTGGAGACATTGCCGTTCCACTTGACGCGCGGCGCGGCGGACGTGCCGCTGATATCCGCATCAAGGTTGAGGCTTCCCGAAATGGCTTCACCGGTCGTCGGGGCGACCTTGTCTGCGATCGAGAGCGGCAGATTGCGCGCCGCAAGCTTGAGATCAAGCTTGTCTCCGGCCTCACCCGACACAGTGACCGTCCCACTGTCGACCTTAAGCACAAGGGGGCTGCTCAGCGTTGCGCCATTCGTCAGATTGACACTGGTCGCCTTGGAAAGCGCCAGCGCGATCCCTTTCCACTTTCCGGAAAACCGCGACAGCTCGATGGTTGTTTCCGAGGCGCTCTGGCGCAGAACGCCCTTCAGGGTCATCGGAGCATTGGAGACGTTGGCATCCAGCGAGAAGGGCAGGGTGCCGGTATCGCCTTCCATGCGGGCGGACAGGTTGCGCACCCGCTCGCCGCCGGCATTCAGATTGGCAAGGGACACCGTGGCCTCGACGCCCATGGCATTGGTGGCGTCCCGGATGCGGGCTTCTAGAGCCAGATCCGACAGCGAAACGGATGGCATGGACAAAGTGGCCGCTGACGCCGTGACATTGATATTCTGCCTGTCTTCGTCGGCGCGCAGCGCAATGTCCGCCTCTAGCGAGCCTTCAAGATCGGGCTGAAGCAGAAGCGGTCCCAGTTTTTTCAAGGAAGCAATCTTGGCATCTAGGTCACCCGTTGCAAGGCCCGCTGGCGAGATCGCAACAGCCCCTTCGACAGTGCCGCCCGGCGCCGAGAGAATGATGTCGCGTACGTCCCGGCTGCCATCCTCGTTGCTGACAAGATTGGCCGCGAGCTTGAGGGGGGAGCCGTCATAGCTGGCAACAAGGGAAAACGCGGCATTGGGCACAGCGTCAGCGTCAAGAGTCAGCTTGAGCCCTTCGATGGCTTTTTTTGCCACCGCGACGTCCTCACCCGCGATCTCAAGGTTGAGCTCGGGTGACGTCGACGACCCCGAAACGGTGAAATCACCTGCGAGCGAGCCCGCAAGCTGCGGATCAATGCGCTCAAGGCCTGACAGACCAATCCTGCCATCAAGATCGAGCGTGGAGGCTGAGGCCGAACCGGTGAGGCCTGCTGTCAGGAGGCCTGTGGCCAGCGAGGTCTCGTCCAATGTGATCACGCTACCGTCAATCTGACTGCGAACGGACAGGTTGACCGGTCCTGCGAGCGCCTTGTCGAGCGCTTCGGTCCCCGTGGTTAGGCTGGCGATGGTGGCGGTCGCATCGAGCGGCCCGCTCACATCCTCCAGATTGAAACCCTCAGAATTGAGCTTGACCTGAAGCCTGCCAAGCTCGGTTGAGCCTTGCACAAGTTGCTCGAGCCTTGCCTCAAGCGCAATCGCTGCTTCGTCAAGAGGGCCCGCAACGCGGCTGGTCACATCGACAAACCCGAGCTGATAGCGACCGCCAGCGTCGTCTTCGATGGTCAGCATCGTGCCTTCCTGCCCAAGCTGGAACCGGCTCGTCAGATCAACGGATCGCCCACCAATATCAACGGTACCTGCGGCATCAAGGCTTGCAAGACCGGAGGTGAAACGGAGCTGCTTGAGGGCGTAGAGGTCAGCGTTATCCTGCTCAAGTGCGAGGGTGAGATTGCTATCGCCTGCCACCAACGGAACGACGCTTGTCGGCAGGAAAGGGGCCAGCTTGCCATTGAGCGAGGCTTCAACCCGGCGCACCTGCTGGCTTGACCGAATGATCATCTCGCCCGTCACCGTCGGCGTGCCGTCAAGTGAGACTTCAAGGTCGGAGCGCCAGTCATCTGCGGACCCGTCGCCAGCAAGGGTGAGGCGCAGGGCGGGCAGGTTGTCCATATCGAGAAGGCGCGCAATGAGACCACCACGCGGCTCGGCAACATCGAGATCGATCTGCCGCCGGTTCTGGCTAGGGGCAATATCCCAGTTCCCCTTGATGTAGCCCTTAGAGCTGTCCTTGTGCTGGATATCGATCGCGCCCGCTAACTGAAGCGGCTGTCCTTCAATGGTGACATTGCCGTCAAGTGTGAGCGTGGCGGGTTTGCCGAGCAGCGCCGCTCCGAGCTTGATCTCGCCAACGGCCAGTCGGTCGATCTTGGCGCGCAGATAGGCCAGAGGATCAGCTCCAGAGCTTGAGGTCTCGTCTGTCGTCGCAGTTGAAGCAACGGGAGGGCGCACGACTTCAAGGCTGCCAAGGGTGATGTGATCCGCATCGAGGCGCATGGCCAGAAGAGACGCAAGGGAATAGTCCGCCGAGAAGTCTTTTGCTTCCAACCAGATGCCATCGGCATCTGAAAGACGAACGGATGACAGGCGCAACGACCCGAGCGCACTGTCGAGCCCGGCGATTTCCACAGTCTGTTCGTCACTGCTGGCGAGCGAATTGACGATCTCTACCGTCAGGCCGCGCCCCGGTGAGGTGCCCAGCAGAAACAAGACCACCAGAACGCCAAAGAGGATCACGATGACAAGGGCAACAAGAGCTTGCAGCAGACGTTTGCCGAGCCTGCCGGGAAGTGATCTTTTGGGGGTGGGGCCTGGAGTCGTGGTGTTTGGTGTCTTGGTGTCGGGCATTCAGAGAAACCGGTCGAAAAGCATGGAAGTTCGGGGGCGAAATCAGAATGCCTGACCTAAGCCCAAATAAACACCATATTGTGGCTCTCCGTGGATTTTCTTGAGCGGCACGGCAACGTCGAGACGCAAGGGACCGATCGGCGTCAAATAGCGGATGCCTGCTCCGACGCCTGTGTACCAGTCGCCTTTATCGCCCGGTGTGAGCCCGTCAAAGGCCCCTCCAGTATCAACAAAGGCGGCAAGCCCGATGGAATCGGTCACCCGAACGCGTGCCTCGGCGGAGGCGATTGCGAACGACCGCCCACCTTCTGGCGCGCCCTTGCTGTTGCGCGGTCCAGCCGCTTGATAGGCATAGCCGCGTATGGAGCCGCCGCCGCCGGTAAAGAAGCGACGGTCTGCGGGGACATCCTTCTTGGAGGCCCCGAATATGGTGCCCGCCGAGACCTTTCCGGCCAGAACGAAGCGCTTGGCATCATCAAGGGCCTGATAGGCCATGGCGGTTGCGCTTGTCTTGAGGAAATAATTCGACTGTTCGAAACCGGCCGTCGGTTCGGCTTGCAAAAGGATCTGAAAGCCTTCTGTCGGATCGAGCTGATTGTCCCGCGTATCGTAGGACATCTCAAGCGGTATGGACGTAAGCAGCCGGTTGTCGGTGCCCGTATCGTCAGTCAGGCGCGAATACTCGACCTTCAGGCCAGCCCGTCCCGATAGCTGCTCGTTGAAGTCCTTGCGCAATGCCACCTCAGCGCTGACCGAGCGTTTCTCAAAGGCATCGGGATTGATGTAGTCAGCTGCGAGCTCACTCTCGAATGTTGTCGTCGGTCCAAACACGCCCGGTTTGGAAAAGAGCACAGCGCCGTGATAATCGATCTGGCTGAAATCGTCCTGACCAATGCGTGAGACCGAAGATTCGATGCGCAGTTTCTCGGCTTTGCCAAACAGATTGCGGTGTGTCCAGAAGCCCTCGAGCCCGATACCATCAAGGTTGCCCACGGTAATACCAGCGCCGATGGTGCGCGGCTTGCGCTCCTTCACTTCGATCATCATGGGCACGGTGCCGTCCGCCAGAACCTCTTTGCCCGGTTTGACGATGACGCTTTCGAAGACGCCCAGACTGCGCAGCCGCTTGGCCGCCGCTCGCGTTTCTTCGGGCGAGTAGAGTTCGCCTTGCGGGATGTTGGCCTGCTGCGCGATGAAGTCGCTGTCGACATCTTTCGCGCCGCTTACCGAAACCGAACCAAGCCGTGCCTGCTCGCCCGGGGCGACTTCCAGCAGCACGTCGAGTTTTTGGGTCCGGTGGTCCGCTTCCAGAACGCGATTGGAGATTGCCGCAAAGGGATACCCCTCGCGCTGGTAACGGTCGACAAGGGCATTCTCTGCATCCAGCACCAGATCGGATTTGGCCACGTCTCCTTCAACTAGACCGAACGTGGACACATCCAGCTGATTACCGCTTGCGTCGGTCACTTGTGGCTGGGAAAAGGTAAAGACCGGGCCGGGGGTCACATTAATGCGCACGGCCGGCTTGCCGGCCGTCGACAAATCCTCATCAAGGGCAACTTCGTCCGGTGCGCGGCCATTCACGGTCACATCGACCACTCCGCCATACCGACCCTCTTCATACAGGGAAGCGAGCAACCGTTTCCTGTCATTCCGCATGCGCAGGAGCAATCCGACGGTGCCGGAGGCGGGCTTGTCTTTTTGTTCAATCAGCAGGGAAGCGGCTTCAAGAGTTTCGCGAATATCTTCGTCTGGAACATTGAGAGTCACGTCATAAGTGACCGGATCCGGAACGCTCGCATCCGATTCGGTTTCCGAGACCTTGGAAATCCCGTCAAGGCCGATCTCGTATCCGAAAAGCTCCAAGGCCTGTGCCGGAGCGATCGCCGTGCCGAGCATCAAAAAGGCAACAAGAGAGGAGAGAACAGGCGCAAAAACGGCGGAACGGTGCTGTTTCAGGCCCAACGCGGCCCGCAGCTCAACGTGCGCCTGATTGTGCTTGGTTCCAAATGGCATACTCATAAACTTCCCGAATTTGGTCTCAGCTCTATGCGCTATAGCACAATCGCCCCTTAGTCCATAGGAATTCTAAAGCATAATCGTAACCGATTGCTTTCTTTCAATCTCTATCGTGGGAGTAGCAACAGCTGACTGCAAGCCTCTTGCGCAAGTTTTTTTGATCAAAGCCAGCGTTTTTCGACAGATGAAAAAACCGCGCCGGACCTTTGATCCGACGCGGCATGGTTTCCGCCACCTATGTGTTCAGCTGACCTATTCAGCCGGAGTAGGATCTCCGCTAACGGCGCTTGGTGGCCGCACGAACACCAGGAATGCGACAAGCGTGGCAATGGCGATTGCGACCCCTGCGATGTTGGAGATGTTCGCCGGCAGACCGAAGCCGATTTGGGCCTGCAGAATGAACGAGGCATCAACAGCCGTCATGAAGACAGCCGGCACCGTTGCAATCCAGTGGAGCTTGGAGTTGCGGACAAGCCAGATGGCCGCGGACCACAGAACCAGCATGGAGAGCATCTGGTTGGACCAACCGAAATAGCGCCATACCACTGCGAAGGGCACCTGCGAAACCAGGAAGGCAATCGCGAACAGCGGCAAGGCGATCATGAGGCGTTTTGCGGTTTTGGCCTGATCCACTTTGAAGGTTTCAGCCAGAATGAGCCGGGTCGAGCGGAAGGCAGTATCGCCAGATGTGATCGGCAGAACAATCACACCGAGAATGGCCAGGAACCCGCCAATCGGACCGAGCAGGGAGTTGCAGACCTCGTTGACGACGGCAGCAGGAGATCCGGCTGCGATCACGGCTTGCATGGCTGCGGAGTTTTCATAGAAGGAAACACCGGCAGCAACCCAGATCAGCGCGATAATGCCTTCAACGATCATGGCGCCGTAGAAGATCGGACGACCGTTTTTCTCGTTGCGCATGCAGCGTGCCATCAGAGGCGACTGTGTGGAATGGAAGCCGGAAATGGCACCACAAGACAGCGTGATGAACAACAGGGGCCAGATCGGCATGTCGTTTGGATGCACGTTGGTGGTGAAGTCAAGGTTCGGCATCAGCTCATAGCCGTTGAAGATCAGGCCACCCAGAACACCGAAGGTCATGAAGAGCAACAGAATGCCGAAGATCGGATAGAGACCACCAATGATCTTGTCGATCGGCAGGATCGTCGCGATGAAATAGTAGGCGAAGATGCAGGCGATCAGGAGCGAGACATTCAAGCCGGTCATGTTGGAGAGCAGTTTGGCTGGGCCAAGGATGAACACCACGCCAACGAGCAGCAACAGAATAACCGAGAAGACGCGCATCACCTGACGTGCGGTCATGCCCATTTCATCGCCGACCACTTCCGGGATCGACTTGCCGCCAGAACGGACGGACAGCATGCCTGAGAAATAGTCGTGAACGCCACCGGCAAAGATCGAGCCGAAAACGACCCAGAGCATGGCCTGCGGGCCGTAAAGGGCGCCAAGGATCGGGCCAAAGATGGGGCCAAGGCCAGCGATGTCGAGCAACTGAATGAAAAAGACCTTCCAGGTGGGCATGTTGACATAGTCAACGCCGTCTTCCTTGGTCCAGCAGGGAGTCTGTCTTTCAGGCTGCGTTCCGAAGATTTTTTCGACAAAGATGCCATAGGTATAATAGCCGAGTATCAGCACCCCGACACATGCAAAGAAAAAGAGCATCCCGTTTCCTCCTTGAGATGTGTGTTCTCCCAAAGAACACTTTGTCCAGAGCCATCATCGCGTTTTGGAAAAACGGGAGAAATACTCTGGTTTCGATGGGTATCAAGGTAGTTTGGCTATTTAATTTGAGCAATGAAATGGTAGCGACATGTCATTTTGCAGCTTTGAAATGCATCTACGTGAGCCGGAATGCACTGGCTTGGGGACAAGGTTAGCAAACCCCTAAGGTTGATTCTCGAAGGCCCCGGAAACAACGCTCCCAGGGCCTTCGAGACAAAGGTTTCAGGCTCTGATTTATGAGGCTTTTGCGAGCAGCTGTTCCTGCACCGGGATGGTGAAGGTGATCGTCGTTCCCCCGTCCGGGATGCTGCTGATCTGCATGCCATATTCCGGGCCATAGATCTGTTCGAGCCGTCTGTTGGAGTTGCGCAAACCCACGCCCTCGAACTGGGATTCAATTTTGTGATGGGCCTTGAAGCCGGCCAGAATCTGTTGCGGCATACCCGCCCCGTCATCATAGACCGTGATGCCCAGCTCATTGCCAATGTGCCGGATGATCAGGCCCACCGTGCCGCCTTCCGGTTTGGTCCGGATGCCGTGTTTGACGGCGTTTTCGATCAGGGGCTGAATGATCAGGGATGGAATGGGCCAGTCCTCGCACCCCGCCTCGACGTCGAGCTTGACCCGGATCTGTTCGCCAAAGCGTGCCTTCTCGATGGCGAGATAGGAGTTGATCTGTTCGAGCTCGTCCGCCAGTCGGATGAACCCGCGGCTTGAATCGAGATTCTTGCGCATATAGAGCGACAGATCGAGGATCAACTCCCGCGCCCGATCCGGCGCCGTCCGGCAGAAGGAGGCGATGGTGTTGAGCGAGTTGAAAAGGAAGTGCGGGTTGATCTGGGCCTGTAAATGCCGGATTTCGGCATGGGCAAGCAGGCGATCCTTGATCTGGATGTCCTCCAGCTCGAGCTGGATCGAGAACAGGTCTGTCAATCCCTTGGCAATCTCGAACAGCACTGCATTGAGCTCATGGGCGCTCGTGCCATAGAATTTCAGAGTGCCGGCGACAACGCCGTTTTTCTTCAAAGGCACGATGATCGCCGCCGTGAAGGGGCAATGAGGGTTGCTGCATCCGATCGGCTCCCGATCCCTCAGAAAGATCGGCTCGCCTGTCTCCAGAACCCTTTGTGTTGCGGTTGTGCCGAGCGGATGGCCGGGCGTGTGGTGGTCACTGCCTTCCCCGACGTGTGCGAGCACCTGCTTGGTATCGGTCACCGAGACAGCCGCCACCGGCAGGCGGTCATGGATGATGCTGGCCATGGCTTGGGCGCTGTCCTCATGCAATCCCGCTCGCAGATAGGCAACGGTCTTGTTGGTGATATCGAAAATGCGCTGCGCATAGTCCGAGAGCTTGCGTTCACGGAAGGCTTGCACCCAGTTGATGACATGAACGAAAAGAACCGCCCCAAGGCTGTTGCCGATCAGCATTGGCACCATGATGACATTGACCAGATCCACCGCATCCTCAAAGGGACGCGAAAGCAACAACACGATGCCCATGTGCATGGTTTCGCCAACCAACGCCAGCAACAGGGCGATCGGCCAGGTCATGCTGCGTTCCTTGAGGCGGGTGCGCACCAGTCCTGCACCAAGCCCTTCAAGACAGGTTGCCAGAGCACAGGCAAGGGCAGAAAATCCCCACGGATCGATCAGAAACCTGTGGCCACCCGCGATCAGTCCAGCACCGAGGCCGACGAGTGGTCCGCCGAACAGACCCGCCGGAATGACCGCCATCGCCCTGAGGTTGGCGATTGAATCAAAAATCGCATTGCCGCTGTAAGTGCCCAGAATACCGAGCGCTCCGAAGAACACCATGGCAAAGAACAGGCTCTTCATTCCTCTCCGGCGGAAGCTCAACTCTTGAACCGGCGCGATGGTCAAAAGCACGAAAGCCCCGGCGATGAGCACACCCACGTGTTTGAGCAGAACGGTGACAAGGGCGAGAATGGACATGGGGATCAAGCTCCCGAAAAGTGGCCGACAAGAGAAATGACTGGCAACGACAAGATCGCGCAACCGGGTGGTCTGGCAAGAGGCCTTGCGACCAACCTCAAGAGGCGGGTCAAAGACCGAGCCTGTGTTTGAAATCCTTCACCCGCGTGCGCGAGACCGTCAGTTCGCTGCGCATCTGATCCGCCATGATCAGGCTGTATTTGCCGTTGAACCAGGGACTGAACTCACGGATGGCATCGAGATTGACCAATGTCGCCCGGTGGGCACGGAAAAAGGAGGCCCCATCCAGATGGTCCTCCATCCTGTCCATGCTCGCGATACCGTAGATCGGCACCACTTCGTCATAGGTGTGGGCAACGATCTTTTGGTCCTCATAACTGCAGTAGATGATATCTGCCGGATCAAGAAGGCGAATGCGGCCATTCTTTTCAACGGACACCTTGGTGTGTTTCTGTGCGCTCGTTGGGCGGGTGACCTGCGAGAGCAGGGTTTCGATCTGTTCGCGCAACGGAGCTCCCTTGTCCGCCAGAAGCCTTGAGGCGCGCTCAAGGGTCGTTGCAAGGCGCTTTTCCTCGACCGGCTTGAGGATATAGTCAACAGCACTCTCCTCGAAAGCCTTGACCGCATAGCTGTCGTAGGCGGTGACGAAAACGAACAAAGGTGTGGCGTCAAGCTGTGGCGTCACGGCCCGGATGACTTCAAAGCCGTCCTCGCCGGGCAGTTGAATATCGAGAAAAACCAGATCCGGCTCACAGTCCAGACAGAGTTGGATCGCTTGTGCGGCCGTGGCGGCTTCGCCAACGATTTCGATCCTGTCGTGACTGCCGAGCAGATAGCGCAGTTCATCTCGCGCAGGCGCTTCATCATCAACGATGACACATCTGATGGTCATTGGAGTTCTGGCCAAAGGTTCGTGACGGTTGCATGGAACTATGTCTTTGGGGAAAACCCGTAGCAGAGTTTGGATGACCCGGCTTTAATCTAGATCACAAAAGGCGAGGCTTGTCGGGCATTGCACGTTGAGGTCGACGGTGCACCACAACAAGACACCCCGATAAAGGGCGCTTTGTTTCCGAACGAGCATCCAGTGGCGGCCAAATGCGATGAGGATCTCGACCGGACATCAGAAATCGATGGCGATTGGAAAAGTATTATTTGTTTTATTACAATCGCTTGAGGGCAAGAGAGTTGGCGTGAAGACACGCGACGAAAAGCTTCTGTTGCGATCAGTTCTCAACAGCGATATAGCTGAGTTTCATTTTCAACTTTACAAATATGAATTATTTAGTCAGGTTTTAACGCGTGGCTTGGCTCAGCCACCATCGGGCCTTTTGTCCCGGTGCGACAGAATTTATCGATCCTACCGCCATGCGGCAAGAAGAACCACGCCGGCATGGTATGAAAACGATCAAAGAGGGGAAGCGCGACGTGATGAACGGACGCTATATTGCTGCATTTTCATTGACAATGCTACTCGGTGGCACTGGTCTGGCTGAAGCCGAGACCAGCAAGGCCGCTGTTCTGGATACTTACGCGAATATTGCCGAAGCAAAATACGAAGACAGCCTGACAAGCGCAAAGACGCTGCAAGACAGCATCAATGCGCTCATCGAGACGCCGTCGGCTCAGGCGCTGCAGGCAGCCAAGGAAGCGTGGCTCATGTCGCGGGTTCCCTACCAGCAGACCGAGGTCTATCGCTTTGGCAACGCCATCGTCGACGACTGGGAAGGCAAGGTCAACGCATGGCCGCTTGATGAAGGCCTGATCGATTATGTCGATACCGGCTATGGTGGTCCGACCGACGAGAACGAATATGCCGCGCTCAACGTGATTGCGACGCCGAAATTCACCCTTTCGGGCACCGAAATCGACGCGACCGAAATCACGCCAACCTTGCTTGCAGAAACCCTGCACGAGGCCGATGGCATCGAGGCAAACGTCGCCACCGGCTATCACGCTATCGAATTTCTGCTCTGGGGTCAGGATCTTCATGGTCATGATCATGGTGCCGGCGAGCGTCCCTGGACGGACTATGCCAAGGGTGATGCCTGCACCGGCGGCAATTGCGATCGCCGCGCCGCCTATCTCAAGGCCGCGACCGAACTTCTTGTATCCGATCTTGAATGGATGGCTGCCCAGTGGGGCGAGGAAGGCGACGCGCGCAAGACCCTTATGGACAATGAACCGGCAGGCATCATCGCCATTGTCACCGGCATGGGCTCTCTGTCCTATGGCGAGCAGGCCGGTGAGCGCATGCGCCTTGGCCTGATGCTCAATGATCCAGAAGAAGAGCATGATTGCTTCTCTGATAACACCCACAACAGCCATTACTATGATGGTCTGGGCATCCAGAGCGCCTATCTTGGCGACTATGTGCGCATCGATGGTTCGGTCGTTTCCGGCCCGTCCCTGTCCGATCTCGTTGCAGCGTCGGACAGCGACCTTGATGCCGAAATGAAACAGAAGCTCTCCACCACCATGATGAAGCTTGGCCGCATCAAGAGTTCCGCAGAAGCGGGCTTCAGCTACGACCAGATGCTCGAGCGTGGTAACGAGGGCGGTGAAGCGCTGATCATGGGCGGTGTCAACGCTCTGATCGATCAGACCAAGAGCATCGAACGGGTTGCCGCAGCCCTTCAACTCGACACCATCAAGTTCGAAGGCTCCGACAGCCTCGACAATCCGAACGCAGTGTTCGAATAAACCACTTCAGGGCACGGCAATCACTGCCGTGCCCTTTCTTCTTCATCGGTCTTCCTGATCGCCCGATCACGAAGGCTTTCGTGCGTTTAAAGGTGTTGTGCATTCCCAGCGGACTTACCAATCCGCGCCGGAAGAGCACACCATGTGAGCTGACCATTCTCATGACCCGTCTTGTTTCCCTGCCCTTTTTCTTCCTGCTTGTGTCCAGCGCTCTGGCGGACCCGCAGATCGGCGATCTTCATCTCGATGATGTCCATCTTGACATTGTCCCCAGAACCGAGGAGGAGGCTGCACGCATCAAGCGGGTAACCGAACTGCCGACCGAGTTCGACAAGCCGCAGAAATTCGAGGCCAAGTCCGCAGGCGCTGCAACCGTGCGCGCCCGTCGCAACAAGGATGCCTTTTCGCAATCCTCCGCCAACATCGGCTATGACGGCGAATTGCGCTTCAAGGTCGGCAACGGATTGTTCAAGAAACTCTGGGTCAGTTCTCCATCCTCCACCAAGGCGTCCGACGGCCTCGGGCCGATCTACAACGCGCGGTCATGTCAGCGCTGCCACATCAAGGACGGGCGCGGCCACCCACCGGAAAGCGCCGAGGACAGCGCAGTTTCCATGTTCCTGCGTATCTCGATCCCGGGCGAGCACCACCCGCTTCAAGACGAGATACCGGGCTATCACGCGACATTCCCCGATCCCACCTACGGCACCCAGATGCAAGATTTCGGCATTCCGGGCCATCCGGCAGAATATCGCCTGAAGATCGATTATGAGGAGATCAAGGTTGCGTTGAATGGAGGCGAAACAGCCTCCTTGCGCAAGCCCACCTACACCGCCGCCGATCTTGGCTATGGCCCGCTTCACTCAGGCGCCATGCTCAGCCCGCGGGTTGCCCCCCAGATGATCGGCCTTGGCCTCATCGAAGCGATTCCGGCCAAGGACATTCTGGCGGGTGCAGATCCGGACGATGCTGACGGGGACGGTATTTCTGGACGTCCCAACATCGTCTGGTCAACCGAATTCGACCAGCCCATGCTGGGCCGGTTCGGACTGAAGGCAGGCGCTCCCACAGTCAAGCACCAGTCCGCAGGCGCCTTTGCTGGCGACATAGGCATCTCCAACTCCCTCAACCCCTTCCCTTGGGGCGAATGCACCGAGGCGCAAACTGACTGCCGTCTGGCACCCCACGGCGACGGGGATGAACGGGAATTCGAGATCGATGACACGGGTCTTGACCTCGTCGCCTTCTACAGCCGCAACCTTGCCGTCCCGGCCCGGCGCGATGTCGGCGACCCTGAGGTGCTCAAGGGCAAGGAACTATTCTACGATATTGGCTGCGTTGCCTGTCACAAACCAAATTATGTAACCCACCGTCTCAAGGACCAGCCCGCCCAGAGTTTTCAGCTGATCTGGCCCTATTCGGACCTTCTGTTGCATGATATGGGGGAGGGATTGGCCGACAATCGACCCGAAGCCCGGGCGAGCGGCACCGAGTGGCGCACGGCACCTCTCTGGGGCGTCGGGATGACGAAGCAGGTTTCCGGTCACACCTATTTCCTGCATGACGGGCGGGCCCGGTCTTTGCTCGAAGCTGTGTTGTGGCATGGCGGCGAGGCCGAGACGCACAAGCAGTCCGTCGTCGCGCTCGATCCCGAGGACCGCGCCGCCCTCATCCGCTTTCTGGAGAGTCTTTAAGGCATGAAACACCGGCTATTTGCTTTTGTCCTCCTTATCGCAGCTCCCCTTGGCTCGCAGAGCCTCGTTGCGCAGGAGTTGAAACCCGATCTCAAAAAGATCGTCGAAGCTCACATCCTGCCCGGCTATCAACGTCTGGCTGATCGCTCCGAGACACTCCAAAAGGTCGCCAGCCGAACCTGTGGTTCGGACATGAAGGCCCTGAAGGCGGCCTACAATGAGGCCTTCGATGCATGGATTTCGGTCAGCCACTTGCGGTTCGGTCCAGCAGAGCAGGATGATCGCGCCTATGCTCTGGCCTTCTGGCCTGACAGCAAGGGCTTTACCCCCAAGACACTGTCGAGCCTTCTGAGCGGTGATGATCCGGTGATCCATGATCTGGAGAAATTCCAAACCGTATCGATTGCGGGCAGAGGCTTCTATGCGCTGGAATTCCTGCTGTATGACAAACGGTTTACTGAGGACCCGGGTGCGCATTATTGCGACCTCGTCACTGTCATCACCGAGGATATCGCTGCCAATACACAAGCGATCCTTGCAGACTGGAAAGGCGGCTATGCCGACACGATGGTCTTGGCTGACAACGAGACCTACCGAAGCAAGACCGAGGCCGCTCGCCAGCTTTACACCGCGCTGACAAGTGGGCTTGAATTCACGACCCGGTCGCGTCTTGGCAGGCCCATGGGGACGTTTGACCGTCCCCGCCCCAGACGCGCCGAAGCCAGACGCTCTGGCCGGTCACTGCATCATGTCGTCCTGTCCCTTGAAGCCAATCGGGAGCTTGCTGCGCTGTTGTCCCATGGCAATACCGCCATTGATCATCGCTTCGAGCGCGCCATCAAACTGGCCCGCGACCTTGACGATCCGGCATTTGAGGGTGTCAGCACCGTGCAGGGACGCATTCGCGTCGAGGCGCTTCAGACGGCCATCGGCCAGATCAGCCTTCAGCTCGCCGAGGATCTCGCGCCGAGGCTTGGTATCACGGCGGGCTTCAATTCAGCGGACGGAGACTGACATGACGGATCGGCGTTCTTTTCTCGCGGGCATGTTTGCCTTTGGCCTCTGTCCGAGCGTGACATGGGCCGATGCTGGCAGTCCCGCCTTTCTGGCTGCTGCGCGCAAGCCCGACGGCTCCTATGCCCTGTCGGGATTGGCCGGTAACGGTCAGGTGCGCTTCGATATCCCATTGCCCGGTAGGGGCCATGCCGCCGCGGCCCACCCTGAGCGCCCCCAAGCGGTTGCCTTTGCCCGCCGGCCGGGCAATTTCGCCCTTGTGATTGATTGTGCCGCTGGCAAGACACGGCAGATTCTCGAAGCGCCCAAAGGCCGACATTTCTATGGCCATGGCGCCTTTTCCGCTGATGGCCGCCATCTTTTCACATCGGAAAACGACTTTGAGTCTATCAAGGGTGTCATCGGCATCTGGAAGGTCGGGGACACTTATGAGCGCATTGGCGAATTTTCCTCCGGTGGCCTTGGTCCGCATGACATCAAACTGATGCCGGATCGCACCCATCTGGTGATCGCCAACGGCGGCATAGAGACCCACCCTGACAGCGACCGGGCCAAGCTCAACATCTCCACCATGGAACCGAACCTCAGTTATGTCAGTCTGGACGGCGAGATCGTTGACCAGATGTCCCTGCCGCATGACATGCACAAGAACTCGATCCGGCACCTCAGCGTCGGCGAGGACGGCGTTGTCGCCTTTGCCATGCAGTGGCAGGGGGATATCCATGAGAGCCCCGAGCTATTGGGGTTGCACAGCATCGGCGGCAAGCCCCGCCTCATGGAAACCGGGCTTGCTGCGCACGGCCGACTTCAGGGATATCTGGGGAGTGTCGCCTATTCGGCAAAGAAACAGCTCGTCGCGGTGACCTCTCCGCGTGGCAGCGTCCTGTATATTTATGACGCCAGCACCGGCAAGCATGTCAGCACCATCAAGGAAGCCGACGTTTGCGGCGTCGCGATGTATCACGACGAGATCTACCTGACCAGCGGCACGGGCATTGTCAGCAAGTCCGATGTCAAACGCGAAGCATGGCGGCAGTCCCACCCCTGCAACTGGGACAACCATCTGGTCACGATCTGATCAAAATTGCAAAACTGCAAACAAAAAGCCGGGGCAATGCTTCGGCTTTTGACATCGATACTCTTTGGCCATATTAGCGCTTATGCCGTCTCAAGCGACGGGACCGGAATGCAGGCTTCGCGTTTGCAGACATTCACCTCGACAGTGACATGCGCGCGAGGAAACGCACATGAAATCATACCGGTGCGATTGCTGAGCGCAGCGAAATATCCTAACACATCAGTATGTCAGCGTGTCCTTGTCGGGACGCGGCAAAAAACGAAAGAAAGTGCGGATATGCGCAAGCTGATTATATTCGATTGCGACGGCGTCGTGATCGATAGCGAGATCATTTCGGCCAGAATGCTCATCGAAGAGCTGCATCTGCATGATGTTGAGCTCAATCTGGATTATGTCGCCAGGCATTTTTTGGGGCGCAGCTATCCCATTGTTCTCAAACAGATTCGCAAGGATTTCGGCATAACCCTGCCCGATAATTTCGAGGCCGACTATCGCAGGCGTCTGCTTTCAGCCTTTGAGCGTGATCTCAAGGTTATGCCCGGCATCAAGGAAGTGGTCGATCGCCTTGCCGTCCCCTATTGTCTTGCGACAAGTTCAAGCCCGGAGCGGGTGCGCAAATCGCTCTACCTGACGGGCATGACAGACTCTTTTGCGGGACGAATTTCCACAGCCTCGGAAGTCAGCCGCGGCAAGCCGGCGCCGGACCTGTTTTTGCATGCAGCCAAAAAGTACGATGCTGAACCGGCCGAATGTCTGGTGATCGAGGATTCCCGTGCCGGGATCGAGGCGGGGCTTGCAGCCGGGATGGAGGTGTGGCACTTCACCGGAGGCAGCCATCTCAAGGGACGGGAAAGCAACGCGGGATCCAGAGGGCATGCGCATCGACGTCTTGCGGGATTTCGCGAATTCTTTCAAATGGCTCCGGAGCTTTTCCGGGAAACCGCGCCCCATCTTGCCAAGGGTTGAATGGGCGCCAAAAAAGAAACATGATGGCTCAGTGGAGCAGGACGGCTGCGCAGCCGGTTGACATTGTCTCGCGCGTGGCCAAGCTGCCGCACATGCTAGGAAAAGGACCTTTCTCATGGTCGGACGCGCCGAACAGGATGGTGAACAATCCTCTCTAGACCTTGCAGCACGGGCAGCGTGGCTGTCGTTTGTTGGTGGCCTGACGCAGGATCAGATCGCCCGAGAGTTGGGCATCTCCCGACAGCGCGCCCAGCGATTGGTGGCGCGAGCCACATCCGAGGGGCTCATCCATGTCCGGATCGATCACAAGATTGCCGATTGCCTTGAACTCGAGCGTGCACTGAAACAGAAATTCGGCCTTGATCATACCTGGGTGTCGCCAAGCGTTGGGCGTGCGTCGGATGCGGTCAACGGGCTGACCCGCTATGCAGCTCCGGTTGTTGAGGCTCTGTTCGAGACGGAACAGGCGCGCTGTTTTGCCATCGGCACGGGACGAACCCTGCGCACCACGGTCCAACACATGCAGCAGATCGACGGCTCCCGCCACAAGCTTGTATCGCTGATCGGCAATGTGGCACCGGACGCCTCTGCGACGCTCTATGAAGCCATTTTCAGTCTGGCGGAAAAGACGGCCTCCAAATTCTATCCCATGGCCGCACCGATGATAGCCAAGACGACCGAAGAACGGGAAATCTATCATTCGCTGCCCTATGTGAAGCTGACGCGAAACATTGCCGAAAGCGCCGATATGGCAATCGTGGGAATGGGTCAGATGTCCGAAACCGCCCCCCTCTATCTCGACGGTTTTGTCACCCATGAGGAACTGACGGATCTGCGCCGATCAGGGGCCGCGGGGGAAATCTGCGGACGGGTTTTCGACCAGAACGGGAAATTTCTCGACCACGAATATAACGAGCGAATTGTCGGCACCAAGCTGCCGATCAACGGCACACCGGTGCTGTGCATCGCAGGGGGTGACAACAAGTTGGACGCCCTCACAGGCGCACTATCAGGGCAATTGCTTAGCAGTTTGGTCACAGATGAACACACGGCACGTCATCTTCTAACTATCAGATAAAAATACGATAATCTGAGTTTAGCACCACTTTTGCGTGTTGTCGCAAAATGTTGTCTTGACAGTAACCATGCTTCAGTGTGATTATTTGCCCATTGGTTGAGCAAATGCTCAATTCTTGGGAGGAAATTATGAAACATACTGTCAGCGCTCTTTTGAGCGCCTGCGCTATCTCTGTGCTTGCAACTTCAGCGTTTGCTGAAGAAACCATCACCATCGCTACCGTGAACAACGGCGACATGATCCGCATGCAGGGTCTGATGGATGACTTCTACGCCAAACATCCCGACATCAAGGTCGAGTGGGTTACACTCGAAGAGAACGTTCTTCGCCAGCGTGTCACGCAGGACATTGCCACCAAGGGTGGACAGTTCGACGTGATGACCATCGGTACCTATGAGGTTCCGATCTGGGGTGACCGCGATTGGCTTGTCAGCCTCAATGACCTGCCTGAAAGCTATGATGTCGACGATCTTCTGCCCGCCATTCGCGAAGGCCTGACCATCGACGGCGAGCTTTACGCTGCCCCGTTCTATGGCGAAAGCTCCATGGTTATGTACCGCACCGACCTGATGGAAAAGGCAGGCATGGAAATGCCAAAAGCCCCGACTTGGGACTTCATCAAGAAAGCCGCCGAAGCCATGACCGACAAGGATGCCGGTGTGTTCGGTGTCTGCCTGCGTGGCAAAGCCGGCTGGGGCGAGAACATGGCCTTCCTGACCGCCATGTCCAACTCGTTCGGCGCGCGTTGGTTTGATATGGACTGGAATCCTCAGTTCGACACCAAAGAGTGGAAGACGACGCTTAACTTCTATCTCGACCTGATGAACAACTTTGGCCCTCCGGGCGCATCGGGCAACGGCTTCAACGAAAACCTTGCACTGTTCCAGCAGGGCAAATGCGGCATGTGGATCGACGCAACCGTGGCTGCATCCTTCGTGACCAACCCCGATGATTCCACCGTTGCCGACAAGGTCGGTTTTGCGCTGGCACCGGACAATGGTCTTGGTAAGCGTGGCAACTGGCTGTGGGCATGGAACCTTGGTATCCCGGCCGGCACTCAGAAGGAAGAAGCCGCCAAAGCGTTCGTCGAATGGGCAACGTCGAAGGAATATCTCGAGTTGGTCGCTTCCAAGGAAGGTTGGGCCAACGTGCCTCCTGGAACCCGGACGTCTCTTTATGAGAACCCGGAATATCAGAAGGTTCCGTTTGCGCAAATGACGCTGGACAGCATCAACAGCGCCAACCCGAAAGAACCAACCATCGATCCGGTTCCTTATGTCGGCGTGCAGTTCGTGGCCATTCCTGAATTCCAGGGTCTTGGCACGGCTGTCGGACAGCAGCTCGCCGCAGCGCTTGCCGGTCAAATCAGCGCTGATCAGGCCCTTGAAGCTGCACAAAACCTGACCGAGCGTGAAATGATGAAAGCCGGTTACATCAAGTAATCCTGCGCCCTCCCGGGGTGGGCCGGTCTCATTAGGCGTGACTGGCCCGCTTTCCGGATTTTCACGAACGCACCCCAAACCTGTCAGGACAAAGCGATGGCCACGAAGCATTCGAAAGTGGCGGCGAGGCTTATGATTTCCCCCGCGGTATTGTTGCTGCTCGGCTGGATGATCGTACCCTTGTCGATGACGCTCTATTTTTCCTTTTTGCGCTACAATCTCTTGATGCCGGGAATGGAAGAATGGGCGGGCTTCACAAACTATAAATTCTTTCTCACCGATCCCGCCTTCTTTGCGGCTCTCTGGAACACCTTGGCCTTGGTGCTGGGCGTTTTGATTGTCACCGTCGTGGGCGGAGTAGGGCTTGCGCTGCTGCTCGATCAGCCCCTCTTCGGTCAGGGCATTGTTCGCATTCTGGTCATTGCTCCGTTCTTCGTCATGCCGACGGTCAACGCGCTTGTCTGGAAGAACATGTTCATGAACCCGGTGAATGGGCTGTTTGCCTATCTCGCCACCTATCTGGGCTTCGAGCCGTTCGACTTTCTCTCGCAAGCGCCGCTTGCCTCGATCATTGGCATTGTCAGTTGGCAATGGCTGCCTTTTGCGACGCTGATCCTTCTGACCGCCATGCAGTCGCTTGATCAGGAACAGCTCGAAGCCGCCGAAATGGATGGGGCCAGCTGGGGCTCCCGCTTCTGGCACATCATGCTGCCCCATCTGTCGCGTGCCATCACGGTGGTCATTCTCATTCAGACAATCTTCCTTCTGTCGGTCTTTGCCGAGATCCTCGTGACCACCAATGGTGGACCGGGCAACGCTTCGACCAACCTGACCTATCTCATTTACGTCCAGTCACTGCTTCAGTTTGACGTTGGTGGCGGGTCTGCCGGGGGTGTGGTTGCCATTATCCTTGCCAACATCGTTGCGATCTTTCTGATGCGGATGATCGGCAAGAATCTGGAGACTTGATCATGTCACGCAGAGTCAACAAATCTCGCAAATATCTGGTCACTGTCGTGGCATGGCTGATCGGCATTGCAATCTTCTTTCCGATCCTCTGGACGGTGCTGACCAGCTTCAAGACAGAAGCGCAGGCCATTGCCGATCCGCCTTTGTTCCTGAACTTCGACTGGACGTTGGAGAATTACGTCACCGTTCAGGAGCGCTCGAACTACTTCAGGCACTTCATGAACTCGGTCATCCTGTCGGTTGGATCGACGTTCCTGGGACTTCTGATCGCGGTTCCCGCAGCCTGGGCCATGGCCTTCGTGCCGGGTAAGCGCACCAAGGATGTCCTGATGTGGATGCTCTCCACCAAGATGCTGCCGCCGGTTGGTGTGCTGGTCCCGATCTATCTCATCTTCCGGGATTTCGGCCTGCTCGACACCCGCATCGGTCTCGTCGTGGTGCTGATGCTGATCAACCTGCCGATCATCATCTGGATGCTTTACACCTACTTCAAGGAAATCCCTGGCGAAATCCTTGAGGCTGCCCGGATGGATGGCGCAACTTTGCGCTCGGAAATCCTCTATGTGCTGACGCCCATGGCGGTGCCCGGCATTGCATCTACGGTGTTGCTCAACATCATTCTTGCCTGGAACGAGGCATTCTGGACCCTCAACCTGACCGCCGCCAAGGCAGCGCCGCTGACGGCCTTCATTGCCAGCTATTCGTCGCCGGAAGGGTTGTTCTACGCCAAATTGAGCGCAGCAAGCACGATGGCCATCGCTCCCATTCTCATCATGGGCTGGTTCTCACAGAAACAACTTGTCCGGGGCCTGACCTTCGGCGCAGTGAAATAGGTGTATCAAATGGGACGTATTACACTCGATAAGGTGCGGAAGTCCTTCGGCGATGTTGAAGTCATTCCGCCACTGGATCTGACCATTGAAGACGGAGAGTTTGTGGTTTTCGTCGGCCCGTCCGGTTGTGGCAAATCGACCTTGCTGCGCCTCATTGCCGGTCTTGAGGATGTCTCGGGAGGAGAGATCCGCATTGACGGCACGGACGCAACCGAAGTGCCTCCGGCCAAACGTGGACTTGCGATGGTCTTTCAGTCCTATGCGCTTTATCCGCACATGTCGGTGCGCAAGAACATCGCCTTTCCGTTGCGGATGGCGGGGCTGGAAAAGAGCGAACAGGATCGGCGGGTCAATGAGGCCGCAAAGGTGCTGAACCTCACCGACTATCTTGACCGCAGACCCGGCCAGCTTTCAGGTGGGCAGCGCCAACGTGTTGCCATCGGCCGGGCGATTGTCCGCGAACCGTCCGCCTTCCTCTTCGACGAGCCTCTGTCCAACCTGGATGCGGCCTTGCGTGTCGGCATGCGGCTGGAAATCTCCGAGCTTCACAAACGTCTGGCCACCACCATGGTCTATGTGACCCACGATCAGGTCGAGGCCATGACCATGGCCGACAAAATCGTGGTTCTGCAGGCCGGTTTCATCGAACAGGTTGGCAGTCCGCTGGAACTCTATCGCACGCCGCGCAACGCCTTCGTTGCCGGCTTCATCGGCTCGCCGAAAATGAACCTGATCAGCGGCCCCGAAGCCTCGAAACACAACGCGGGTACCATCGGAATCCGGCCCGAACACATAGATATCTCAACGACGTCTGGTGATTGGGAAGGAACCGTCGGTGTCTCCGAACATCTGGGCTCGGACACCTTCTTCCACGTCAGCGTGGAAGGATTTGCCGAACCCCTGACCATCAGGGCCGGGGGCGAAGTGTCTCTGCATCATGGCGACAAGATCTATCTCTCTCCCCAGATGGCGAACCTGCACAAGTTCGATGCCAACGGAGATCGGATCGACGGATAAAGATTGATTGCGTCCGTCTCCACACTGGCGACGGGCGCAAACTGAATGCCGAACCCGGCTTTGCCTGGGTTCAAAACCTTTGACCCGATCGGGTTCTCTGATCAAAGCGATCTCTGACCCGGTCATGAAATCCTCAGGCGACAGCTGTCGCAAGAAGCAATCGGCTCGAGACATGTCTCGGACCGGGCTGGTGAAGTTGTGCCTGAAGGTCCCACATATCCTTGCCTGCTGGCAGGGCGAGCAGAACAAAAGCGAGGCCCGTCATGGGAATTCTGTTGTCGAACGCAACCTTGAACGAAGTGCCGGAAACTGTTGCAAGGCCAACCTATGACCGAACGACACTGACACCGGGGATCGTCCATATAGGGCTGGGCAATTTTCATCGCGCACACCAATCCTGGTATCTCAATCGCCTGTTCGAGCAGGGCCTTGATCACGACTGGGCAATCATCGGTGCGGGCGTTCGTCCCTATGACGAGAAAATGCGCGCAAAGATGAAAGCGCAGGATTATCTCACCACGCTGATAGAGCTCGATCCCGAAGCGCGATCCGCTGAAATCGTCGGGTCTATGATCGACTATGTCCCCATTGAGGAGGGCAACGGTCCGTTGATCGAACAGATGGCAGATCCGGCCATTCGCATCGTCGCTCTGACCGTCACCGAAGGCGGCTATTATATTGATCTCGCCACCAAGGGGTTTGATGAAAACCATCCCGATATTCGCTATGACGCGGCCAATCCGGATCGTCCGCGCACCGCCTTTGGGGCCATGGTCGCAGCCCTCAAGCTCAGACGGGATCGGGGCATTGGCGCCTTCACCTGCCAGTCCTGCGACAACCTTCAGGGCAATGGCAACATCCTGCATCAGACGCTCGTCTCTCTTGCGCGGCTCTCCGATCCGGACCTGGCGGACTGGATCGACAGCAACTGCACCTTCCCCAATTCCATGGTCGACTGCATCGTTCCGGCATCCGGTCCGCGCGAGCTGGCCTTTGCGGCTGAATTCGGCATCGAAGATCAGGTGCCGGTGACCCATGAACGCTTCCGCCAATGGGTGATCGAGGACAATTTCTGTGCCGGGCGTCCACAATGGGAAAAGGCAGGCGCGACCTTGTCCGACCGGGTGCATGATTATGAGACCATGAAGATCCGCATCTTGAATGGCGGCCATCAGGTCATTTCGGACATTGGTGAATTGCTCTGTGTCGAAACCATATCGGGCTGCATGGCGCATCCCAAGATTCATGCGTTTTTCGAGAAGGTGGAATCCGAGGAAATCGTACCCTACGTGCATGCGGTGCCCGAGTTTGACCCGGTCGACTATCAGGCGCTGATCGACCGACGCTTCTCCAACCCCGAGATTGTCGACACCACGCGCCGGGTCGCCTTTGATGGCTCATCCCGCCATTCCGGCTTCCTCTTGCCATCAATCAAGGATGCGCTTGCTACCGGTGGCTCGATAGATGGGCTGGCGCTGGCTTCCGCTTTCTGGGCGCGCTATTGCCTCGGAACGCGGTCCGACGGAAGCACGATCGCCCCCAACGATCCTCTGTGGGACGATCTTCTGCCTGTGGCTGAAAAGACCCGGACCAACCCGGCAGCATGGCTCGAGATGCGCCAGCTCTATGGCGATCTTGCCGATAATGTTCGGTTCAACAAAGCCTTTTGCAATTGGATGTCCATGATCCACGAAGACGGCATCGAGGCGGCGCTTGATGCCTATCTTGCCTGAAGAACAGGCCGGTTTCCCCGCGGCGGTTCTGGACTTTGAGCAAGACTGACAGCAGGGACGTGATCGTTAATCGGTTGCGTCCCTGTTTCGTTGGCGATGTGGATCAGATGGCAATGTCTTCGGAGTATTCCTCGGTCAGTTCATCATCGCCAAGAACAATGGTTTGCGGCGTTCGCGTCCGCATGGGAGCGATGGGAACGAAGGCCGTCTTGTCGTCTTCTTCCACCGCCGTGCGCTGTGTCATACGCCAGATCGCGAACGCAAGGATCATCACGTGCGGCACAGTGGTTGAGTAGAACAGGCCCGCAGGGCCGAACATCGACATCAGGATACCACCGGCAAAGGGCCCGAACATCGAGCCAATGCCGAACAGCAGCAGGAGCCCGCCACTGATCTGCATCCCGTCTGATCCACTGGCATGGTCGTTGGCGTGGGCCACAAGAACCGGATAGAAGGCAAAGATGGCCGACCCGAAAATGGCCGAGTGAATAACTGCGGTCATCGGTCCATCTGGCGCATCCAGGAGGAAATAGAAGTCCGCACCGATGGCGACCAGAGCAATGCCGACGACGACAAGGCGTCGGTCCATTCGGTCGGACAGATACCCCACCGGTATCTGCGCCACAGCCCCGGCCAGAATCGAGGCGCTGACAAACAGCGCCACACTGGTCAGATCCAATCCGATATCCTTGCCATAGACAGCAGCGAGCGTCCCGAAGCTGCCTTGCGATACGCCCGTCAGAATGACGGCGACAACAGCGATGGGGGAGTTTCGCCACAGGCCCTTGACGTCAAGCTTGACTTGCGCGAGGGGGGCCGGGGCCGGGGATTTGGTCAGCGCGGTGGGAAGAAGCGCAATCACATAGAAGATGGCAGCAAGGGTGAAGAGATGAAAGCTCTCTGCCGACCCGACCGCAATGACCATCTGGCCGATCGTCGAAGCGAACAGGTTGACCATTGCGTAGGAGCCAAAGATCATGCCACGGGTTTCGGTCTCGGTGCGTTCAACCAGCCAGCTCTCGACAATCATCGCAGCGCCAGCAAAGGCAAATCCGGCCATGGCCCTGAGAATGATCCAGGCTAAGGGAAAAATCGCCAGAGACGATGCCATCACCGACAGGCAGGCAATCGCGGCCATGACGCTGAAGGCGCGAATATGTCCGGTGCGCACAACGATCTTGGGAACGAACAGGCAGCCTGAAATATGACCGATGGCCCAGCCCGTTCCCAGCAGGCCGAGCGAAAAACTGGAAAAGCCTTCCATCCCCCCGCGCACTGGCAACAGGACGCCAGTCAGACCCCCGGCGAAAAACAGAAAGGCGGATCCCAAAAGCAGGGAGGCGATCGAAAGCAGACTGCGGGACATGGCAATACTTTTAAAAAATAGGTGGTTCGTAAATCTGAAAAAGCGACAGTGCCAACAAAGCGACACTGTCGCACAGAGTGATTATTGAGACAAGGTGACCGAGTTGACGAGCAAGATATCGTCTTGATCTTCGTATTCAACGGTCACGACGTCTCCTGGTTCCATATCCGGCAAATCAATTTCCTCAGGCACCAGAAACAACTTTTCTTCGTCCAGGATCAACATTGAGGATTCATAGTCGAATCCATTGTAAACACCGGTGTAACTATCGGCATACGCATGGGAAGCAAGCAGGGTCATCCCTGCCGCCAGAAGTGGCAACAAAGCCTTGCGCATTGGTTTTCTCCAAAGAAACTGAACAGGCTATCGAGGCGCCAGAATAGAGCGTGTCGATCTGTTCCGGATGAGGCCAATAAGCCGTTTGCCAGCTTGCGACAATGCCAAAAAACGCAAGGCGGAATTTTGCCTTGTATAAGTCGCAATGCCGCAGCTTTTTGCCATTCTCTGACGAAGATTTTTGTTTGCGCCAACACGGTTGAGGTGTATAGCACCAGATTGCTCGGCATCCTGCCGCAACAAGCGGATACGAGATTGGAACCCACTCTTAGCAGGCAGCCGATCATGACCGCTCAGCTTCTCCAGCCAATTCTTATTCGTACCGCTCAGGCGGATGATGTTACCCAACTTCTCGCACTTGAAGCCAAGTGTTTTCAAACCGACAGGATCAGCAGGCGCTCCTTCAAGTCGTTCATCAAAACCGACAGCTCGCGCCTTCTTGTGGCGGTTGATGACCATGACCAGCTGCTGGGTTATGCGGCGGTTCTGCTGCGTCTTGGGTCCAGCGTCGCACGCATCTATTCGCTGGCCGTCGAACCAGAGGCGCGAGGGCGGGGCATCGGAGCCCAATTGATTGGTGGGGCAGAGGCCATCGCACGGGAGAATGGCTGTTCCAGTCTGTCCCTCGAAGTGCGCAAGGACAATGAACGCGCCATCTCTCTTTATCAAAAGCATGGGTTTGAACGCGAAGCCGAGTTGGTGGCCTATTATGAGGACGGTGCGGATGGGGTGCGCCTCGTGCAGGTGCTGGACAACATGCCCAGTGGTTCGGTTCCTGCCAGCCGCACCCGTCTGCCGATCATTCTTGTCGATCGGTTATCCGATCTGGCTGCCGTGCCCGATGGCAGTCGTGTCATGACCGTACGCGATTATCTGGCGCTCGAATATGGTGTGCCGGGGCGACGTGTCATCAATCTTTCGCGCTCCTACGAGCCTTTGTCGCTTGGCTATTATTGCAGCCTGCTTGCAGATGCGCGCAAGGAGCGCTCCCTGCCCGAAGCGGATGCCCTTCTCGACATCAACTGGAAACGCATTCACAAGAACGCCCGGCTCCGCCTTCAGGATCTTCTGGCTCAGCGTCAGGGCGAAGACTGTCCAGCCTCCATCGAGATCTATTTTGGCAGAACCACGGACAAGCGGTTCCGCACAATGGCCCGCGAGGCGTTTGACCTGTTTCGATGCCCGATCCTGCGTATCAACATCCAGCAGGCCCCTGCGGTACGGGTCCGCGATATCGAGGCTGTTGCGATCCATCGTCTTGGTGAGGAGGCGATGCAGCAATTCCTCGTTGCTCTGAAAGCATTTCTCAAGGGCAGTCTGCCTAGGCCCGCCGTCCGTAAACAGCCATCCGCCCTTGTGGCCATTCTGGCAAACCCGGAGGAGGAGAGCCCCCCAAGTGACGCGAAGGCCTTGCAGAGTTTCGTCGAAGCGGCCGATCATGTTGGTGCGCGTGCCGAGGTGATTGGCGCGAGGGACTATGGCCGACTGCTTGAATTCGACGCTCTGTTCATCCGTGAGACAACGGCCCTCAACCATCATACCTACCGATTTGCCAAGCGGGCGCGCAGCGAGGGAATGCCGGTCATCGATGACCCCCATTCCATTCTATGCTGCACCAACAAGATCTACCTTGCCGAACTTTCGAAATCGAACCGCATTCTGACACCGCGCACCGTCATCTACGACAAGCCGCGCCTCAGGGAACTGGCGGAAATGCTAGAATTTCCCGGCATCGTCAAGATCCCCGATGGCTGCTTTTCGCGCGGGGTGCACAAGGTGTCCGGAGCCAAGGAATTCAAGGATCTGTCAAAGGGGCTGTTCCGTGACACGGACCTGTTGATGATCCAGGAATATTTGCCCACCGATTTTGACTGGCGGATCGGTGTGCTTGATGGCAAGCCGCTTTATGCCTGCAAATACTACATGGTGAACGGCAACTGGAAGATCTATGAATATGAACAGGATGGGTCGGTGCAGTCGGGCGACTCCGAGACCGTGCCGATCGACGCCGTGCCCGGAGCTGTGATCGATGTTGCACTCAAGGGCACGCGATTGATTGGCAACGGGTTTTATGGCGTCGATATCAAGGAGACGGCATCGGGTCCGAGCATCATCGAGATTAACGACAATCCCAGCGTGGATTACGGCATCGAGGACGCCGTGCTCGGCGCAGAGCTCTATCAAAGGCTGATGGCGGTGCTGGTTGGCCGTGTTGGCCGGATCACCGGTTGATGAGGGCCCAAGAGACTGTAGCCTAGAAACTGTGGCCTAGAATATGCCGGACTGGGCGCGTTGAATGAGTTTGGCCATCAGCTGTTCGGCTCGCAGGGCATCGCCGGTCCGAACGGCTTCGACAATCGCGCGATAGTCTTCCACCACCTCCCTGTTTTCGCTGGGCAGCAGATCCGCATCGGACTGGTCGATCCCTCTGCGATAGACAGAGAAGAGCGCCGCCTGCACCATGTCGCCAAGCGAGGAAAGAAAGCGATTGCCTGACATGTGCAGGATCGATGTGTGGAATTCGATGTTGGCGGCAGCGTAAGTCAGGGAGTCGCTGGCCGTGGCCATGAATTCGCAATGGCTGTTGAGCCTGAGATAATCGGCGTTTGATGCGCGGGCGGCGACCAATGCGGCCGCCGCAGGCTCGAGCAACAACCGGATCTCGAACAATTCTTCAAGGAAAGGACCGGGCTTGCGAAGGGCGGCATGCCAGCGCAGCACGTCTGCGTCAAACATGTTCCAGTCGGAGCTGGGGCGCACCCGCGTCCCAACCTTGGCCTTTGACTGGACAAGGCCCTTGCCCACGAGCGTTTTCTTCGCTTCTCGAACCACTGTCCGCGAGACGCCAAACATTTCTTCAAGATCGGGGTCAAGCGGAATCATCGTCCGTTCCGCATAGTCCCCCGACACGATGGCCATGCCGAGTTGCTCGACCACCTTGGATGTGTTGTTGAAGGCCTGCTGGGACAAATCTCCGGCAGTGGATAGGCTCATGATTAAGTCGCGAACTCTGTTGCCTGTCGTTTTCGTGCCGTCGTTGCCCAACCCAGACCCTTTTGCAGCATAATGAACGTGAACAGCAGGATGCCGATGACGATCTTGGTCCACCAACTCGACAATGTTCCGTCAAACACGATGTAGGTCTGTATCAGGCCCATGATCAAAATCCCGAAGAACGTGCCGGCGACAAATCCGGTTCCTCCCGACAGAAGGGTGCCCCCGATCACCACCGCAGCGATGGCGTCCAGTTCAACCCCTACCGTGGCGAGCGAATAGCCAGCAGACGTGTAAAGGGAGTATACAATTCCAGCCAGACCTGCCAAGCCACCAGAAGTGGCATAAATCAGGATTGTCGTGCGGGCAATGGGAACCCCCATCAACTGGGCCGCTTGGATGCCGCCGCCAAGGGCATAGACATTCTTGCCGAACCGTGTCCGGTGCAGAACCATCATGGCGCCGATGAAGACAAGCAGCATCAAGCCGCCAATAAACCGGAACCGACCGCCGCCCGGCGCTTTCCAGTAGATATTCTGCAGAACATCGTAGAATTCGTGGGCAACAGGCACCGAGTCCGTTGAAAGCACATAGGCCAAGCCTCGCATGAGGAACATGCCGGCCAATGTGACAATGAACGCGGGCATATCCAGATAATGCACGATGGCACCGATCGCAGCCCCGAAGGCAATGGTGATCGCCAGCACCAGCGCGAATGCAGCGAGGGGATGTATGGAGGTATCACGGAGGATCACCGCAAGGAACACTCCAGTGAAAGCGATCACCGATCCTACGGACAGGTCGATCCCGCCCGAGAGGATGACAAAGGTCATTCCAACCGCTGTGATGCCAAGAAAGGCGTTGTCAGTCAGTAGGTTGGCGATAACACGCGTCGACAGCATGTTGGGATATTGCGAGATGCAAAGAAGAAACGCGATGAAGAATGTCGCAATCGTCATGTAGAGCGGGAAACGGGGAGAGTGGATCATGACAGATTTTCCTTTGCGACGCGCTTGTCACCAACGACCGCGTCGTCGTTCTGCGGTCCAGAGCTCGCCCGGAACAGATAGATTGCATGACGAACGGACGGAGACTGGATGAAGAGAATGCAAATGATAAGCAGGGCCTTGATGACCAGGTTGAATTCGGGCGGCATGCCGGACAGCAGGATGACCGAATTGACAGACTGGATGATCAGGGCGCCCAGCAGCGAAGCGATGATCGAGAAGCGACCGCCAAGCAAAGAGGTGCCCCCGACAACCACGGCAAGGATGGCATCAAGCTCCATCCATAGCCCGGCGTTGTTGGCATCAGCCCCCTTGATGTCGGCGGCAACCACGACCCCGGCCAGCGCGGCGCAAATCCCGGACACCAGATAAACCGAGATAAGCAGCACATGGCTGTTGATACCGGCAAGGCGTGAGGATTTCTCGTTGATACCGATGGATTCAATCAGCATGCCAAGGGCCGTGCGCCGAACCACCAGAGTGACGAGTGCGCCAATGCAGATCCAGATGACAATCGGCGTTGCAAGGCCAAAAATCGTGCCCGCGCCGAGAAAAATCAGGCCGGGATCCAAAAAGGTAAGGATCCGCCCCTCCGTGATGAGCTGGGCAACCCCGCGTCCGGCGACCATCAGAACAAGGGTCGCAACGATTGGCTGAATGCGAAAAATCGAAACCAGCACCCCGTTCCAGAGGCCGCAGGCAAGGCCTGCCGCCAGTGCGGCCATCAGGGCGACAATCCAATGGTTGCCATCGGAGACCACGCTTGCCGCAACCGCGCCGGCAATGGCCATCACGGCACCAACCGACAGGTCAATGCCTTTTGTTGCGATAATCAGCGTCATGCCGATGGCCAGAAGAGCGGTTGGAGCGCCGCGGTTCAGCACATCGATGAGGTTGCCGAACAGACGGCCATTCTGGAATTCGATGGAGAAGAAGCCGGGAAAGACAATAAAGTTGAGCAGCAGGACAGTTGCCAGAATGACAAGCTGAGGTGCGATACGGCGGAAGGTGTCAGAAATCATTGCCTGGCCTCCTCATCTGCAATGGATTTAACGATGGAATCGACGGAAATCTCATCGCCCTTGAGTTCTCTGACCTGACGCCTGTCGCGCAGGACGACAATCCGGCTCGAGTAAGCCATCAATTCTTCCAGCTCGGAGGAGGCAACAATCAATGCCATGCCGTGGGCCTGCAATGACTGGATCAGTTCGATGATTTCGGCATGGGCCCCGACGTCGATGCCGCGGGTCGGCTCGTCGAGGATCAGAATGTCAGGCTCGGTTGCCAGCCACCGCGCAAGCAGGGCCTTTTGCTGATTGCCGCCGGACAGAAGCCGGATCGGCATATCAAGGCTTGCGAGACGGATGTCGAGGCGTTTGACATAGTCTTCCGCGATTTGTTCAGCCTTGGCACGCGGGATCGGTCTGCTCCAGCCGCGTCGGGCTTGTAGCGACAGGATGATATTCTCGCGCACCGAAAGGTCGCCAACGATCCCGTCTGTCTTCCTGTCCTCCGGACAAAGTCCGATGCCATGACGAATGGCCGAACGTGGGTTATCAAGTTTGATAGACTTACCGCGCAAGCTCGCCTTGCCGCGATCGGCGACAATGTCGCCGAAAATCACATGGGCGGTTTCGCTGCGTCCCGAGCCCAGAAGCCCCGCAAGGCCGATAACCTCACCCTCGTGAAGATCCAGATCGAACGGTTCGATGGTGCCGCGACGACCATAATTTTCGAGCTTGAGAAGGGAAGGGCCATGTTCAGCCTTGGCGCGCTCCTGTTTGGCGGCCGCGAGCTGACGGCCTAGCATCATGGTGATGATTTCGGTCTGGGATACTTCGCTTAGCAGACGCGTGCCGACCATGCGGCCGTTACGCAACACCGTGGCGCGATCCGAGATTTCGAAAACCTGATCCAGAAAATGGGTGATGAAGACAACCGCCAGACCACGATCGGTCAATTTGCGGATCACCGAGAAAAGAAGCTCGATCTCTTCGCGGTCGAGGCTGGCCGTTGGTTCATCAAGGATGAGAACCTTGCCTGCCAATTCCACGGCGCGCGCGATCGCGACCACTTGCTGAATTGCAATGGAGTAGCTCGACAGAAGCAGGGATGGATCAATGTCGAGGCCGAATTCATGAAGCACTTCACGGCTGCGTCTTAGCATTTCGCGGTTGTCGAGCATGCCGTAGCGCGTGGGCTGCCAGCCCAGAAAGAGGTTTTCGGCAACCGTCAGATTGGGCAGCAAGTTGACTTCCTGATAAACAGTGCCAATGCCGCAGGCGAGGCTGCTCTGCGGGTCGCGGGGGTTAATCTCCGCGCCATCCAGCAGAATTGTGCCAGCATCTCGCTTGTAAGCTCCGGTCAGACATTTGATCAGGGTGGATTTGCCTGCGCCATTTTCGCCCAGAAGAGCATGGACCTCTCCGGCATGAAGCGACAGGGATACGTCATCCAGTGCGATTGCACCGGGGAAAAATTTGGATATACCGGTTGCCTGCAGCACCGGTCCATTCTCGATGGTCATTGTCTGATCCTGGAAGCTGACGTCGATTGGGTGACAGCGAAAGAGGCTGTGGCGAGCAGCATCATACCGCTCGCCACATCATTTCGTCAGAGATCAGTAGCCAAGGCTTTTCTTGGTTTCGTAGATCGCTTTGTTGTCGTCTTCCAGCGTGTAGAGTTTGGATTCGGTCTGGATCCATTTCGGAGGCACGGTGCCATCTTTCCAGTATGCTTCCAGAACATCAAACGCCGGACCAGCCATATTCGGGGTCAATTCGACGGTTGCGTTGGCTTCGCCTGCGTCCATTGCCAGATGAATATCAGGCACGGAGTCAATGGAGACAACCAGGATGTCTTCGCCAGGTTTCGCACCGGCTTCCTTGATTGCCTGAATGGCGCCAACGGCCATGTCATCGTTATGGGCATAAAGTGCGCAGATATTTTCAGCGCCTTCAGCTTTCAGGAAGCTTTCCATAACGACTTTACCCTGAGCGCGGGTGAAGTCACCGGTCTGGCTGCGGATGATCTTAAGGTTCGAAGCATCGGCGATGCCCTGTTCGAAGCCTTTTTTGCGATCGATTGCAGGGGAAGACCCGGTCGTGCCCTGAAGCTCTACGATGTTGCAGTCTTTGCCATCGACTTCGTCCTGAAGCCAATTACCAGCGACTTCGCCTTCGTGGACAAGGTCAGAGGTGACGGCCGTCATGTAAAGATCTTCCGGCGCGTCAACGGTGCGGTCAAGCAGGATGACGGGGATTTCAGCGTCTTTTGCTTCTTCAAGCACAGAGTCCCAACCGGTTGCCACAACAGGAGCGAGCAGGATCGCGTCAACGCCCTGAGCGATGAAACCACGGATCGCTTTGATCTGGTTTTCCTGTTTCTGCTGAGCGTCGGCGAACTTGAGGTTCACGCCGCGTTCTTCAGCCTGTTGTTTGGTGACGGTGGTTTCGGCTGCGCGCCAGCCGGATTCTGAACCGATCTGCGAGAAACCGACAGTTTTGTCGGCAGCAAAGACCGTTGCCGGTGCAAAGAAAATAGCACTGGCGAGCAGGATTGAGCTAAGTTTCATGTTTTCCTCCCTATGAAACATTTCATCTCCATATTTATTAAGTATGACTTATTGGGGATCGTAAATGGACGATGCTGCTGCTTTCATGGCAAAAAGCACTGGCACCTCGTGCGAAGGCTTTTGGTTGCAACAACTTGGCAGTGATGCGCTTTGATGGGTAAGTCGGAATTTACAGTTGTCGCGCTTCGTTACCCTATCAATCATAACGGGAAACTGGCCGAAAACACAGTATCCATAAGGCTTCAAGATGTCCGCTGGTGCGCCTTGTTGCACGCGCAAGCAGGTTACATCCTGCTGTACGAGGCATTTCTGCGCTGGCAAAAGAAGAGGGGGGCAAAAATGCCCCCCTCCAAAAGACTAGTGCAAAAGCCATCGGATCCAGCCCTTCAGACCGGATTGAGGCTAAGTATTCTGGCATGCAGCAACAACCTGCCGGGCGCGCTCGGCGATCTCTTCTGTCGGACGCCCGGGTTTGAACAGCCATGAACCGATGCCAAAGCCATTGGCTCCCGCTTCGGTGAAGGCGCTCATGTTGTCCGCTCCGATGCCGCCAACCACGAGCACACGTGACTGGGGAGGCAGCACCGCGCGCAGCGCCTTGATCATGGCCGGTGTGAACGCCTCACCGGGAAACAGTTTCAGCCCATCGGCGCCCGCATCCAGAGCGGCAAAAGCCTCGGTAGCGGTGAAGCAACCGGGCAGGGCGTACATGCCCATCGCCTTGGTTGCGCGGATCACGTCCGCGTTCATGTTCGGGCTGACGACAACCTGTCCACCTGCTGCCTTGACCTTGGCGACATGATCCATGGTCAGGATCGTGCCGGCCCCAACCACGGCCCGATCGGCAAAGTGTTTCGCCATCTGAGCGATGCTGCCGAAGGGATCGGGCGAGTTGGCCGGAACCTCCATGATACGGATGCCCGCATCGAACAGGGCCTCGCCGACCTCGATAGCGCGCTCCGGTTCCAGCCCGCGCAGGATGGCCACAACCGGACACTTGGCAAGGGCCGCCCCGAGGCGATCATCAGAGTGCCGATCACTAGAGTCATGCAACATGAGACGTCTCCACAATACCCATCTGGCGGGCAACACTGGCAAGGCCCGCAATCGTCAGTTCTTCCGCATCCAGAACGATGCCCTCAATGCCGAAGTGGCTGAGCGCTCTGGCATACCGCTCCGACAGCGGTTTGGGGCCGATGAGCGGCACGGACACGAGACCATGATCCAGACTGGAGACCTCTTGGAAGACATCGGTGCCGACAAGAATGCCAGAGAGAAAGTCGCCCGCATCTTCTGGGTTCAGCTCGTTGAACAGGCTGTTCGCCCGCACCTTGAAGATATCGGCCAGCAGTCCGCCGCCCTCGGCTGCCATGCGAACCCCATCTTCGAATTTGGCACCAACCGCGCTGGACGAACTTTTGGCGATGCTCTGGGCAAGAATGCTGTGCTCTGTCAAAAGGCCGAACAGTTCCCCCGTCATCGTGGTGTGGAAGTTCCGAACGGTGTAATTGTCCGCGCTGATCCACTTGGTGTGGGTGCCCGGGGCACAGATCAGGCGCGTGATCAGGGAGGATTGCTCGAACAGTCCCAGAAGCTGGGTCTCTTCACCCCGGATCACATCATGGTTGCCGCGATCATCCTTGCAGCATAGTCCCGGCAGGATCATGATATTCTCGATGTCATCCGGGTGTACAGCCTTGGCGACCAGATCGCTTACCCCCGCAGGACAGGAGGCATAGGGTGCCTCGACCCAGCCGAACTTGCTGCCTGCCATGCCGCAGATGATCACGGGCGTTTCGTCGGTGACGTTCCAGCCTTCGATGAGCGTCTGGTAGACCGTTGTCCAGCCGTCGTCGTTGCAGTCCTTGATGTGCCGGGCAAGTGTGTGCTTGTCGAGGATCCGGGCCGAGGCATCAAGCAGATAGGCGCGGATGTTGGTGGTTCCCCAGTCGATGCCAACCCATGTGGCGCTGGATTTGTCGGACGTGACTTTGTTGTTCATGGCTATACCTGAAAATATGGCGCCAAGGCGCCCACAGCGCGCCTTCGTTGGATTACGAAGACGGGCCTTTAAAGATTCTGTGCCGTGCGTTTCGCAGATGCATCTGCATGTGGACACGCGCGGCATTCCGTTCCCGGTTGCGGATGGCAAGAAAGATGCGATGATGCTCTTGATGAACGACAGCCTGCCTTGAGCGTTTGCCGCGCAAGGTCAGATTGTGTGCCAGATTCATCGATTGATGCATGGCATCCGCCAGGAATTGGAAGGAACTGACAAGGAAATAATTGTCGGTTGCCTCACAGATTGCCAGGTGAAAGCGAAAGTCCCCTTCGACCACATCTTCGTTGGTCTCGAGTGCTTCATCCATGCGCTTGACTTCAACGGTCATTTTCTCGATATCGCGATCGCTGGCCCGTTCGGCTGCCAGATAGGCAGCCTCCCCTTCCAGCATGATCCGATATTCGAAATAGCGTTGAATATCCGCAATGGATTCAATGGGAGCAAAATGAGCCGCCGCCTCGTTTGGACGCTTGAGAACAAAGCTCCCTGATCCGCGCCGGGAGGCAACCAGGTCACTCTCCCTGAGCCGGGCAATGGCAGCCCTGACCACCGGACGCGATGCACCCAGATCCTCTGCCAACTCGGCTTCGGTCGGCAGCTTGGTATTCTCAGGATAGGTGCCGGCAACAATCCTGCTCAGCAGCTCCTGATAGACGGTATCGGCTAGACTTCGCGACTTGCTCATCCCATTGTTGTTTCGGCTCAAAAGAACGCTGTCGTCGTTGCGCAGCGCGCTCGACCTTCTTCCGTTTTCGGGAGGAAGTGCAGTCTCTTTCCACTCACCGTTCAACGCTAGCATCCTTTCACCTGCCAATCAATTACACCCGCGCTCAGGGCATCAGTGCCCCACCGTTGATTTCGATAGTCTGCCCGGTGATAAAGCTGCTCATCTGCGGAGACGCAAGGAACAGCAGCGATCCCGTGCAGTCTTCTGCGACACCGGCCCGTCCGAGCGGGGTCGAGGCGATGATGCTATCAACCACGGCCTGCGGCGTCTCGTCATGAAAGGCGGTCTTGATGAAGCCCGGCGCAATTGCGTTGGCACGAATGCCGAACTCGGCCAGATCCTTGGCGAGGTTGCGGGTGTAGTTGCCAACGAAGGCTTTGGCCGACGCATAGAGTCCGGCGCCCGGTCCGCCGCCGTTGCGACCAGCGATAGACGCAAGATTGATGATCGATGCCTTGTCGGATGCCTTCAGGTAGGGAAGGGCGGCCTGACTGGCCTCAATCACGGCCCAGACATTGAGGTCCATGATCTGGTCGTAGAGTTTGCGTTCCACATCAGAAAGCCGCGCGCGACCGACCATGGCTCCGGCGTTGTTGATGAGCACGTCAAGGCCGCCAAGTGCCTCTGCCGCCTCCTTGACGGCAGCTGCCGCCGCGCCTTCCTCAAAAAGGTCCGCACCAATTGTCACGGCCTTGACCCCGTGGGAGGAGGCCTTCTGAGCCACCGTGTTTGCGCGTTCTTCACCCCGGGCATAATGAATTGCAACGTCAGCCCCCTCAGCCGCGAAGGCTTCGGCGGCTGCTGCGCCGATCCCAGAACTTCCTCCAAAAACAAGCACCTTCATGCCTGCAATATCGTTTAGCATCTCTGCCTCTCCGCGTGGTTTGATCCTGTCGTGTGTCCCGTGTGGAGGAGGTGACAAGATCGTTTCTTGGTATCTTTGGTTGGTAAGGGTAGCAAAATAAGATAAAATTAGTAAGATATAATTTCCTTAAATTTCCTAATTGCGCAAAAAGAGACATCTCGGTGGAGGGCGGCAAAGGCACCAAGACTTTAGTATGCCTGCCCGGAAATGATAGAAAAACTTCGGAAAGAAAGATATAAGATATTGTAAGATATATAAATTGTATCTTTTTCAGTGGGGCTTCTGTCGTGCTCGGAAGCCATCGCCAATAGGTGGCCAATTGGAAATATGCGTCAATTAATTAGTAAAATGAAATCATTATTTGTTGATTTTGAGGAAAAAAGCGGTTTCAATGAATGCTGGGTTCCCGGCTTCTGAGGTTGCCTCGGATGCACGTCTCAGTGTGATCATCGGGTTGGGGATCTGCGAGGGAGAGCGCTGGCAGATGCCGGTGTGAGGGGCCTGATGCGCGATGTCGGGCTGCATGAAAAACTAGGGAGAGTTCCATGCTTCGTACAATGTTGTCCGCAGGCCTGAGTGTCGCTGCGGTTGCTTTCGCCATGTCTGCGGCCACGCCCGCTTTTGCCGAATATCCAGAGCGTCCGATCACCTGGATCGTGCCTTGGGGTGCCGGTGGCGGCACAGATGCAACCAGCCGCATGTTGGCCGGACTCGTTGAAAAAGATCTTGGCGTGCCCGTCAATGTCGTTAACCGCACCGGCGGGGGTGGTGTGGTCGGCCATTCCGCCATTTCTATGGCCAAACCGGATGGTTATACCGTTGGCACTGTCACGGTGGAAATCGCCATGATGCACTGGGCTGGTCTGACCAAGCTCGACTATACCGGCTACACGCCACTTGCTCTGTTCAATGCCGACTCGGCAGGGGTCCATGTTGCATCCGATTCCAAATATAATGATGTGAAAACCCTCCTCGCTGACGCCAAGGCCGATCCGGGCTCGATGAAAGGGTCCGGTACCGGTCAGGGCGGCATCTGGCATCTGGCTCTTGCGGGCATGCTGGTCGCTGCGGACGCCGATCCGAGCACTGTGCCTTGGGTTCCGACCAAGGGGTCCGCACCTGCTCTGCAGGATCTGGTCTCTGGCGGCGTTGATGTCGTGACCTGCTCCGTGTCCGAAGCCTCATCGCTCATCGATGCCGGCAAGGTCAAAACCCTCGCCGTCATGGCTAACGAGCGTCTCGACAAATACCCCGATGTGCCGACCCTCAAGGAAGCGGCTGATCTGGACTGGACCAGTGCAACCTGGCGCGGTGTTGGTGCTCCGAAGGGACTGTCCGATGATGTCGCTTCCAAATTGTCCGCGTCCATTGAAAAAGCCTACAAGTCTGATGAATTCCAGGCCTTCATGAAAAAACGCGGCTTTGGCACGATCTGGCGTGATGGCGCAGGCTTTGGCGAATGGATGGCCAAGGCTGACGCCGATCTGGGCAAGGTCATGAAAGCAGCCGGGTTGGCAAAATAATAGTGTCAGCAGAAGGGTCTCTCATGACCCTTTGCGGTTGAACCACTTCGCCTCGGCGCGGGATCGCCGGGGTGGACATGGCAGGTGCAAAAATCCCGCCTTGCTTTGATCTGGACCTGAACCGCCTTGTGTTGCTTTGTGGTGCCCTGCTTGGGCCTTGTCGTCTTTTGCCTGTCCATGAAGGCAATAGTGACCGGTGAGCATAGGCACAAGGCCTGTCTGAAGTCGGATGCAAAAAATGAAAATAAGCGATCGTTTGATGGGGGGACTCCTCATCCTGTTCTCATTGGCCATCCTGTATGAGATCAGCTCATTTCCCTCCGTTCCGGGGCAATCGGTCGGTTCGGATCTCATGCCGAGAATTATCGCCTTCGGCTTTATTCTTGGTGGCCTGTCTCTCATCATTACGGATTTACGTCGTACGGACCGCGCAAGGCTTGTGTCATTCGGCAACTGGATCAAAGATCAACGGCGCGTCCTGCAAGCTCTGGTCATTCTGCTTGGTACGGCCAGTTTTATTCCCTTTGTCAACGACATCGGGTTTCCACTCCTCAGCGCTATTCTGCTGATTGCGCTCTTTCTGGTCTTTCAGCTCAGGATCATTGTTGCCATTCCGGTGAGCGTCGTCGCTGCGTTCGCCATCCATACCATCTTCAACAAGCTGTTCCTAGTGCCGCTGCCATGGGGCCTGCTCGAACCGATTGCCTGGTGATCTCATGGACGTTCTTCTCTCAGCTTTCAGCCAAGTCACCGAGCCCTATGTTCTGATGGTCATTCTGGGATCGGCCATGTTTGGCCTGTTTGTTGGCGCCGTCCCCGGGCTTTCGGCAACCATGGCCACGGCGCTGCTGGTGCCTATTACCTTCTTTATGGATCCCTTGCCTGCGATTGCGGCGATCGTAACCAGCGTTGCTATGGCGATCTTTGCAGGGGACATACCCGGCGCACTGCTGCGCATTCCCGGCACGCCAGCCTCTGCGGCCTATGTCGATGAAGCCTTTAACATGACCCAGCGCGGTGAGGCTGAAAAAGCCCTCGGCATCGGGCTTGTCAGCTCTGTCTTTGGCGGGCTTGTGGGCGCGGTTATCCTGTCGACCGGAGCGCCCTATCTGGCCGAGTTCGCTTTTCAATTCTCAACGGTCGAGTATTTCTGGCTTGCCTGTCTTGGCCTGAGCTGCTCGGTTGTCATCTCGCGCGGATCCCGCACCAAGGGCATGATCGCATTGCTTCTGGGGCTCTTCATCTCGACAATCGGCATTGATGTGATCGGCGGCTACCCGCGCTTCACATTCGGCAATGTCGAACTCATGGCCGGGATCAGCTTCATTCCGGCGATGATCGGCATGTTCGCCATGACCGAGCTGTTGCGCTTTGCGATCTCTCCCCAACAGAACCGATCAACCATTGCCCCCGGGCGGTCGAGCGTTTTCGCCGGGCAGGGCAAGATGATGTTAAGGAACAAAAGTCATCTGGTCCGGGGAAGCCTTATCGGCACCATCGTCGGCATCCTCCCCGGCGCTGGGGCCGATATCGCCGCCTGGGTCTCCTACGCCCTGTCCAAGAAGTTTGCTCGCGAACCGCAAAAGTTCGGCACGGGGCATGAAGAGGGGCTTGTTGCTGCTGGTGCTGCCAACAATGCCGGTCTGAGCGGTGTCTGGGTGCCTGCCCTGGTGTTCGGTATTCCCGGCGACTCGGTAACAGCAATCGCAATCGGCGTTCTGTTCATGAAGGGCATCACGCCCGGCCCCATGGTCTTCATCCAGCAGGCGGATCTGACCTATGGCATCTTCCTGACCTTCTTCATCGCCAACCTGATGCTCATCCCACTGGGCTACGCGGCCATCCGCAGTGCCCGCTACGTGCTGCGCGCGCCGGCCAATGTCATCATGCCGATCATTCTGATCTTCTGTATCGTGGGGTCCTTCTCGATTACCAACAGCACCTACGGCATCAGTGTCATGCTGGTGCTGGGCGTGATCGGATTCATCATGGAAGAAAACGGCTTTCCTCTGGCGCCGGTCATTCTGGGGATCGTCATCGGGCCAATGCTTGAGGAAAACTTCATGGCAACAGTCATCAAGACCGATGGTGCCATTCTGGGCTTCTTCGATCGTCCGGTGGCCGGGGTGCTTGGTGTCCTGACGTTGATCATCTGGACGATCCCGCTTTTGAAAATGCTCAACCGGGCGAGAAAGTCGTTCGGCTCAAGAGAGACCTGAACAACCTTTCGACTGGTCTGTCCCCCGTGGCAATAGCCGTCTCCCGACTCCGGGAGGCGGCCTTTTCATTGTCGTGCGGTGCAAGGCGTGGCGCTCATGAAAAGCGAAAAAAGTCATTGAGAAAACAGAGAGTTTATAACGCGTCAGTGGGGCTTTTGCGTCGCACTGGGTACCGGTAGGTCCATCACCTCCGCAAGCTGCTCGATCTTTTCGACACCCGAGAACTCAGCCACTTTCTCCAGACTGTCGATAATGACCTGACGCTGTTCGGGCTCAAGTGCAAAGAAGCGCCGAGAGAAGGTCTCGCCAAGCGGGGAGGGGGCGGCTGCGAGCACGCGTGCGCCGTGTTCGGTGATACGAGAAATCACCACGCGGCGGTTGGTTTGAAGCCGCTGCCGTTCGATCAGGCCCTTGGTGGAAAGCTTGTCCAGAATGCCCAGAACAGTCGGTGGTGACAAATCCACATCACGTGCGATAGCATTGCCCGATGGCTCGCCCAGATCGCGGACGCATCGCAGCACAATCAATTGTGGCAAAGTAAGGCCACTTTCTTTGTTTAACACTCGGGAGTGGATATCCAGCGCCCGCTCGATTTTACGGATCGCCTTCAGCACCACCCGGATTTCCTGGCTCGCTGTCATTTTTTGGTCTCAAGAGTTGAATTCTAATTATTATTGTACTAATTGTTAGCTGTCAAATAATTCTTGATCAAATGGTTTTAAGGAGACCTTCACAAGATATGTGTGGTATTTGCGGCGAAGTCAGGTTCAACGGCACCGAAGTTCCGCTCCAACAAATTGAGGCAATGACCGATTGCCTCGTGTCGCGCGGTCCTGATGCGCAGGGTACCTATGTGCGCGGCAATGTCGGCATGGGGCATCGCCGTCTCAGGATCATCGACTTGTCGGATGCATCCGCCCAGCCGTTCGAGGATGAAGTCAACGACCGGGTGATGGTCTTCAACGGCTGCATCTACAACTATCCCGAACTGCGTGAAGAGCTCAAAGGCCTCGGTCACAGCTTCAAGTCCCAAGGGGATACCGAGGTGATCATCAAGGCGTGGGAGCAATGGGGCGAAGCCGCCATTCCCCGTCTTCAGGGCATGTTTGCCTTCGTGATTTTCGAACGTCGCACGGGTCGCACGATCATGGTGCGCGACCGCTTCGGCATCAAGCCGCTGTATCTGAGTGAAGGTCCGGATCACATCCGCTTCGGCTCGACCCTGCAATCGGTCCTGAAGGGCGGCAGCGTCGACACCTCAATCGACCGCATTGCTCTTCATCACTATATGTCATGGCATGCCGTCGTGCCCGCGCCCCGCACGCTTCTGAACGGTGTTCGCAAGCTGCCCGCAGCGACCATCCGCATCATCGAAGCCGATGGCTCTTCCACTGAAAAGCTGTATTGGGAACCGAGCTTCGAACGCAGTGATGCCGATGAAGCGCGCTCTGAGGAAGAATGGTGCGACATGCTGCTTGAAAGCCTGCGCACCGCTGTAGGCCGCCGTATGGTCTGTGACGTGCCGGTTGGCGTGCTGCTCTCGGGCGGTGTTGATTCATCGCTGATTGTGGGTCTGCTCGCCGAACAGGGGCAGGAGGGTCTTGCCACCTATTCGATCGGTTTTGAGGACGCCAACAACGAGAAGGGTAACGAGTTCGAATATTCCGATCTCATCGCCAATCACTACGGCACCAATCATCACCAGATCCACATCCCGTCCGCCGAGATGATGGAAAATCTGCCGCACGCCATCAAGGCGATGTCCGAACCGATGGTGTCCTATGACAACATCGGCTTCTACCTTCTGAGCCGCGAGGTTTCCAAGACCATCAAGGTGGTGCAGTCCGGTCAGGGCGCGGACGAGGTCTTTGGCGGCTATCACTGGTATCCGCCGCTTCAGAAGACCAACGACCCGGTCGAAAGCTATCGTCAGGCCTTCTTTGATCGCGACCAGAAGCGCATGTCCGAGCATCTTAATCCGGAGTATCTCGCCGAGAAGGACGAAAGTGCCGCCTTTGTCGCCGAACATTTCGCCCGTGCCGGTGCGCGTGAGCCGGTCGACAAGGCGCTGCGCCTTGATACCAACGTCATGCTCGTGGACGATCCGGTCAAGCGCGTGGACAACATGACCATGGCCTGGGGCCTTGAGGCGCGTGTTCCCTTCCTTGATCACGAACTGGTTGAACTGGCTGGCCGTATCCCCAGCCGGCACAAATTGTCCCACGGTGGCAAGGGCGTTTTGAAAGAAGCCTCCCGCCGCGTGATCCCCGCCGCCGTCATTGATCGGCCAAAGGGGTATTTCCCGGTTCCGGCGCTCAAATATATTCAGGGGCCATATCTGGAAATGGTTCAGGATGCTCTCGGCTCGCAGGCAGCAAAGGAACGCGGCCTGTTCCAGCAATCCTATCTCGACCAGCTCTTTGACTCACCGTCCGACCACATCACGCCCTTGCGCGGGTCGGAACTCTGGCAGGTTGCATTGCTCGAAATGTGGCTGCAGGCACAGGAGATTTAGCGAAACATGAGCACTGAACGTGAGAAGCCAAAGCCGGTCGCCCAGCACAGGCTGCAGCGGATCAGGCAGGAGGGGATGAACTCCCTCCATTCGTCTTCGCATCAACTCACGCAGTCGAATGTCGCCGTCAATTGCGGATGGGGGCGGCTGATATTTGGTAACACCTTTGAGACCCCGGAACAGCTGGTCGAGGTCATGCGGTCGGAAAAGGCCGATCAGCGTGACATCGCCTTTTATGTGCGCGATCCACATGTGGTTCTGGCTCAGTCGCCGCAGGAATTCTTTCTCGATCCGTCGCACACTTACCGTCTGGATATGTCGATCTACCGCCCCGCTAGCATGCGGCGGCAGGGCTATCACATCCGGCGTTTGTCGACCAAAAAGGATGCCGACGCGATCAATGGCATTCTGGCCGAGCGTGGTATGGTTTCGGTCCCGCCTGACTTTTTCTGGTCGGCTCGCGATGCCAGCAAGGTGACCATGCTTGTGGCCGAGGACGCCCAGACCGGAGAGATCTGGGGCTCGGTCATGGGGGTCGATCACTCCAAGGCCTTTGACGATCCGGAGAGAGGCTCCTCTCTGTGGTGTCTGGCGGTCTCGTCCGCCGCGCCCCATCGCGGCCTTGGCGAGTCGCTCGTGCGGCGTCTGGCTGAACAATATCAGGCCCGAGGCTGCTCCTACATGGATCTCTCGGTCCTGCATGACAACGACAAGGCCATCGCCCTTTATGAGAAGCTGGGCTTTCGCCGCGTCAATGTCTTTGCGGTCAAGCGCAAGAACCAGATCAACGAAAAGCTCTTTGTCGGAGACAAGGAGGAAACCGGGCTCAACCCCTATGCCAAGATTATCGTCGATGAGGCATGGCGGCGCGGCATTCAGGTCGAAGTGATCGATGCGGAGGGCGGACTGTTCCGCCTGAGCTATGGCGGTCGAACCATCCGGTGTCGCGAATCTCTGACGGATCTGACAAGCGCGGTGACCCTGTCGATCTGTGACGACAAGCGCATGACCCGCCGCATTGTCGAGGAGGCTGGCGTCCGCGTTCCGGCCCAGATCGATGCCGGCGAAGGCGAGGAGCCGTTGCGGGCGTTTCTCGAGCAATATGGCGCCGTGGTGGTCAAGCCTGCGCGCGGTGAACAGGGTAAGGGCATTGCGGTCGGGGTGCGCGATTACGATGAAATGCTTGCTGCCATCGACCGCGCCAAGGAGGTCTGTCAGGACGTTCTGCTGGAAGAATATTTCGAAGGGCAGGATCTGCGCCTCGTCGTCATCAACGACCGGCTGGTGGCCGCGGCCCTGCGTCTTCCTGCCCGGATTGTCGGGGACGGCATGAGCACCATCCGCCTGTTGATTGAAAAACAAAGCCGTCGCCGTTCGGCTGCAACGGGGGGAGAGAGCAGCATTCCTCTCGACAAGGAAACGGAACGGTGTCTCGCCGAGGCCGGATACGGGCTTGACGATTGCCTGCCATCCTGCGAGGAATTGGTGGTCCGTAAAACGGCTAATCTGCATACAGGTGGTACCATTGTCGACGTAACCGATCAGGTGCATACAACCCTGATCGAGGCTGCGGTGAAGGCAGCGCGCGCTATCGACATTCCGGTTACCGGCATAGATCTGATGATCAAGGATCATCGCAAACCGGACTATGTTTTCATCGAGGCCAACGAACGACCCGGCCTTGCCAATCATGAACCACAACCGACAGCAGAACGTTTTATTGATCTCTTGTTCCCGCGGTCTTTGCCTGCTTCCGTGCGTCAGGAGCTTAAAAAGAAACAAGAGGGCTGACGGGAAGACATAAAGATGACCATGTTGGTAATAGATACCGAATATCTGCAAAAAACGCTGGCCAAGCTGCTCGAGATCCCGAGCCCGACCGGATACACCGACACGATCGTCAGATTTGTCACCAGAGAGCTTAAGTCACTCGGACTGGATGCGGAGCTGACAAGAAGGGGCGCGATTTGCGCCATCCGGCAGGGCTCGCGGCGCAAGGGCGCAAGGGCCATCGTGACGCACCTCGACACCCTTGGGGCTCAGGTCAAGTTCGTCAAGGAAGATGGCCGTTTGGCCCTCGTGCCTGTTGGTCACTGGTCCGCCCGTTTTGCCGAAGGGGCACGCGGGACGATCTTTTCGGAGAGTGGCTTCTATCGCGGTACGATCCTGCCGCTCAAGGCCTCCGGGCATACCTTCAACGAGGAAATCGACACCCAGCCCATCGGCTGGGATCACGTCGAGTTCCGCGTCGATGCCCTTGCGCGCAGCTTCGAGGATATCGAGCGCCTTGGGATCGATATCGGCGACATGATCGCCATCGATCCGCAGTCCGAATTCATCGACAATGGCTTCATCGTTTCGCGTCATCTGGACAACAAGGCCGGTGTTGCGGTTGCCCTGACTGCGCTCAAGGCGATGCAGGACGAAAAGCAGCGCACGCCCGTGGATATCCATTTTCTCTTCACCATCGCTGAAGAGGTCGGCGTGGGCGCCTCATCGGTGCTGACACCTGATGTCGCCTCGATGATTTCCGTGGACAACGGAACGTCGGCCCCGGGGCAGAATTCATCCGAATTCGGTGTCACCATCGCCATGGCCGATCAGACCGGCCCGTTCGATTATCACTTGACCAAGAAACTGGTCAGCCTTTGCCGCGAAAATGACATCCGCTTCCAGAAGGATATCTTCAAATATTACCGCTCGGATTCAGCCAGCGCCGTTGAAGCCGGTGCGGACGTTCGCACCGGATTGATCACCTTCGGTGTGGATGCATCCCACGGCTATGAGCGCATTCATATGCATGCGCTCAGGTCTCTGGCCGAACTGATCACTGCCTATCTGGGAAGCCCGGTCGAAATCAAACGCGACTTCGAACAGTTCAAGGCAGGCATCACCGGCTTCACCAGCCAAAGCTCAACTGAAGCCGAGCAGGATCTGACCAAGGACGCGGTCAACGAGGATCTCGGGCCGCAAGCCTGATGAAACATCACAAGACATAAAAAAGGCCCGCAAGACGGGCCTTTTTGCTTTTTGCGCGCGATCAGGATCAATTGAACGGCTCTGCCCGTTCGACCAATTCATCCAGATTGGGTTCGTCCGGATTGCGCGGCTTGCCCGGATGGATGATGCTGACCTGACAGCTTTCCGCTGCCTCGACGAGTTGCCGGTAGGTGCCACCATCAGGATCGGCGATATAGGCCTGCATGTCGTCATTGAAGGCAAACAGCTTGTTGTTGATTTGCGTGCATTCATTGCAGGTCGTGCAGCGCGGCGTCTCGATCCACGGGGTCCCATCAGCATTGGGATCGGATGCAACGTCTTCCGCTTCTTCAACCTTGGGAGCCTCGCTGACCGCATCGGACACGGGAGCCTGTGCAGCCGATGGCGCGGAAGGCTGATTCGCTTCCTCCTCCGCCATTTCCTTCAAAAAGGCCTCTCGTTTCAGACGCTCCTCATGCAACACGGCCGTCACATGCGAATTGTCGATCCCGGCGAGTTCCTTAAGCCCGCGCCAGGCATCCTGACAAAGGCGTGCTGCGCTGGTGATCTTGTCGTCGACAGCCACCCGCATCAGCCGGTTCTGATCGAAAACGCCCAGAACATAGGGCTTGCGCACATCGTCGGTGTTGCCTGCGACCTTGAGCCAGTCGGCAAAGGGCACCATGTTGGTGCTCCAGTCACTCTGGGCAATGGCGTGGCAGAAGCGCTGATAGCGTTCGTCGCAGATGGCAAAATCCCCGAAGGTAAAGGCAACGCGCTCTTCCTTCCATTCGCCGATCTGGTTCTCGAAGGTGAGTGAATGTTCCGGCCAGACTTCATCCAGTTGCGGATTGTCATCGAGATTGAACCGGCTTGCCCAGTCAGGACCGGCGGACGGATCGAAGGTGAAGCTGGGAAAGGCTCGAGCTTCAGTCGCCGCTGCTGCGAGGATATAGGGAGCAACATCCCTGACCGTGTGGGTTGCGCCCGAATAGATCGAGAACATGGCCGGCCCGCCATATTCCATGCCTTTCAGGAGGGCATCCCGCATCCGGTAAAGATGGGCACTGGTGGTCTGGATGGCGAAAGCGTTGTTGAGCCCCATCGCCATCGAGGCAAGACGCGCGGTGCCTGCTCCAAAGGAATTGAGCGGCGGTTCCGGTGTCGTCGGCCCCAGAATGTCGTCGACCTGAATCATCACCTTGAAAGGAAGACCGCAGGCAAGCGCTTCATAAACGCGGGCGATTTCCAGCGTTTCCGTCACCCCGTCCCGCAGATAGATCATGGCGGGTGGCAACAGGTCCATCTGCTCGGCCGTCAGATCGCTCTCGTCAAAAGAGGCGAAGATTGCGTCATGCAGGCCGGGAACATACTTGTTCTCGACCTCAAGCTCGGCAATGGTCAGCGCCTTGGTGAGCGCAACGAGGCTCGGCAGGCGCTCGCGATAGGCGGCAAGGGCTTCGGAACAGCTCTTGAAGACATAGCTGTAGCACATGGCCTTGCCCGGATCGCTATAGGACGCGCGACCGGGGCCAAAGAAGACCTGGGACTGTAGAACCTCGATGGCCTCATTGATCCGGGCGACCCTGTCTGCTGGCAGTCGATCCTCCGGCCGGAGGCGATGCAGCACATCTGACAGGCTGGAAAAGTCGATGGAGCCATCCCGATCCAGACCCATGGCCGAGCTGAGCGCAACGGCTCCGTGCGCCTCGTCGGATTTCATGTGGTCGGACTTCAGGATGTCATTCATCCTCAGGATCAGGCTGTCGACCCGCTTGCGGAAGTGCCGCGCCCTGTTCTTGTGCATGGCCTGCCATATATGGCCGAGCACCTTGCTTGGTGTGGTGTCATCGCACCCGATGACACGGCCATCAACCTTGATCTGGCGGCGCGCCTTCTCAAAGATCTGGTCGAGCGAGCCAAAGCGGGCCTCTCCGGCTTCCTCCACCAGTTCCGCCTCGCAAGCCCACCAGAGCTGAGTGAGCCGTTCCTCGCGACCACCGGTCGCGCGATCCCGCATGCGCTGTTCGAGCTTGAGAACCTGCATACGCACCTCTTCGCCATCCGGTCCTTCCGGAGCTGCTGCCCTGAGGGCCTCGTTGACGATCGTGCTTAGCGGGCGCAGCAAAGGCTGCGGCTCGTCGCTGTCGACGAGCACCAGCGGATAATCATGCCGCAGCTTTGACAGATTGCCATAGCGTGCAAAGAGCGCGGGTTTGAGCGACGGCAGGGCTTCGGCAGCATCGGACCGGGCTGAGTTCGGGAAATCGTCCCGCACGATTTGAGCGTTTTGCATGATCTCTACTCCTCGCTCTCAGCCGGTTTGCCGTCTTTGGGCCAGATCCCGATCTTGTCGAATTCTTCATTGAGGACCGTCGAGACAAGGCCCGGGGTGTTGGGGCGTTCACCGGCGCGCAGCTCGTCGTAGCAGGGAACGTCCGGGTTCGAATAAAGAATACCGACGGGGATTTCTCCCTCCAGCGACGCCAGTTGCCGCGCCCGGTCAAGATCGAGCGGGTCATGGGTTTCCTGATTTTTGTAAACCCGCGACAGCTCCGGCTTCAGCCGCAAACCGTCCGAATGGGTGAGGATGCGCGTGCTGAGCGGGTCCCGGACAGCATGATCGAAATTGTGATCCATGAAGTTCGGGCAGCGCTGCAAGATGCGGATGAAGGAAAAGCCCTTGTGGTGATAGGCCTTCGACAGAACGTCATAGAGCAGATCGGGAATCCAGTCGACAACTTGCGCCACGAAGGAGACGTTGGCGACACCGAGCGTCACGCTCAATGGGTTGAGCGGATTAAGGGTCGCCCCGGTCGGCGTGGTGTTGCTCTTGAGGCCCTTGGGTGAGGTTGGCGAGGCCTGTTTCTTTGTCAGGCCATAGACATTGTTGTCATGCAGCAACATGGTCATGTTCATGTTGTAGCGGATCGCATGCAGCCAGTGGGCGGCACCGATGGAGCAGCAGTCGCCATCCCCCGTGGTCACGAAGACATGCAGGTCCGGCCTGCGGATCTTGATCCCTTCAGCGATGGGCAGGGCCCGTCCGTGAATACCGTGAAAGCCATAGGCATTCATATAGTGAGGCAGGCGCGAGGCACAGCCGATGCCCGAGACACATACGGTCTTTTCGGGCGGCAATTGCTCATCGCGGCACAGCCGCTGCATGGCGGTGAGGATGGCCGTGTCACCACAGCCGGTGCACCAGCGCGGCTGGATGTCACTTTGATAATCCTTGATTGCGTAGTCCGTCTGCACCATTTGCATCAGACATTGGCTCATTGAAGCGGTCATGGCTCTCTCCTCAGACCTTTCCCAATTTTGCAAGCGCGGCTTGTTTGATGGCAGCCGGTTTGAGTGGTTGTCCGCGTGCATTGCCCCAGCAATCCACGTCGACCAGCCAACGGGATCTCAGCAGCATCGCAACGTGCGAGTAGCGACGGTTGTTCGGGTTGATCATCGGGTCGCTCACCGGATCATTCCAGTTGTTCTCGATGGTCATCACCTTCTTGAACCGCGCCATCACTTCGTCAATGCCTGAGGCCATGGGTTGGAGAAATTTCAGATGCAGCGCCGAGACCTTGTGCCCTTCCTCGCGAAGGGCGGTGACAGCTTCCTCAATGGCGCCGCGCGTGCTGCCCCAGCCGATGAGCAGAAGGTCGCCCTCCGCATCACCGAACACAGGAGCCAGCTTCAGGGTCGTCTGGAAGGCCGCGAGTTTGCGGGATCTGTTGAGCAGGCCTTCTTCATTGATCTTGGGGTCATAGGCCACATGGCTGTCGCGGTCATGGGCAAGACCGGTCAGGCAGTGCATGCCGTTCGGCTGGCCGGGTATGAAGCGGGTGGCAATGCCCGTCCGCTCATCCCAGTCATAGGGATGGGCATCCTTTGGCACGGCACTCTGGTTGACAGGAGGGGCCAGCCAGTCGGCGTGGAATTCGGGGCGCTCGAACGGCTGCTGCGCCGTCGACAGAGCCGCATCGGACAGGATCACCACCACCATGTTGAAGGTCTCGGCGATCTTGCGCGCCGTGATAACCGAATAGAAGCAGTCCTCAATCGAGTCCACCGCCATCACCACCTTGGGTGCGTCACCATGGCTGCCGAACATGGCCGACATCAGATCGCCCTGTTCCACCTTGGTGGGCAAGCCAGTGGAGGGTCCGCCGCGCTGGACGTTGATAACGACCAAGGGGATTTCGGTCATCACCGCCAGCCCGATGGCTTCCTGCTTGAGCGAAAGCCCCGGACCGGATGTGATGGTCACAGCGCATTTGCCCGCATAGGACGCGCCGATGGCAAACGTACAGGCCGAGATTTCATCCTCTGCCTGATGCACCACGCAGCCCACCTTCTCAAAAATGCTCGAGAGATAATGCGAGGCCGAGGTTGCCGGGGTGATGGGATACATCGCGCAAACTTCCATGCCTGACGCGACGACACCGAGGGCCAAGGCCGCGTTGCCGTTGGTCACGATCTGCGGCTTTTCGACCGGTGGGGTCGGGATCATATAGCGGAAATCAAGATTGGCTTCGGCCCATGCACGACCAGCCGCAAGCAGCTCAAGGTTGGCATTGATGATCTTCTGGTCTTTCTTGGCAAAGGTCAGCCGCACCTGCGCCTCAGCCAACTCATCATCAAGGCTGTAGAGCGCGCAGAGCATGCCGAGCACGAACATATTCTTGCCCTTGCGCGGATCGGGCACCAGCTTCTGGCACTCGACTTCCATCGGGATCTCATAGACCCGGTAGCCAGCATCCTTGATGTCCGCGAGCACTGTTTCATAGGCCGCAACGATTTTGGGATCATTGTCGCGCTTCCACATTTCCTCAATGAGGATGATGCCACCGGGTTTGATTTCGCCCGCCCGCACGCGGCTGAGCAGCACCTGCTCGTTGAAGGCGATGACGAGATCCGCTTCGTCCCCGACGTTGGTCACCTTGTGAGCGGCCATGCGCACGCGGTTACCGCTGGCCCCTGCGACGGAGCGATGAGGCGGCTGGATTTCGGCGGGGATGATCTCCACCGTCCAGATGCCTGCGCCCGACCGGGCGGCGATGGCTGCGAGCGCCTGGCCGCAGCGTTGAGCGCCTTCGCCGGAATCGCTGACGATTTCGACGATATGCTCGTTGATCACCTCGGCCACGCTGGCGCGAGGCGGGGTCTTGTTAAGCGCGTCCGGCTCGCCTGTTCCGTCTTGGGCTGCGAGGGTTTGGATGCTTTCCGAAGTCATTGGTCCATGTCCGTTTCAAGAACATCTCCGCTCTTCGTTGAGAGGATTGAAATGTTCGAATTCCTTGTCTGCCCCGAGTACCGTGATCCAGCAGCCGGGGCGCTGGTTCAACTCAGTCGAATCGGATTGAAGTTCTGCTCGCTGCGGTCGATCCCGAACAGGCTGTCTGCAAAGCCGCTTGCCTCTGGCCGGTAGACGGCCTGGCTGTCGCGGATGCCCAGATAGGCTCTGATGCTGTGGGCTGCCTTGCGGCCAGCCCCCATCGCCTGAATGACAGTCGCCGCACCGGTCACGATATCGCCGCCGGCATAGACCCCCGCCAGAGATGTCGCCAGAGACGCATCGGTATCGATATAGCCCCACTTGTTGAGCCGCACGTTCGATGTCTGGCCAAGGATCGGATTGGGCGAGGTGCCAATGGCATAGACCACGGTGTCCGCCTCGAAATCGAATTCGCTGTCCGGGATCGGCACGGGCCGCCTGCGGCCTGACGCGTCCGGGTCGCCAAGCTCCATCCGAATGCAACGGATGCCCCGGACATTGCTGTCAGTATCTCCGAGCAGTTCAACCGGGTTGGTCAGCCAATGGAAGGCGATGCCTTCTTCCTGTGCGTGATGCAGCTCTTCAAGGCGGGCAGGGCATTCAGCTTCGGAGCGGCGATAGACGCAATGCACCTCTTCGGCCCCCAGACGCAGCGAGACCCGCATGGCATCCATGGCCGTGTTGCCCGAGCCGATGACCGCAATCCGCTTGCCAAGGCCAAGCGGCGTGTCGTGGCCCGGGAAGTCGCCTGCATGCATCAGATTGCAGCGCGTCAGCAACTCGTTGGCCGACAGAACGCCGTTGAGATTCTCGCCCGGAATATCCATGAAGTGCGGCGTGCCCGCCCCGACCCCGATGAAGACGGCATCAAAGCCCATCTCGCCGAGCATCTGCTCAATCGAGAACAGGCGCCCCACCAGCATGTTGCACTGGATGTCGACGCCCAGTGCCTTGAGGTTGGCAATCTCCGCATCGACCACTTTGTTGGGCAGACGAAACTCGGGAATGCCATAGCGCAGAACGCCGCCCGGTTGATGCAAGGCTTCGTAGATGGTCACCGCGCACCCTGCCTTGGCAAGGTCGGCGGCACAGGCCATGCCCGCTGGACCGGAGCCGACAATGGCAACTCGGAAGCGGTTCGGCTCGATATGATGGACCTTCTTCCAGCCCTCCTTGATGGCCTGATCGCCAAGCCAGCGTTCAAGGCGGCCAATGGCCACCGGTTCGAGGCCGGTGCCTGCCCCCACGGCGCAGACGCCCTCGCACTGATCCTCTTGCGGACAAACCCTGCCGCACACCGCTGGCAGCTGTGTGGCGTCCGTCAGAAGGTCATAGGCCCCTTGGAAATCCTTTTCCAGCATATGGGCGATGAAGCCCGGAATATCGATGCTGACCGGACAGCCTGACACGCAGGCCGGTTCCGGGCACATCAGACAGCGCTCGGCTTCAAGCAGGGCATTCTCGAGATCAAAGCCGTGCGTGACTTCATCGAAGCATTTGGCACGGGTTTCCGGATCAAGAACAGGCATCATCGCCCGCTCTTGCGGAATGGTTCGGATGGTTTTTCGGACCATGGTCACTTGCCTCCCACAGGCATGGTCGGGGACGGCTCCATCGCCAGACGGCGGCAGCTGTCGGAATAGCGTTCCATCGCTTCGCGCTCCTCGGACTGATAGCGATGCAGCCGCGACATGAGGTCGTTGAAATCAACGGCATGGCCGTCAAAGTCCGGCCCGTCAACACAGGCGAACTTGATGCGGTCATTCACCCGGACACGGCAGCCACCGCACATTCCGGTGCCATCCACCATGATCGGGTTGAGGCTTACCATCGTCTTGACGCCATAGGGCCGGGTGGTTTCGGCACAGGCCCGCATCATGATGGGCGGCCCAATGGCGACCACCTCATCGATATCGCCATGCGCTTCGATTGCCTGCTTGATGCCGTCGGTGACAAAGCCCTTCATGCCGGCAGACCCGTCGTCGGTGCAGACGATGAACTCGTCGCAGACCGCGCGGAACTTCTCCTCCCAAAAGATGAGATTGCTGCTTCGAAAACCAACAATGCCGATGACATGGGCCCCGGCATCTTTAAAGGCTCGAGCTTGCGGATAGATTGGCGCGACACCAAGACCACCGCCAACGCAGATGACCTTTTTGGCATGGGAAATCTCGCTTGGAATTCCCATTGGCCCGACGATCGCGAAGATCTTTCTTCCCTTCTGACAGATGGACTGCATCTCGCGGCTCGATTTGCCGACGGCCTGCACGACAAGCGTGACAGTTCCTCTGTCGCGGTCGAAGTCGGCAATGGTCAGGGGAACACGTTCCCCGTGATCATGGGTCATGACAATGACAAATTGCCCCGGCCTTGCGGCCCTGGCGAGCAGTGGATGCAGGATTTCTAGTAGAAAGGTGGTCTCAGCGAAGTCAGTTCTTGAGACAATTGGAAAGCCCGGCTCAGGATCCTCTCCCGAACCGCTCTGCGCCCCGTCAAAGGACGCATCGTTCGCACGACCGCCCTCCGAGTTGCGATCGGACATAATAATTTCCTCCCGTGATAGCAGCTCCCTCCCGTTTCACCCAAAGAGTGGTGAATTCGACGGAAACAACTATCTCAAAACGCTACGCCCCATAGGGTGAGCTGCATTGATCATGATCAATCGGAAAATTTACCCACCGCTCTCTTGCATGCGGCCGAATTCGGCGCGGCGCTGCGTCTGATTTCACCCAATGCAAAAATCAATGTCGTCCAAAATTATGTCGGGAGAATATAGGGTTAACGGCACGGACCTGTCGCGATGACGGTTGCAGCGGGCTTTTTGATCGAACCGATCTCGGCTGTCAGCCCGGCGAGCGTCATCCCTCAGTTGTGCCCAGCTCGTCGTCTGTATTAGGTTAGTGGAATCAGACCATTAAGTCTATAAGGTCTGATGTTGTGGCTTCAATGTCTGATTTGTATTTGTAAATGTCAGACATTTAATATACCTTGATCTGACAAATTAACAGGCATCCCATGATCGACCAATCAAGCATCTCCAAATCCACCAGTTCGCGCGCCGTCGGCAGTCTAGTTGCCGAGGACATGGCACGCCGGGTCTGTTCGGGTGATCTGCAGCCAGGCGACATTTTGCCGCCGGAAACAGAAATTGCCGCGCAATTCCATATTTCGCGCGCATCGGTCCGCACGGCGCTCAAAACGCTCGAAACCTTGGGCATTATCGTCCGGCAGGCCGGACGCGGCACCACGGTGCAGGAATTCCGCGAATGGAACTTTCTAGATCCGCAAGTCAGTCAGTGGATTGCCACGTACGCAGCTCCCAATCTGGGTGTCTTGCATGATGTCTTTGAGTTTCGCTGCACGACCGAGCCCTTGATTGCCTCGCTGGCTGCGCGCCGGGCCAACGCGCGCGATCTTCTGGCGATGGAAGAGGCCTTCGAGATCATGGAGCAAAATTGGGAACGCCGCGCCTCTCATGGCGAACGCGATCCCTTCAGCACAGCCGATATTGCCTTTCATGAGGCGATCTATCGGGCCACCCACAATCTGGTCTGGGCGCAGATCGTTCACATTTTGCGCCCCGCCATTCTCCTTGTCATTCGCACCAGTAACGAGACAGCCGAGGAGCTCAGAGAGAGCTTGGAGCGGCATCGCCGCCTGATGGAAAGCATCCGCATGCGCGACGCCGAGGCAGCCTATACCGCTGCCGGAAGGATCCTCTCTCAGACGGGCTTTGATCTGGGGTTTGAAGAGACACCGGGAGCAAAAGAGATTCTGACCCATATCAGGGCAGGAGGAGCCCGAACCGATCCTTAGGGAGGGCGGTTCGCAAGTCGGGCCGACTTCGTGATCGGTTCGAAAAATGAGTAAGGAGGTACTCACATGAAGTTCTCGAAAGTTTTCGGCTTTAGCGGAGGTTTGATCGCTGCGGGCCTTGGTCTTGCAATGGCAGGGCAGGCGGTTGCCGCAGAGTATGAATGGACATTCCAGACATCCGAAACCGCTGGTGAGCCACAGTTCGTCATCAAGCAGAATTGGGCCAAAAATATCGAAACCATGACGGACGGACGGGTGAAAATCGAAATCCTGCCGACCGGCGCCGTGGTGCCCCACAACCAGACCCTTGATGCCGTGGGAGCCGGCATTCTGCAGGGACATCTGACCGACCCCAGCTATTTCTCCGGCCTCAATCCGGCCTTCTCCATGCTCGGCAACCTTGTTGGGGCTTGGGGCGATCCGCTCGAATTCCTTGAATATATGCAATATGGTGGTGGCGAGGAACTCTACAACGAGCTGGTCGAGCCATACAAAGTGCACCTGATCGGGGCAGCGGCGACCGGCCTTGAAGCCTTTGTCTCCAAAAAGCCGATCCGCACCGTGGCTGATCTCAAGGGCCTCAAGCTGCGCGCACCCGAAGGCATGGTCTATGACATCTTCTCCAAGGCTGGCGCGTCACCTGTGAACCTGCCGGGGTCTGAAGTCTACACCGGTCTGGAAAAGGGCGTCATCGACGCGGCGGACTATACGGTGTTCTCCACCAACCACGCGCAGGGCCTGCACCAGTTTGCGACCTATCCAAGCTATCCGGGGTTTCATTCCCTGCCGATGGTCGCCGTCTCCATCAACAAGGACATCTGGGACGGCCTGCCAACCGACATCAAAACAACCCTTGAAGTGGCAACCGACGCTCTTGCCTATGATCTGGTCTTCCAGCTCAAGGGTCGCGATCTTGTTGCGGTCGCGGAAGCACGCAAGGATCCCAACATCGAAATCATCGATATGGCTCCTGAAGAACGCAAGAAGTTCCGCAACATTGCCAAGCAGGAATGGGCCAATTGGGCCAAGAAGAACGAGTTGACCCAAAAAGTCTATGATTCCGTCGTCACCTTCCTGACCGCACGGAACCTGATGTAGCACCCTCAGGATATGAGGCAGGCAAACCGGTCGGCCTCATATCCTCGCTATGCTGCCTGATACGCGACAGGACGGAAGAGCCCGCATGGTCCGGCCGCCCTGCCTTCAGCGCACACACCCGATCGCATTTCAAGGTCGCCCCATGTCAAAAGATCAGCAAATCGCTGCCCCGGCAGCCCCTTCCGGCACAGATGGAGAGGCCCGCACGCCCCTCGATGCCGCCATCACCTGGTGCGGGCGCGGATTGGCCTGGCTGGTGTTCATCGCCATGGCCATCAGCGTCATCGAAGTCATCTCCCGCTACGCGTTCGACAGCCCGACGTCGTGGGTGCATGAGACCGTGGTCTTCATGATCGCCATTCTGTTTGCCTTTGGCGGACCTGTTGCCATGGCAAAAGACAAGCACATCCGCGTTCGGCTCATCTACGATACCGTCTCGCTAAGGGCGCGGCGCTGGCTCGATCTGTTCAACAGCATCATCACATTGTTTTTTGCTGCCGGCATGTCCTATGCGGCCTACACCATGTTCTGGCGGGCTTCCCACAATCCCTTGGGCGAATGGAGCTTAGAGCGCTCCGGCACCAGCTGGAACCCGCCATTCCCGGCATTGACCAAAGGCATTATCCTGATTGCCCTTGCGATTATGACGCTCCAGACCCTGCTGCATCTTTACAAGTCCATCCGGGACATCAGCAGCAATCAGGGTGACGACAGCAAACAAGGGGAGCGCGTGGAATAATGGGCGGTCTTGGATTACAGGCACTGGGCATCGAATGGGGCACCTATGTGCTCGTCGGCAGCATCTTCCTTCTGCTGCTCACCGGTTTGCCTCTTGCATTCGTCACGGGCCTTGTGGCCTTCGTCTTCACCATCGGCTGGTTCGGCCCCAACGCTATCCCACTGGTCACCGCACGCATCTTCGGCTTTGTCACCGAATACTCCCTTGTTGCGGTGCCCATGTTCGTCTTCATGGCTTCGCTCCTCGACCGATCTGGCATCGCCAAGGATCTCTTCTCGGGCATGCGGGTGCTGGCCGGGCGTCTGCCCGGTGGTGTCGCCATTCAGACCCTGATCGTGGCGGTCTTCCTTGCGGCCATGTCCGGTATCATCGGCGGCGAGATCGTACTTCTGGGCATTCTCGCGCTGCCCCAGATGCTGCGCCTTGGCTATGACCGCAAGATCGCCATTGGCGTCGTGTGCGGCGGTGGCTCGCTGGGTACCATGATCCCGCCTTCCATCGTGCTCATCATCTATGGCCTGATTGCCTCGGTCTCGATTGCCGATCTGTTCGTCGCCGCCGTGATCCCGGGCTTGATGCTGGCCGGTCTCTACATGACCTATGTGCTGACCCGCTGCATGATCAACCCGGAACTGGCTCCGGCCATGCCGCCCTTGCCGCCAGAGGAAAGGGGCAAGGCCCGGCGCGATGCGATCAAGGCGATCCTTCTGCCCGCTGGCATTGCCTTCATGGTGCTTGGGACGATCTATGCCGGCATTGCCTCGGTCACAGAAGCCGCCGCCATGGGTGTCTTTGGGGTGCTTGCCGCAACGCTCATCCGCAAGGAACTGAACTTCAAGCTGGTGCACGAAAGCGCCATGCAGACCCTGACCACCTGCGGCATGATCATCTGGATCGGCATCGGTGCGGCCACCCTCGTCGGGGTCTACAACCTGATGGGCGGCAACCGCTTCGTCTCCAACACCATCCTCGGATTGGATGCAGCGCCGATCGTCATCATCCTTGTGATGATGCTGATCCTTCTGGTGCTGGGCCTGTTCCTTGACTGGATCGGCATCGCCATGTTGACCCTGCCGATCTTCGTGCCGATCATCATCCAGCTTGGCTATGATCCAATCTGGTTCGGTGTTCTGTTCGCCGTCAACATGCAGGTCTCGTTCCTCAGTCCGCCCTTTGGTCCTGCGGCCTTCTATCTCAAGGGCGTCGCGCCGCCCGAGATCAGTCTTGGCGATATTTTTGCCTCGTTGCTGCCCTTTATCGCAATGCAGCTCATGGTGCTGGCCGTCATGCTTCTCTTCCCGGATTTCGTACTGCTGATGGTTTAGTGCGATCCCACGCCGATCTCCAAGCGCGGGGACATATCTCCCGCCCCCGCGCCCCCCGAATTCTGGAGTGAACAATGAAAATAACCAGTATCAAGACCTATCAGGTACCCCCGCGCTGGCTGTTTCTGAAAATCGAAACGGACGACGGCATCAGCGGTTGGGGCGAACCGGTGATCGAGGGCCGCGCCCGTTCGGTGGAAGCCGCGGTGCTCGAATTTGAAGACCTGCTGATTGGCAGCGACCCGCGCCACATTCAGGACATCTGGCAAACCCTTTACCGCACCACTTTTTATCGCGGTGGCCCGATCCTGATGTCCGCGATTGCGGGGATCGATCAGGCGCTTTGGGACATCAAGGGCAAGGCGCTTGGTGTTCCCGTGCATGAGCTGCTCGGTGGCGCTGTCAGGGACAAGATGCGCATGTATTGCTGGATCGGTGGTGACCGCCCGAACGATGTGGGCAGGCAGGCCAAGGAAGTGGTTGAGAAGGGCTTCACCGCCTTCAAGATGAATGGCACCCCGGAAATCGCCATCGTTGACAGCCACAAGAAGGTGGATGATGCGGTCGCCCGCGTGGCTGAAGCGCGCGAAGCGGTCGGTCCTGATGTTGGCATTGCCATCGATTTTCATGGCCGCGTTCATCGCCCGATGGCCAAGGCGCTGCTGCGCGAGCTTGAGCCCTTCCATCCCATGTTTGTCGAGGAGCCGGTCCTGCCCGAGCATCTCTCGTGCCTTAGGGAAATTGCCGGAGGGCTCGGCTACCCCATCGCCACGGGCGAGCGGATCTTCTCGCGCTATGGCTTCAGGGATATTCTCGAGCAGCGCATGGTGGACATCCTGCAGCCTGATATCAGCCACTGCGGCGGTATTACCGAATTGTTCAAGATCGCAGCCATGGCCGAAGCCTATGATGTGGCCATTGCGCCGCACTGTCCGCTGGGGCCCTGCACCCTAGCGGCCTCCCTGCAGCTTGATTTTGTCTCCTACAATGCCTTCATTCAGGAACAGTCGATGGGAATCCACTATAATGTCGGCAATGATGTGCTCGACTATCTTGTCGACCCGTCGCCGTTGCAGATCAAGGATGGCTATTTGCCACGCTTGACCGGACCTGGGCTGGGTATCGAGATCAACGAGGATTTCGTGATCGAACGGGCCAAAGAGGGCCACAGCTGGCACAATCCGGTCTGGCGGCATGAAGACGGAAGCATCGCGGAATGGTAGGCTGAGGCCCATCCGAACCAAGCCAATTGGGAGCAGAATTATGGATACAAATGCACGCGCCGATATCGCTGTCGTCGGCCTTGGCGTCATGGGACGCAATCTGGCGCTTAATTTCGCCGACCATGGCTTTCGGGTGGCGGTCTATGATCCCTTCCCCGAAGTGCTGGAGAAAGCCCGCGAGACACTCAGGGATCTGGTTGTCTGCGAAAGCCCTGAAGACATGGTCAAGGTGCTCACCAAACCCGCGCGCATTCTCATCATGATCAAGGCGGGGAAACCCGTTGACGACGTCATCGACAGCTTCGCTCCGATCCTTGCACCGGACGATATTCTCATCGATGGCGGCAACACCTTTTATCGTGACACGGAACGACGGCAGGAGAAGCTCAAAGCCAAAGGCCTCAAATTTGTGGGCCTCGGGGTCTCTGGCGGCGAGGAGGGGGCCCGTTTCGGCCCGGCGTTGATGGCGGGCGGCGATGCCGATGCGCTTGCTGCAATCGAGGCGCCTTTCTCTGCCATCGCAGCCAAGGCCGCCGACGGGGCTTCCTGTTATGCCGCGCATGGCCCGATGGGGGCAGGGCATTTCGTCAAAATGGTGCACAACGGCATTGAATATGGCCTCATGCAGATGTTGGCCGAATGCTATCTGCTGCTCTCCGGGCCCGCCGAACAGGACCACAAAGAGATTTCCGACTGTTTTGGCGTGATGAATGCCGGGCCTGCGGCCTCCTATCTTGCCGAGATTTCTCAAAAGGTCATGGCAACGATCGACCCGGAAACCGGACGGCCACTGGTGGAGCTTATTCGCGATCAGGCGGCCCACAAGGGCACCGGGCGCTGGACGGTCGAGGCAGGCCTTGAGTATGGCATCGCTGTGCCAAGTGTTGCCGCCGGATTTCTGGCCCGTGCCCTGTCCGGGCGCGAGCGTCTGACGGGCTCAAAACGCACCTTGCCCCTCTCTACCGACGCAACCGGCAATCTCCCCGATCTGGCAATCAAGGCCTTTCCCGCCGCGATGCTATCGGTTTATGTGCAAGGATTGGAACTGATCGCAGAGGCCGCGCGAGACAATGGTTGGGACACGGATCTTTCAAGCGTTGCCAGAGGATGGCGCGCTGGCTGCATCATCCGCTCTGCGATGCTTGATCCCCTGTCAGACGCCTGCAAAGAGGGAGATGCACTCGCTAGCCCATTCGCAGAGGCAACGTTGGAGGACGCGGAAGCCGCCCTGCGGGCTATCGTTACCACAGCCGCGCTCACCGCAACGCCGACACCAGCGCTCAGTTCAGCACTCAGTTGGCTCGATGGTCGGCGCAGTGCATGCCTTGGCGCCAACTTCATTCAGGGGCAGCGGGACTATTTTGGTGCTCACACCTTTGAACGAGTGGATCGGGAAGGGCATTTCCACCATGACTGGATGGGGGAGAATTAAAGTGGACCGGCAAAGCACGGGGGACGCGGATAAAGAGTGACACCTGTCACTTTGGAACCAATCAATAAAGGGCCACGAAAATGATCATTATTGTCATGGGGATATCAGGCAGCGGTAAATCGACCCTTGGCAAACTGCTGGCCGAGCGGTTCGGCTTTGCTTTCGAGGAGGGTGATGCCTTCCATTCAAAAGCCAATGTCGAGAAAATGGCAGCAGGCATTCCGCTGACCGATGAGGACCGCAAGCCATGGCTTGAGACGCTGACCCGAGAGATCGCGAAATGGTCCCAAAAGGGCGAAGCCCGCGTGCTCAGTTGTTCGGCCCTGCGCAAGAGCTATCGGGATCAATTCCGTACGGCGGCCCGTGATCTGCGCTTTGTTTTTCTCGATGGAGCGGTAGAACTGGTGCGGGATCGCATGGCTCACAGAGAGCGCCATTTCATGCCCGTCGATCTCATCGAAAGCCAGATCGCGACGCTGGAAGTGCCCGATGGCGAGGAGGATGTCATCCGGCTGGATATCGACAAATCGCCTCAAGAGCTGGTTGATCACATCGCGGCCATTCTCGAACCGATCCTCTAGTTACCAACCGCGCAAACCTCGGAGCGGGTGAGAAACCGCTGACCCGTGCCATTGTCGAGGCTGAACATGCCGCCGTTGCCCGGAATGGCATCGATGATCAGATTGGTCCCGCCCCAACGCTCTCCCTGATCGCGATTGATATAGAAGGGCACCCCGTCCAGCTCACCAAGCAACAGGTCATTGCCTCCCAGCATGAAGTCGCTGGTCTCGAAACACATCGGCGCAGAGCCATCGCAACAGCCGCCCGACTGATGAAACACCAGATTTTCTCCGTACTTGCCCTTAATCTTGCGGATCAAATCGATGGCGGCATCGGTGGCGGTGACCGTGGGGATGGACTTACCATTCATGACTGGTTTCTCGTCTCTTGCGTGGAGAGGATGGTCGAGTAGAGAACAGAGCGCATGCTCTGTCCTCAGTGGGTGCCCTTCCTGCTCTTGTTCCTTCTGACCCTTACAGTCGACAGGGGGAGATCAGAAGAAGCCCAGAGCATTGTCGTCATAGGAGACGAGCAGGTTCTTGGTCTGGCGGTAATGGCCGAGCATCATCTTGTGGTTCTCGCGACCAATGCCCGACTGTTTGTATCCACCAAAGGCCGCATGGGCCGGATAGGCGTGATAGCAGTTGGTCCAGACGCGACCGGCCTGAATTTCCCGACCCATGCGGAAGGCGCGGCTGCCATCGCGGGTCCAGACACCGGCGCCAAGGCCGTAAAGCGTGTCATTGGCAATCGCCAGTGCTTCGGCTTCATCCTTGAAGGTCGTCACCGACAAAACAGGGCCGAAGATCTCTTCCTGGAAAATACGCATCGAGTTGTCGCCCGTAAATACGGTCGGCTCGATATAGTTGCCCTGCTCCAGATCCCCGCCAAGATGGGCGCGGTTACCGCCAGTGAGGCACTCGGCTCCTTCCTGCTTGCCAAGATCAAGATAGGAGGTGATCTTCTCCATCTGCTCGAGCGATGCTTGTGCGCCGATCATGGTGTCCATGGAAAGCGGGTTACCCTGCTTGACGGCTTTGACGCGCGCCACGGCTTTTTCCATGAAGGCATCATAGATGTCTTCCTGAATGAGGGCGCGGGACGGGCAGGTGCAGACCTCGCCCTGATTGAGCGCGAACATGGCAAAGCCTTCAAGGCATTTGTTCAGGAACGCATCGTCCTCACTCATCACATCCGAGAAAAAGATGTTCGGGCTTTTACCGCCAAGCTCCAGCGTCACTGGAATGATATTCTGTGAGGCATATTGCATGATCAGGCGGCCGGTGGTCGTCTCGCCGGTGAAGGCGATCTTGGCGATGCGGTTCGAGGAGGCAAGCGGCTTGCCTGCTTCTAGGCCAAAGCCGTTGACCACATTGAGCACCCCGGCTGGCAGGATGTCGCCGATCAGCTCCATCAGCACCATGATCGAGGCCGGGGTCTGCTCGGCAGGTTTCAGCACGATGCAGTTGCCTGCCGCCAAGGCTGGCGCGACCTTCCATGTGGCCATCAGGATGGGGAAGTTCCACGGGATGATCTGTCCCACAACACCCAGCGGCTCGTTGATGTGATAGGCATAGGTGTTGGCGTCGATCTCGCCAATGGAGCCTTCCTCGGCGCGGATGACCCCGGCGAAATAGCGGAAATGGTCAACCGCAAGAGTAATGTCAGCGGCGATGGACTCGCGCACCGGCTTGCCGTTGTCCATGGTTTCGGCAACCGCCAGAAAATTGGTATTGGCCTCCATCACGTCAGCAATCTTGAGCAGCATATTCGAGCGTTTGGTGATCGATGTGCGGCCCCAAGCGGGGAAAGCGGCATGAGCGGCATCAAGGGCAGCCTCGACGTCCTCGGCGTTCGAGCGGGCGCATTCACACAGGATCTCGCCGGTGATCGGGGTCGGGTTCTGGAAATACTGACCGGACGTCGGTTCAACAAACTCACCGTTGATGAAATTGCCGTAGCGGGTCTTGAAGGGAAAGGACACATCGAGATGTGCGGTATCGAGCGCAGCGGAGCGTGTGCTTGGTGTAATGACGTTCATGGTTTTCCTCCCGAGAAATGCGTCGTCATGTGGATTTGCTATGGGAGGTGAGAAGGAAAAATCGTGCCAGTTTGCTAACTCGTTGAATTCACTTGGTACCATTACGTACAAAGTGTCACGCCACCGTGACACTTTGTGCCAGTGGGGGTGACATACTGTCTCCTTGTTGGGACGCTTTGGCTTAAGTGTGAGACTGTGCATATTTGTCGCACGTAGAAATGCGTGGTAATCTTCCCCTGTGACCGGCAGAAGCCCGAAAATGAGCCATTGCAGGTCCGGGGAGGAAACACTTGGCCGATCTTACTCTGCGCGGCGCAGCTCTGTCTGCGCTTGACCAGACCACCATATCTGCATCCTGGGATCGCTGCGTGAAAGAGCACGGGCTTGATCAGTGGAAACGCCATCACGAGACGGTGGTGCGCCGAGAGCGCGTGCGCGATTCCATCGAGCATCTCGGCCCGCTCTTTACCGCCTGCCGCTCACAGGTGCAGCATATCTTCAAAAATATTGTCGGATCGGGTCATGCTGTCATTCTGACCGACAAGAGTGGCACCATCGTCGAATTTGCCGTCCAGTCGACGCTTGAAAATCTCTTCCGCAAGGCCGGTCTCAGGCGCGGTGCAGACTGGAGCGAGGCGAGAGAAGGGACCAATGGCATCGGCACGGCCATCGCCGAGAAGAAATCCATCACCATCTATCGCGACCAGCATTTTCACAATCATCACGCAAGCCTGACCTGTACGGGCGCACCCGTGTTCGATGTTGATGGGCAGGTGCTGGCCCTGTTTGATGTTTCAAGCATCGGACGCAAGGACGATCCCGACATTCTGGCCCACACGCGCGCGCTTCTTGAGATGTCTGCGCGGCTTATCAGTCGGCGTCATTTTCAGGATCATTTCTCAAGCCATTGGGTCATGCGCTTCCATCCGGACGCAGAACGGGTGGGGCTTCTGGAGGAGGGGCTTGTCGCGCTGGATCACAACGGACGCATCGCTGGTGCGGATCAACAGGCGCTCAGCCATCTTGCGGTTTCGGATCGCTCGGACATTCTGGGGCGCGACATTGATGAACTCATCGACATGGAGCGTGACCAGCTTGCCGCCCACCTTTCCGACGCGGGGCGAGTTCCTGCGCAAGTCGCCATTCGCGATGTCTTCAAGCGGGATACGCCGCTTGTTCATGCCCGTCTGATCGAGCCGGAAGCGGCCAGTCGCGAGATGCGGGTGTCTGGCGGAGCGATTGCAGCGCCTGTTCGCCCCGTAAGGCACAAGCCCGCCATGGTGGGGCCTTCCGCGCTAGAGCGCATGGTCGGGGACGATCTCAATTTGCGGGATCTCGCGTCCAAAGCCAGTAAACTTTACGAGCATGACGTGCCATTGCTCATCACTGGAGAGACCGGAGTGGGCAAGGACAGCTTTGCCCGCGCTTTGCATGAGGCCTCAAGTCGCAAGAACGCGCCCTTCATTGCCGTCAACTGCGGGGCCTTGCCGGAAAATCTCATCGAAGGGGAATTGTTCGGCTACAAGGCAGGCGCCTTCACCGGGGCGCAGGCGAGCGGCTTCAAGGGCCAGATCTTGGCGGCCAATGGCGGCACCCTGCTGCTCGATGAAATCGGCGATATGCCCCTCTCGGCCCAGACGCGCTTGCTTCAGGTTCTGGAACGGCGACAGGTGACGCCGCTTGGTAGCACCAAGGGCATCGATCTGGACATTCGCCTGTTGGCAGCAACCCATCAGCCACTTGAAGATCTCTGCGCCGAAGGGCGGTTCCGGGAGGATCTCTATTACCGCATTTGCGGCTTTGTCTTGCCCCTGCCAGCTTTGCGGCAGCGCCGCGATATTGCCGCGCTCATCGGGCGTCTGATGCCCGGCACCGCGCTTGACGATCCGACCGCCTTTTCCCGTGAAGCGCGCAACCTGATTGAGCAGCACCGCTGGCCCGGCAACATTCGCCAGTTGAAGCATGCGCTCAAAACCGCTTTCATCTTGGCCGACGGCGGCCCAATCCAGCCTCATCATCTCGGATTGAAAGAAAATAGGGGAATGGATCTACCCTGCCAGGTCAATGCAGCAGCGCCAGCGATTGCAGCCAACCTGCGAGGGGGAGAGAGCGGACTGAAGGCGAGCCTTGACGTCGAGAGGCGCGAGCGGGCGCTGATTGAGAAGGCTCTTAGTGAAGCGAAATGGAATGTTTCCCGCTGCGCCCAGCAGCTCGGCATCTCGCGCAATACGCTTTACAGAAAAATGAAAAGCCACGGCATCGGACGGTCACACTAAAACTGGACAAAAAAAAGCCTATCCGCGGCTTGATCGCGGATAGGCGCACAGTTGCCCGATTGCGCTGGTTTTGAGGCTGCAAAAAACAAAAGCCTAGCTTGGGCTGCATTGGACGGTCTTTTTCGGGGGACCTAGCCGTCCTTGTAGTAATAGCTGTAACCATTCAGCGCCGGTGCTCCGCCCAGATGCGCATAAAGCACCTTGGAGCCTTTGGGGAAGAAACCCTTCTTGGTCAGATCAACAAGACCCTGCATGGATTTGCCTTCATACACCGGGTCGGTCATCATCGCTTCGGTGCGGGCAGCCAAGCGGATGGCCTCGTTGGTCTCGTCTGACGGCACGCCATAGGCCGGATAGGCATAGTCTGGATTGATGACGATCTCGTCGTCGCGAACCTGACGCCCAAGACCGACAAGCTCGGCGGTGTTGTCGACGATGGAGCGAACTTGCTCGCGTGTCTGCTCGATGGTGGCCGATGCATCGATACCGATGACCCGGTCAGCGCGGTCCTGAGCGGCAAAGCCGACAATCATGCCGCCCTGCGTGGAGCCGGTGACGACGCAGACGACGATATAATCGAACTTGAAGCCCAGCTCTTTTTCCTGCTCGGCGACTTCCTCGGCAAAGCCGATATATCCGAGCGCGCCATATTTGTGCACCGAAGCACCCGCCGGAATGGCATAGGGCTTGCCGCCCGCGTCCTTGACCGACTGGATGGCATTTTCCCAGCTTTCGCGAATGCCGATGTCAAAGCCTTCATCAACAAGACGGCTGTCCGCACCCATCAGGCGCGTCATCAGGATATTGCCAACCCGATCATAGACGGCATCATAATGGGGCACCCATTTTTCCTGCACCACCACGCATTTCATGCCGATTTTGGCAGCGGTGGCTGCGACCATGCGCGTATGGTTGGACTGGACGCCGCCAATGGAGACCAGCGTGTCGGCACCTGCAGCGATGGCATCAGGGACGATATATTCCAGTTTTCTGAGTTTGTTACCACCCATTGCAAGACCGGAGTTGCAATCATCCCGCTTGGCATAGATTTCGACATCTCCACCCAGTGCCTCGGTGAGGCGCGGCAGATGCTCGATGGGTGTCGGGCCAAAAGTAAGGGGGTAGCGCTCGAATTTCTTAAGTAGTGACATAAACCGGTCTCCTGAATTGACGGCTCAAATCGTAACGATAAATCTTTGAAAGGTGCTCTCTATTATTCCTCTCAGAATTGATAAATATCTCGACTATTTCCTTCAAAAATGAGAAATAGAGAAATGTATTGAGAATAATTGGAAGAAAATTTCATGGCTGAATTTGATCGCATCGACCGCAATATCCTTAGAGCCCTGCAGATGGAAGGCCGCCTCAGCAATGCCGAACTGGCCGAGCGGGTCCATGTCAGCCCGGCCACCTGTCACAGGCGAACCCAGAGATTGTTCGAAGAGGGATATATCACCGGTGTCAGTGCGCGCATCAATCCCGAGCCGGTTGGTCTGGGGGCGCTGGTTCAGGTCGGTGTCGTGCTGGATCGCTCCACCCCCGAAAGCTTCGGGGCCTTCGAGAAGGCCGTGGTAGAAATCCCGGCGGTGCTGGACTGCAATCTGGTCGCGGGTGATTTCGATTATCTTCTGAAGATCCGCGTGCGTGACATGGCCGATTTCAACAAGCTTCATGCCCAGCAGCTGATTGCTCTTCCCGGTGTTCGCCAGACCCGCACCTTCTTTGTCATGAAGGAGGTGAAAAACAACGCGCCCCTGCCGTTCTAGCGGCATTCTAAGGCGCATCACGCGCAGCTGACAGGAGGCAAAACGTCTGGGGCCATTTCCCGAACGACGGGTTTCTTCTTGACAGTCAGCGGTTGCGGGGGCGTATATAGATCCCTGCAAAGACCAACACATTCCTTACCTCCCGTGCCCGACGCCTGTCTCGCCACACAGTTCTTAGGGGAAACCAGATGAGCGCACCCAGCCCGACAGGGAGCATGGCGGCTTATGGCCCCGCCCGCGGTTCCGTGACAGTGCTCGCAACCCAGTCTCTTCACATTTTCACCATCAGAATTGCGGGGGCGTTCGCATGAACGAAATTCTCATATTGTTTGGCGTGATCGCCCTGTCCGGTGCCGTAGCCGGGATCATTTCCGGCCTGCTCGGAGTTGGCGGTGGCATCATTCTGGTGCCTGCCTTCTTCTATGCCTTCACCACCCTTGGCTATCAGCCCGATCAGCTGATGCAGATCTGTGTGGCGACGTCCACCGGCACCATCATCTTCACCTCGCTCAGATCGGTTATGTCCCATCACAAGCGGGGAGCCGTGAGTGTTTCGCTGATCAAGAGCTGGGGCCCTTTCATTGCCATTGGAGCCCTCATCGGGGTGTTTGCGGCGGCCAGTCTCAGATCGCATGAATTGCAGCTCGTTTTTGGATGCATCGGTGTTTGCCTTGGGCTTTACATGCTCCTTGGCAGGAAGGACTGGCGCCTGTCCAGCGAATTGCCCGGCCGAATGTTGAGCGGCATTTATGGCATGGGCATCGGGTTTTTCTCGGCCCTGATGGGGATCGGCGGCGGGTCTTTCACCGTGCCCCTGCTGACAGCTTACAATGTGCCGCCCCATAAGGCCGTGGCGACGTCGCCGGGCTTTGGGCTGATGATTTCCGTGCCTGCCTTTCTGGCCTTCATGGCAACCGGCTGGGATGTGAGCGGCAAGCCGCCCTACACCATCGGTTATGTCAATCTTCCCGCTGTGGTTCTGATCGTGATGACCACCATGCTCACCGTTCCGTTGGGCGTTCGGATGGCCCATGCTCTGTCACCCCGACATTTGCGGATCGTGTTCGCCTGCACCATTCTGGTGCTTGCGGGGAACATGCTGCGCAAGGCTCTGATGGGTTGATGCCTGACATGTCCTCCCCTCTTGAGGCGCCTCTCCTTGATCGGATCAAGTCGGCGCGCCCGACGCTTTGGTGCAATCCGGCCTATGTGCCAGCTGTCGACCCCGAAGCGGCAGAAGGCCTTTCCAAGGCGCTTGACGACTGGGCGCTCATTGCCCCACTGCTTGAAGCGCTTTTCCCGCAACTCAAGCAAAGTGGCGGAGAGATCGCCTCCGACCTCATTGATGTGCCCGATCTTCAGACGGCGCTCGGATATGGTGCTCCTCACTTTGGTCGCCTCTTCGTCAAGGGCGATCATGATCTGCCGGTGGCCGGGTCGGTCAAGGCACGCGGCGGGCTGTTCGAAGTGCTCATGCACGCGGTGAACGAAGCCCGCGCCTTCGGCTTTCTGGCTGCAGATGAGAGCCTCACCAAGCTGGCGAGCACGGAAGCGCACAGTTTCTTTGGCCGCCGCACCATCGCTGTCGGCTCAACCGGCAATCTTGGTCTCAGCGTTGGCCTTGCCGCCCGCACCCTTGGCTACAATGTGGTCGTGCACATGTCCGCAGACGCCAAGGAATGGAAGATCGAGCGGTTGCGACGCTTCGGTGTCAAGGTCATGCAATATGAGGGCGATTACAATCTGGCGGTCGCCGCTGCGCGTGACGCAGCGAGCCGTGATCCACTGGCTTACTTTGTCGATGACGAGGATTCCGAACTGCTGTTCAGAGGATATAGCGCCGCGGCCGCCGAGCTGAAAACCCAGCTGGAGGATGCGGGCATTGTGATCGGCCCGGACCGCCCACTCTTTCTTTATCTGCCGTGTGGCATTGGAGGAGCGCCGGGCGGTATCGCCTATGGCGCCCGTGCCGTCTTTGGCCCTGATGTCCATTGCTTTTTTGCCGAGCCGGTCCAGTCGCCATCCGCTCTCGTTCAGATGATGCACGGGTCGGATCAGCCGTTACCGGTGTATGAATTTGGCCTCAGCAACAAGACCGAAGCGGACGGGATGGCGGTGGCCACCATGTCCCAGCTTGTTGCCCGCCGGATGCGTGAGCGGCTGGCCGGTGTCTATACGGCTGGTGACGATGATTTGTTCCGCTGGGTGTCGCTTGCCTACAGTCACGCCGGCCTGCAAATTGAGCCTTCTGCAGCCATCGGGTTTGCCGGTCCGCATTTCCTGCTAAGCACCGAGGCGGGGCGACATTTCTGCGCAACGCATCTGGCCCCGGATGCCCTCAACAGGGCCGTGCATGTTGCATGGGCGACCGGCGGATCTCTGGTGCCGGAGGTGCAATTCCAGACCTTTGTCGACCGTGGTTCATCCCTTGGCAGCCAATTTGATTTGATGCGTGAAGATCTCTGATTTGCCAACCGGAAATCCGGGTAAAGGCACCCTCACACATCTCACGCGCGGCGCAGCAGATCGGCAATGCCATCCAGAAGCGAGACGACGGGCCGCCCCGTCGCCTTTGCGATTGCTGCCTGATAGGGCGGCATGTTTCCACACTCAAGCAGGAACGCCCTGACGTTCGGATGTCGGGCCACCATCGCTTTGGCTTTGGCGGTGATGGCGGCTTCGATAGCTCCTTGGTCCATCTTAAGCGTCTGGTCCGCCTTCGCTCTGAGGATAGCCTCGGCAAAGGCGGGACAATCCTCCATTCCCTCGATCACCACATCCTTGGCATCGATCCCCGCTGCAGCCAAAGCAACCTTACCAAGCGAGGACTTCGAGGCTGTCAGAATGCCAATGCGCCCGTCAGGGTGCCTGGCTTTGAGCGCGGGGTAAAGGCAAAGCGCTGATGTTATCACCGGGATCGACACCGCTGCCTGCAATTCCTTTCGGATCGTGATCAGAAAGCCGCAGGTCGAGGTGATGGCTATCGCGCCATCGGCTTCAAGCTGGCGTGCTGCGCGGAGGAAGGCCTCAACCAGTGCATCAGATGGCCGTCCATCCTTGACGATTTCGGGGCTTTCCGCGCCTTCAACCACGGCGACCCGAGCCGGGCAGGGATAGCTCGCCACGTTGCCTGCATCCCCAATCGGGCGCTCAAAGCGGGTGTCGAGCATCAGGATGCCGACAAAGGGGGATGGAGATGGATCAGGCATTGCGATGGTTCGGAAACAGGGGCTGACTATCCGGCAAATATAGGCGACATTTTCAAACCTGTCAGCGAACAAATTCCAGCGGATTGCCCGGCGGCATGTAACCTTGTCAGAAAAACAAGGCGCGATGGAAAGGAGCAATTGCAAACGAGGCTGTCTCCGATGTGGGAAAATACCGGGAAAACCGGCGAAATATCAGACATTTCTATCCAAAATCGACATTTTGCTCTTTCACTGTATGGTCAATTTCTGCGAGCATGCGACAAAAGGAGTATAAGCGATGGCTGAAACGATACTGGTGTGCGGCGCTGGAATGGTTGGTGTAACAACCGCGCTCGAGCTGCAACGGCGCGGCTTGTCCGTCACCTTGATTGATCGCCGCGACCCGGGCGAAGAAACCTCCCACGGCAACGCCGGTATCATCACGCGCACATCGCTCGCACCCATCAACAGTCCGATGCTCTGGCGTCAGCTGCCCAAGCTGATGCTCAATCGCTCGACATCGTTTCGCTATTCCAACGCCTTCATGATGCGCAACATCGGCTGGGGCCTTGGCTTCTTGCGGCGCACATCCCGCTCCGCCTTTGAGGAAACCACCAAAGCGCTGTTTGATCTCATCGAGCTGTCCCGCACCGAGCATGATCGATTAAAAGGCGAGGCAGCGGCAGAGAGTATGTTCCACGATGATGGCTGGCTGTTTGTCTATCGCAGCGAGAAGGATTTCGAGGCCGCGTCCTACACGCGTAACATCTATGCCCGCTATGGCGTTGACATGGAAACCCTCGACCCTGCCGGGATCCATGACCATGATCCGGGCTTGAAGCCTATCTTTGCCAAGGGGCTATGGGTCAAGGACACATGGTCGGTGCAAGACCCCGGCGAGCTGGTTCGCGCCTACGCCCGCCTGTTCGTGGAGCGTGGCGGTGTGATCCGCAAAATGAGCCTTGCGACCCTTGAGCAAGAAGGCGAAGGCTGGGAAGCCCTCGCTGAAGACGGAAGCAGCTTCAGCGCTGACAAGGTCGTTGTTGCGCTCGGGCCGTGGTCGAAGGACTTCTGCGCCCGTCTCGGTTACAAAGTTCCCATGGGATACGAGCGCGGCTATCACATGCTCTACCGCCGCCCCGAGGATGAGGACGTGATCCCGGTCAGCAAGCCCTATTATGATGTTTCAGCGGGCTATGTTCTCTCCCCCATGCAGGAAGGACTCAGATTGTGTACAGGCGTGGAGCTCACGTCACTTGACGCTACCGGAAATTTCCAACAACTTAATTCTGCGGAAACCTCGGCCAGACAGGCAATCGAGCTGGGTGAGCGCATGCTGGACGAGCCATGGATGGGCAGTCGCCCGACCATGCCGGACAGCCGACCCGTGATCGGTCCTGCGCCGGGCCGGGACGGTCTCTATTTTGCCTTCGGGCATCAGCATATCGGGTTCAATACGGGCCCGGGCACAGCAATCATCTGCGCCGACCAGATAATAGGTCGGAATAAAAATAGTTTAGCCGAACCTTTCCGCCCGGATCGGTTCATCCTTCCAGCCAAACAATAATGACCACCCAGAGGAAGACCACATGAAAACCAAATTGATGTTAGCTATGGCAACGGGTCTTGCGATGATCACCACCGCTTCGCAGGCCGAAAAATGGGATATGGCGCTGGCCTATTCCGCAACCAACTTCCATTCCGAAATGGCGGCAGAATTCGCCAAGGACGTGACCGAGAAGACCGATGGCGCGCTCGAAATCGCGACACACCCGTCCGGCTCTCTGTTTGGGGGTGCCGAGATCTTCGGGGCCGTCCGCAAGGGGCTCGTGCCCATGGGTGAGCGCCTGATCTCTGCCCTTGGCAACGAGGACCCAATTTACGAAATCGATGCCCTGCCGTTCCTTGCGACCTCATTTGAGGATTCCATGAAGCTTTACAAGGCCTCGAAACCGGCTCTGGAAAAGACCTTGGCCAAGGCCCGCGTCAAGCTGCTTTACTCCTGCCCGTGGCCACCGCAGGGCTTCTACTCCATCAAGGAAGCCAAGGTTCCCGCTGACGTGGAAGGCCTGAAGTTCCGCGCCTACAACGCCACCACCTCCAAGATCGCCGAAGCACTCGGCATGGCACCCACCAAGATCGAAGCTGCCGAGCTCAGTCAGGCCTTTGCCACTGGCGTGGCTGAATCGATGATTTCCTCCGGCGCAACCGGCTATGACCGCAAACTCTGGGAACATGTCAAATATTACTACGATGTGAAGGCATGGCTGCCGCGCAACATGGTCATCGTCAATGCCAAGGCATGGGCGCGTCTCGATGACAACATCAAGACCATCGTCGAGGAAGCCGCAGCGACGGCCGAGAGCAAATGCTGGGCGAAATCTGCTGAACTGGATGGCTGGTACATCGAGCAGTTCAAGGAACAGGGCATGAATGTTGCCCCTGCAAGCGATGCGATGATGGAAGCCTTCTCCAAGGCTGGCGACGAACTCAAGGCCGCATGGCTTGAGCGCGCCGGCGATGAAGGCGCAGCTGTCCTTAAAGCCTACGAGGGCATGTAAGGAAAGCGAGCCGGGGCCTGTCCGCTCCGGCTCATCTTCTTTCATGCAATATCTGGCCTCGACAAGGCCCGGGCCGCACTGGCCTTCCTTGGGGCCCTGACCTCATGCAGGGACATGTTTCATGGAAACGATCAATCGGTTTCTTGACCGCATCTATCTGGCTGCCGCCTGGATTGCCGGGGCGCTGCTTATTCTTCTGTGCTCGCTTGTGCTTTACAGCATTCTCGCCCGTCTCGTCGGCTGGTTCGGCGGAGGCGCGTCCGACGTTGCGGGCTATGTCATGGCCACCAGCACCTTCATGGCGCTTGCCTATACTTTCCGTTCGCAAGGGCATATCCGTGTGTCGATCCTGACCCGCCGCCTTGAAGGCTTTCATCGCCGTCTGGCCGAAATCTGGGCCCATGCGGTCATTGCGGCTCTCGCGTGCTTCCTGTCCTACTACATGATCCGGCTGATGCTGGATTCCTATGATTTCGGCGAGCGCAGTGAAGGCGCGGATGCGATCCTTTTGTGGATCCCGCAGGCACCAGTGGCGCTTGGCTCGGTGCTTTTCGCCCTGTCCACCCTGCATGTTCTGGCGATTGCCCTGTTTGATTATGACAAGATTGATCCCGAATTGCACGAAGGCGAAGGACCGCAAGAAGTATGAACGAAGCCATCTCCATTGCGATATTCCTCTTCGCGCTGTTCTTTCTGCTCGGCACCAGTGTCTGGGTCGGGGCCTCTCTCATGCTCACCGCCATTCTGGGCATGTTTCTTTTCACCTCTGCGCCAATCGGCGATGCTCTGGCGCTGACCATCTGGGGCAGCCAGTCTTCGTGGACGTTGACGGCCTTGCCGCTGTTCATCTGGATGGGCGAGATTCTGTTCCGCACCAACCTGTCCGAGACCCTGTTTCGCGGCATAGCGCCCTTCATGCGGCGCTTGCCCGGCAGCCTGCTGCATGTCAATGTCGGTGCCTCTGCCATCTTTGCGGCCATCTCCGGTTCGTCCGCTGCGACAGTGGCAACCGTCGGCAAAATGGCCATCCCCGAGCTGCGCAAGCGCAAATATCCCGAAAAACAGATCGTCGGCTCGCTGGCTGGTGCCGGAACGCTGGGGCTTCTCATCCCGCCATCCATTTCGATGATCATTTACGGCGTGACGGTCAACGAGAGCATCGCCCAGCTTTTCATGGCGGCGATGATCCCCGGCATCTGCCTGGCGTTGATGTTTATGGGCTATATCGTGCTGTGGGGCCTGCGCAGTGGGGCGGGCCTGCAGCTTGAACCTGAGACCAACTGGTCCGAAAAGCTCTCGGCCTTCTTGGGCCTGTTGCCGGTCATCACCCTTATTCTTGCCGTGATCGGCTCGATCTATGCAGGCATCGCTACGGCAACAGAGGCCGCTGCGTTGGGCGTTCTGGGATCATTCCTGCTGGCTGCCTTCCAGCGGACCCTTACGCGTGAGAGCTTCATCGACTCTGTGATCGGCGCCGTGCGTACCACCACGATGATCATGTTCATCCTGATGGGCTCGGGCTTCCTGTCGCTGGCCATGGGCTTTACCGGCATCCCCAAGGCGCTGGCCGAAGGCATTGCGGCCTGGCAACCCTCGCCGCTGGCGCTCATTCTGACCCTGACGGTCTTCTACATCATCCTTGGCTGTTTCCTCGACGGCATTTCATCGATCGTCCTGACGATGGCAGTCATTGAGCCGATGGTGCGGGCGGCGGGCTTTGATATGCTCTGGTTCGGCGTCTATCTGATGATCGTTGTCGAAATGGCCCAGATCACGCCGCCCATCGGGTTTAACCTGTTCGTTCTGCAAGGCATGACCGGGCACGATATCGGCTTCATCGCCCGAGCAGCTGTGCCCAGTTTCGTGGTGATGTGTCTGTTCGTCGGCCTGTTGGTGATTTTCCCCGATCTGGCCCTCTGGTTGCCAAACTTCCTCAAGTAGGGCGTCGGGGCGCAACGGGCGGGGTCTGAAGACGATACCGCCCCATCTGAATGTGACTTGAGCGGGGAGCGCGTCATGGTCAACAAGATACTCGTGGCGATTGATATCGAGCATCGCGACAGTGCGGTCAGGGCCTTGAAGCAGGCCAAGCTGTTGGCCGAGGCATGCGACGCAGAAATCCATGTTTGCTTCGTGCTGGCCTATGGCTTTTATGATTATGTGAAGCCGTTTCTGGTCGAGGAAGTCCTCAAGGACACCATTGCGAACGTCAAGGTGGAGCTGGTGGGGGTCATCCGGCAAGCGGGACTTTCAGATGAGTTCGTGTCCCGCCATGTGCTCAAGGGCGGTGTGCATCAGCAGATCCTGCTTCTCGCCGAAAAGCTCAAGCCAGCCTATATCGTGCTCAACGGCCACAGCCCGGACGCTACAAGTGGCGTGACCGGGCCGGTCACCGCACACATCGCCCGGCTGGCACCATGCAATCTGCTGATCGTCAAATAGATCCCGGCGTCAGACCACGTTGCGTTCGCGATAGGTCTGAAGGAACGAGCGCACGCGGGGGTCATCCGGCTCCTTGCCGAACATCTCTACGGGCGGAATGCAGGTCACCAGACGCCCGCTGTCGAGAAACGCCACCCGGTCGGCCACATGCGCAGCAAAGCCCATCTCGTGCGTGACGACAACCATCGTCATGCCTTCGTTGGCCATTTCCTTCATCACCGACAGCACTTCGCCCACCAATTCGGGATCAAGGGCCGAGGTGGGTTCGTCGAACAGCATCACCCGAGGCTCCATGGCGATGGCACGGGCGATGGCGACGCGCTGCTGCTGACCGCCCGAGAGATTGGCGGGATAGTTGTCCACCTTGTCCGACAAATGCACCTTGGTCAGCGACTCTTTTGCCTTCTCGCGTGCCGCTTCCCGCTTCATGCCTTTCACGCTCACCAGCGCCTCGGCGACGTTGTCGAGGGCGCTCATGTGCGGCCAGAGGTGGAAATGCTGAAACACCATGCCGATGTTCTGGCGCTGCTTGCGCAGGGCCTCGGCGGAAACGGCCTTGCGCGGATTGCTGTGGCTGCCTTCACGCCATCCGATCAGTTCTCCATCGAGCCGAACCTCGCCGCCATCATAGGCTTCCAGAAAGTTCAGGCATCGCAAGAGCGTGCTCTTGCCCGAGCCGGATGGCCCGATGAGACAGAGCACCTCGGAGCGGTGCACATCCACCGAAATGTCATGCAGGGCCTCGAAATCATCGAAATATTTGCTCATGTTGCGAACCGTGATGATTGCATCGCTGGCCTCATGAGCTTTGGTGTCGGCAGTGTTGAGAGCATTGGTCTCGGGGACTTTGGTCTCGGACATGGGGAAACCTCGTGATTTCAGGCGCGCTTGAGATGACGGGTGACGCGTTCCTCGACGCGCGCACCAAGCCAACTGGAGGCAACCACCATCAGCCAGTAGAAAAGGGACAGAATAAGGAAAGGCTCAACGAACGTGAAGGTCTCCGCGGCCATGGTCTGGGTTTGATACAGAAGCTCAGGCACGGTAACCACCGACAAGATGGCCGTTTCCTTGGTCAGAATGATGAAGAAGTTGGTCAGCGGTGCTGTGATCGGCACCAGCATCTGCGGCAGGATAATCTTCCAAAGAATGCGTTTTTCGGACATGCCGACGCAGCGCGCAGCCTCAATCTGGCCAATCGGGATGGCGTTGAAGCCTGACCGGAAGATCTCTGCAAAATAGGGGCTGCCATAGACGATGAAGCTGAGAATCCCGGCCTGAACAGGCGAGAGCACCAGCCCGATATAGGGGCCACCATAATAGAGAATGAACAGCTGGATCATGAAGGGCGTGCCGCGGATCACTTCGATATAGGCATAGATCACCCAGCCGATGACCCTTGGTCCCCAGCGCCGTAGGGCCGCAAGAACGAAGCCCACGATAAGCCCTCCGATCGAGCCGACGAGCCAACACAGGATCGTGACGCCGAAACCGGACAGAAGCGCAGGGCCATAACGAATGAAAAGGTCAAATTCCATGGGGTCCTCCTATCCGACCTGAAGTTTCTTCTCGGCATAGCGACCGAGCAGGGACAGGACCCAGTTGATGACGAAATAGATCACCGCTGCGGTGATATAGATCTCGAGCGGGCGATAGGTCTCGCCGGTGATATTCTGCGAAATGCGCGTCAATTCGCCAATGCCGACAACCGACGCCAGCGAGGACACCTTGACCAGCAGGATCAACTCGTTGATGAGGGACGGCAGGCCGATGCGAACGGCTTGCGGCACCAATATGCGGCGCCAGAGCGAGAAATAGGGGATGCCGAGCGCATAGGCCGCTTCAGTCTGGCCAGCAGGAATGGATTGCAGCGCACCGCGCAGGATTTCGGCGGTATAGGCCGCCGAACACATGCCAACCGCAAGAATGGCCGCCTGAATGGCGGGCAGGTCGAGGCCGATGTAGGGGAGCATGTAGTAGAACATCAACAGCTGCACCAGAAGCGGCACACCGCGAAAGAAGCTGATATAGACCTTGGCGGCGGCGCTAAGGATCGGCCCCTTGGACAGGCGGGCCGCGCAGATAAAGGTGCCCCAGACCAGACTGATTGCCATGCCGGCAACAGAGATCAGGATCGTCCAGCGCGCGGCGGCCAACAGATAGGGCAGATTGTGCCAGATTGTTTCGAACGAGAAATTCATCTCATCATCATCCATTCGATCCGCAAGCGCTCGAACGCCTCTTGTTGGGCGTCGTGAGCCTCCGGGTCGCTGTGGCCTCGAAAGCGGACTGGCTTCCGAAACAGGAGGCGGACAAAGAGGTGCGCCCGGAAAGTGAAACCTTCCGGGCGCTTGCGGCTTTTGTTATTTGACGTCCGGCATGGAAGTCGGCAGCTCAGGCGCGGTACCGAGCCATTTTTCGTTGATCGCTTTGAGGCGACCATCTTCATGCATTTTCAGGATAGCGTCGTTGATTGCAGCGACAAGGGACGCGGAGTCTTCGCCAGCCGGTGCAACCCAACCGAAGAACTTCGGATCACCGAATGGAGGCATGACCATTTCGAACAGGCCGGGGCGCTGGACGGCGGCATAGCCCATCAGCGGCGCAGAGTTGGCAACGGCAGAAATACGGCCAGCAGCAAGGTCGGCGAGCGCTTCATCGATGTTGACATATTCACGCGCATCAACTGGCGAGGACAGGGTTTCGGAGAAGGCTTTGAGCTGCTCGAGCTGTGCCGAGCCTTTCTGCGAGCCAACGGCCTTGCCTGCAATGTCTTCAGGTTTGGAGATGCTGTCGTCGCCAGCTTTCTTGGCCAGAGCAACGGTCGCGTTGCCGATGGGCAGGGTGAAGCTGTAGCGTTTCATGCGCTCTGCGGTGATGGTCACAGGCGCATTGACAATGTCGAACTTGCCAGCTTCCAGACCCGGAAGGATCGACTGCCATGGCAGATCGAGGAATTCCACTTCGACACCGAGCTCTTTGGCCACTTCAGAGAAGAGGTCGTGGCAGATGCCCTGATATTCGCCATCCTTGAGAATGTCGAAGGGAGCGAAATGCATTTCGGTTGCGGCGACGATTTTGCCTTTGGCCTTGATGTCGGCCAGAAGGTCGGCCTGCGCGGTGCTGGCAAGGCCAAGACCGAAGGCTGCAGCAGCAACGAGGCTGAAGAAGGTCCGTTTCATGAGTTCTGTTCTCCTGAAAATTTATCTGAGAGGTGATTGGTTTTGTTTTTATTCTATTATTTGCCCGGAAGGATCCCGGGAAGGTTTAGATTGTGCTCTTTTGCACAATCAAGTGCGATTTCATAACCGGCATCGGCGTGACGCATCACGCCCGTTGCCGGATCGTTCCAGAGAACGCGGCCAATGCGTTCCTTGGCGTCGTCTGTGCCGTCGCAACAGATAACCATGCCCGAATGCTGCGAAAAGCCCATGCCGACCCCGCCACCATGGTGCAGCGACACCCATGTTGCGCCAGAGGCGGTGTTGAGCAGGGCATTGAGCAAGGGCCAGTCGGACACCGCGTCCGACCCGTCCTTCATGGCTTCGGTCTCGCGATTGGGCGAGGCGACCGAGCCGCTGTCCAGATGATCGCGACCGATCACGACAGGGGCCTTCAACTCGCCGGTGCGGACCATTTCGTTAAAGGCAAGGCCGAGACGATGGCGCTGCCCAAGACCGACCCAACAGATACGTGCTGGCAACCCTTGGAAGGAAATGCGATCGCGGGCCATGTCGAGCCAATTGTGCAGGTTTGGATCGTCAGGGATCAGCTCTTTCACCTTGGCATCGGTCTTGTAAATGTCTTCCGGATCGCCGGACAGGGCGGCCCAGCGGAACGGGCCGATGCCCTTGCAGAACAGAGGCCGGATATAGGCGGGCACAAATCCGGGGAAGGCGAAAGCATTCTCGAACCCTTCGTCCAGCGCCACCTGACGGATATTGTTGCCGTAATCGAGCGTGGGGATGCCCATATCCCAGAAGGCCACCATGGCTTCCACATGTTCGCGCATCGAGGCGCGGGCGGCTTTTTCAACGCTCTTGGGATCGCTCTCCTGCTTCTCGCGCCATTCGGCAACGGACCAGCCCTTGGGCAGGTAGCCATGGATGGGATCGTGGGCCGACGTCTGGTCGGTGACGATGTCGGGCTTGATGCCGCGTGCCACCAGTTCGGGGAAGATGTCAGCTGCGTTGCCAACAAGGCCGACGGACTTGGCTTCACCTGCCTTGGTCCATTCATCGATCATGGCGAGGGCTTCATCAAGCGTATGCGCCTTTTCGTCGACATAGCGCGTGCGCAGGCGGAAATCGATGCGGCTTTCATCGCATTCCACGGCAAGACAGCAGGCCCCGGCCATCACGGCCGCCAGCGGCTGAGCGCCGCCCATGCCACCAAGACCACCGGTCAGAATCCATTTGCCCTTAAGGTCTCCGCCAAAATGCTGGCGTCCTGCCTCGGCAAAGGTCTCATAGGTGCCCTGCACGATGCCTTGCGCCCCGATATAGATCCAAGAGCCAGCCGTCATCTGGCCAAACATGGCCAGACCTTTCTTGTCGAGCTCGTTGAAATGATCCCAGTTGGCCCAGTGCGGCACGAGGTTGGAGTTGGCGATGAGGACGCGCGGCGCATCCTTGTGGGTGCGGAACACACCAACCGGCTTGCCGGACTGCACCAGAAGGGTCTCGGTCTCATCCAGAGTCTTGAGGGTCTCGACGATCTGATCGAAATCGTCCCACGTCCGGGCTGCCCGCCCTATCCCGCCATAGACCACAAGCTCATGGGGACGTTCGGCGACATCGGGATGCAGATTGTTCATCAACATCCGCAAGGGCGCTTCGGTCAGCCAGGACTTGGCATTGAGCTCGGTGCCGGTTGGCGGAAAGATGTCGCGGGCATTGTGGCGACGATCAACCATCGTGATCTCCTCAGGTCTTAGGTCTCGAGTTCGCACATGAGCAGATCAGGGGCCAGCGCTTCCAGATCATAAAGGATCGCCTTCAAGTGGGCGCGCAGGCGGAAGGCCTTCTGCTCATCATAATCAAAGGGTGGAAATTCTGCGACCAGATGCGTGTCCTGTGCCAATTCCATCTGAATGGCATGGACACCTTCTTCGGGTCGACCATAATGACGTGTGGTCCAGCCGCCCTTGAAGCGGCCATTGAGAACCGAGGTGTATCCGTCCGCCGCGCTCGTATGGCCAGATACCGACCCTTCGATGCGCAAGTCGCAAGTCGTGCCCAAATTGGTGCCGACATTGAAATCAGCCAGCTTGCCATTGAACAGGAACGGGATGTGCGAGCGGATCGAATGGCAATCATAAAGGATCGCAACGCCGTGCTTGTCCTTTACGCGCTGGATCTGTGCGGCAAGTGCTTCATGATAGGGGGCATGGAAGCTCTGAAGCCGCCGCTCGGTTTCCTCGGCATCCGGCTCCATGCCTTCATGGTAGATAGGCGTGCCATCGAAGTCGGTGGTCGGGCAGAGGCTCGTGGTGTTCTGCCCCGGATAGAGCGTTTCGTCTTCCGGATTCCGGTTGGCGTCGATCACATAGCGATGGAAGTTGGCCTTGACCATCGTCAGGTTGGGAAGAAGATCGGCATAGAGTCGATCTACGTGCCAGTCGGTGTCGGCCATGATGTGGCCAGTGTCGTTGAGCTTGTTCCAGATGTCTTCGGGGATGAATGTCCCCACATGCGGCAGGCCAAGAATAATTGGACTGTCGCCCTCGATAACGTCAAACGGTTCCATGTGGCACCTCCAAGCTAAGCAAATAGTTAACGGAGACCACTGTGACCAATTCACGGCTGCTGATCAACCGGCTTGCGGTAGCCAGATCGGGTGCGAGGTATCGATCAGTATCCAGGCAGGGGATTTGACGACGCAGTTTTGACAGGATGGATTGCAACTGAGGGCTGGTTTTCAGCGGCGCGCGATACTCGACGCCCAGAGCTGAACACAAAAGCTCAACGCCCAGAATGTTTGAAAGATTTTCGACCATGCGGCCCAATCTGCGTCCACCATGGGCTGCCATGGACACATGATCTTCCTGATTGGCGCTCGTCGGGGTTGAGTCGGTCGAGCAAGGATTCGCCAGATGCTTGTTCTCGCTCATCAAGGCTGCGGTCGTCACTTCGGCGATCATCAGGCCGGAATTGAGGCCCGGATCCTTGGCAAGAAAAGGCGGCAGATCGAACGACAGGGTTGGATCGACCATCAGAGCGACGCGCCGCTGGGCAATTGCACCAATTTCGGCGATTGCGAGCGCAATCTGGTCGGCAGCAAAGGCCACCGGTTCGGCATGGAAATTGCCGCCCGAGACGATCCGGTCTGCCTCAATAAGAACAAGCGGATTGTCCGTTGCGGCATTGGCTTCGATGCGCAAGGTGTTGCCCGCCATACGCAAGAGATCGACACAGGCGCCAACCACCTGCGGCTGACAGCGAATGCAATAGGGATCCTGAACCCGGGCATCGCCCTCGCGGTGGCTCTCGCGGATTTCCGAGCCGTCCATCAGGTCGCGCATGATGGCCGCGACCTCGATCTGGCCGGGCTGACCACGCAGGGCATGGATTTCGGGCAGCAGCGGGGCGGTTGACCCCATGATCGCATCCGTCGATAGAGACGCCGTGACAAGGCAGGCTTCGGCCATGCGCAGGGCACCGAACAGACCGGTCAGCGCAAAGGCGGTTGATACCTGCGTGCCGTTGATCAGGCCAAGCCCCTCTTTGGGGCCAAGGATGACGGGCGAAAGGCCCGCTTTGGCGAGCGCCTCAGCGCCGGAAAGGCGCTCTCCTTCAAAGGTGGCTTCACCTTCGCCGATCAAGACGGCGGTCATGTGCGCCAGCGGCGCAAGGTCGCCCGATGCGCCAACCGACCCCTGGCTGGGGATGACTGGCGTGACGCCCTTGGCGAGGCAGGCCTCGATCAGTTCGAGGATTTCCCAACGCACGCCCGACGCCCCACGCGCAAGCGACAGGAGTTTGAGGGTCATGATCAGCCGCACGGTGGCCGCATCAAGCTCGTCGCCAACACCGCAGCAATGGGACAGGATCAGGTTGCGCTGAAGGGTGGCTGTATCTTCCGGGGCTATCTTGACGCTGGCAAGCTTGCCAAAACCAGTGTTGACGCCATAGACCGCCTCATTGCCATTGGCTGCCGCAGCGACACGCGCGGCTGCTTCGTCAATGGCAGGGCGGGCACTGCGATCGATCATCACCGCAAGCCCATCGCGATAGATGGCTTCGAGTTCGGTCAGAGTGACCGTGCCGGGAACAAGCGTTACTGAACGCATGGGGTGCCTCCGAAATAGCGCTTGGTGAGGGGATTGAAACCGATGCGATAGCAAAGCTCGGCCGGATGGGCCGCGTTCCAGATATTGAAGTCTGCCCTGAGGCCTTCGGAGAGCATGCCGCGATCAGAAAGGCCGAGCGCCTTGGCCGCATTGCGTGTCGTGCCGATGAGCGCCTCTTCAGGCGTCAGACGGAAGAGGGTGCAGGCCATGTTGAGCGTCAGCAACAAAGAGGTGAGGGGCGATGTGCCGGGATTGCAATCCGTTGCGATGGCAAGGCTGACCCCATGCTGGCGGATGAGATCCACCGGAGGGCTTTGCGTCTCGCGCAAGGTGTAGAAGGCACCGGGCAGCAGAACCGCAACTGTATCCGCCTCGGCCATGGCTTTGACGCCCGCCTCGTCGAGATATTCAAGATGATCGGCAGACAATGCACCATAGGAGGCGGCAAGCGCTGCGCCCCCCAGATTGGAGAGCTGTTCGGCATGCAGTTTGACCAGCAGGCCCAGAGCCTTGGCTTTGTCGAAAACCTGAGCAATTTCATCAGGCTGGAACGCGATGCCTTCGCAGAAGCCATCCACCGCATCCACCAGCCCTTCTGCATGGGCTTTTTCAAGGCCGGGCAGGACGACATCATCAAGATAGCCTTGCGGCTTGCCTTTATACTCTGGCGGCATCGCATGGGCGGCGAGATAGGTGGTTTTGACGGTAATGTCGCGCAAATCGCCAATATGGCGGGCCACCCGCAGCATTTTGAGCTCGCTCTCGATATCAAGGCCATAGCCGGATTTGATTTCAAGGGTCGAGACCCCTTCGGCGATCAGGGTGTCAACCCGAGGCAGGGCGCTTTCCAGCAGCTCTTCCTCGCTTGCGGATCGCGTCGCGGTGACGGTCGAAACGATGCCGCCTCCAGCCCGTGCAATCTCCTCGTACTCGGCCCCTTCAAGACGCATTTCAAATTCGCGCGCCCGGTTGCCGCCGAAAACGACATGGGTGTGGCAATCGATAAGAGCGGGGGTGATCAGCGAACTGCCAAGATCCTTTTGCGGCCAGTCGGCATACGCGTTGGGCAACTCTGCATCCGGGCCGCAGTAGGCAATCAGCCCATCCTTGATGGCGAGTGCACCGTCCGAAATCAGGCCATAGGCAGTTTTGCCCGGCTTCATGGTTGCCAACGTGGCATTTTTCAGGATGAAATGTGTCACAGGTGCCGATCCATGCTTGATTAAATCGTGTTTTATGAGAATATATATGCACATAATAATTTGACTGTCAACGCGATGACAGTAAAGCTGCTGAATTTCGGGGCAGATCTTGAGTGGTGCAAAGTGAAAGTGGTTTTTTGATGAAAATATATGCAGAAACGGCGCTTTTGCCGGACGGTTGGAAAAACGGCGTACTCGTCGATATCGATGACGCAGGGCGCATTGTTTCGACCCGGACCGATGCCGATCTCACCACATTGCCAAGCACGCCAGATCACACGGTTCCGATCCTTCTGCCCGCCCCGGCCAATCTGCACAGCCACGCATTCCAGCGCGCCATGGCAGGCATGAGCGAACGCCGCGGCGCCGAGCCGCTCGATACTTTCTGGACCTGGCGCCAGATCATGTATCGCTTCCTCGATATCCTGACACCGGAAGATATTGAAGCCATCGCCGCCTTTGTGCAAATGGAAATGCTCGAGGCGGGATATGGATGCAACGTTGAATTCCACTATGTGCATCATCAGGCGGATGGCACGCCCTATGCCGCGCTCGCGGAATTGTCCCACAGGATCGGCGCGGCAGCGCAGGAAAGCGGCATCGGACTGACGCTCCTGCCGGTGCTCTATCAATATGGCGGCTGCGACATGCGACCACTCGGCCCCGGCCAGATCCGCTTTGGCAATGATTTCGAGCGCTTCGCCCGTCTGCATCAGGAAGCCACAGCAATGCTGCCGAACCTGCCGGTGGATAGCCGGATCGGTGTTGCGCCCCATTCTTTGCGGGCCGTGGGGCAAGAGGCCCTGCGCGATGCCGTCTGGCTGGTCGGTGACGGACCACTGCACATGCATTTGGCTGAGCAGGTTAAGGAAGTTGAGGAAGTCAAGGCCGCTTGGGGCGCGCGCCCGACCGAATGGCTTCTCAATCATCATCAGGTGGATGAGAAATGGTGTCTTATTCATTGCACCCAGATGACCGATGAAGAGACGGACGCGCTGGCCGCGACGGGCGCTGTCGCAGGGCTTTGCCCGATTACGGAATCGAGCCTTGGGGATGGCATCTTCAACGGGGTGCGCTACCTCTCCAAGGGTGGTCGCATCGGCATTGGCTCGGATTCCAACATCCGCATTTCCTTGAGCGAGGAGCTGCGCACTCTGGAATATTCCCAGCGCCTCAGGGACCACTGCCGCGCCAGTGTCGCAACGACGCAGCAGTCCACCGGGCGCGTTCTCTTCGAGGCTGCTGTCGCGGGTGGCGCACAAGCGGCGGGCCGCGCGTCAGGGCGGATCGAGACCGGGGCTTGGGCCGATCTCCTCGCACTTGATGGCGCCTCCCTGATGCTGGACGGTGTCAAGGGCGACGAAATCCTCGACATGTTCCTTTTTGCTGCCGACGACAGGCTGGTCACTGATGTTTGGTCGGCCGGGCGTCATCTGGTTAAAAATGGGATGCACATCAGAGGCGAGGCAATTCGCGATACCTATCGGCAGGTGATGAGAAAGCTGAGGCAGGAATTTTGACGGTGCGTGAGGCAAACAGCTGGCGGCAGATCCGTGACGAAGTGGTCCGGCGCATCAATGAGCGCGTCTGGCAGCCCGGTGCGCTGATCCCCAACGAGGCGGACCTCGCCGAAGAATTCCACTGTGGCCGCACCATGGTCAACCGGGCTTTGCGCGAATTGGCAACCGCAGGGATCGTCACCCGCAAGCGCAAGGCCGGTACCCGCGTGGCCATCAACCCGCCGCACAAGGCGGTCTTCACCATTCCCATCATTCGCGAGGAAGTTGAAAGCAAGGGCTCGAGCTATCGCCATTCCCTGTTGATCCGCGACCAGAGAGAGAGGCCTGCTTTTCTGGCTGGCGCCTTTCGTGTGGCGGACGACACGCCGTTGATCTACACTGAAACAATGCATTTCTCGGACAATCAGCCTTATATCCATGAAGAGCGCTATACCAATCATGTTGCGGTGCCGGACTTTGCCGATTTCAATCTGGATCGGATCAGCGCCAATGAATGGCTGGTGCAAAATGCCCCCTATACGGGTGGCGAGTTGAGCTTTTTTGCCGTTCAGGCCGATGCAAAACTGGCGCGCACCTTCGACGTTGCCGAAGGCTACGCGCTGTTCGCGACAGAGCGCAGCACCTGGTATCAGGAAAATCCCATCACCCATGTCCGCCTGATCTATCGTCCCGGCTACCGCATGCGAACGAGCTTCTGATCCCCTTTGGTCAAGGCGCTGAGGCAAAAGCTGCGCATGGTTATCGGCTTTACGGATGGCAAAGCGAAACACAATCAATTTGCCTGAATGCACAAGCACTGCTAGAGCTTTTTAAACGCAATCGCCAAGGATGAGCCCCCCAAGGATGAGCCCCGAAGGAAGAGACCATGTCGCTGAACGATGATCCGCAATTCTGGGCCGCTGCCCGCAAGCATCTGATCCGCTATGGTGGATCCTTCGAGCCGATCATCGTCGAGCGGGCAGAGGGCAGTTACGTCTATGATGCGGACGGGCGCGGCATTCTCGATTTCACCTCTGGTCAGATGAGCGCGGTGCTGGGACACTCCCACCCCGACATTCTGGAGACCATCGATCGGCAGAGCAAATCTTCCATTCATCTTTTCTCCGGCATGCTCTCGCGCCCCGTGGTCACCTTGGCTGAGCGGCTCGCAGCGCTCGCTCCCGGCCTTGATCGGGTCATGTTGCTGTCCACCGGGGCCGAATCCAACGAAGCGGCCATTCGCATGGCCAAGCTGGTCACCGGTCGCCACGAAATCGTGGCCTTTGCCCAGAGTTGGCATGGCATGACCGGCGCCGCTGCTTCTGCCACCTACAGTGCGGGGCGCAGCGGATATGGCCCGGCGTCCGTCGGCTCGCTCGCCATTCCCGCCCCTAACGCCTATCGTCCGCGCTTCAAGCATGCAGATGGTAGTCTTGACTGGCAGACAGAGCTGGATGATGCGTTCGAACTCGTCGACCGCCAGTCTACCGGATCACTGGCCGCTTTCATTGCCGAGCCGATCCTGTCAAGCGGCGGCATCATCGATCTGCCGGTGGGCTATCTCGCAGCCTTGAAGCAGAAATGCGAGGAGCGCGGTATGCTGCTCATCCTTGATGAAGCCCAGACGGGCATCGGGCGCACCGGCGACATGTTTGCCTTCCAGCGCGATGGGGTGACCCCGGACATCATGAGCCTGTCCAAGACCCTCGGCGCAGGATTGCCGCTCGCTGCGGTTCAGACGAGCGAGGCAATCGAACAAAAAGCCCATGACAAGGGTTTCCTGTTCTACACAACCCATGTCTCTGACCCCCTGCCAGCGGCGGTGGGAGTCACCGTGCTTGATGTGGTGGCCCGAGACGGCTTGCAGCAAAAGGCCCTTGAGCGTGGTAAGCGTTTGAAGGATGGCCTTTTAGCGCTTCAGCAGCGCTTTGAATGCGTGGGTGATGTGCGTGGACGGGGCCTGTTGTTGGGCCTTGAGGTGGTTGAGGACCGCCAGTCCAAGGCTCCCGGTTTCGAGATCGGAGCGCGGATCATGGAAGAGACCATGCAGCGCGGCCTCTCCATGAACATCGTCAAGATGCCCAGCATGGGCGGCGTCTTCCGCATCGCGCCGCCGCTGACCGTGAGCGATGAAGACATCGACCGCGGTCTTGAAATCATGACAGAGGCCATCGAAGCGGCCTCCGTAAGCGTGTGAGGCTGCCAGAAAGGACGCGGCGAGTAAGGATCACGCTTGGCGCAGGCCGGTGAAGGTCAGGTGGCACTGGCGGCGATGAGGATGGGCGCGATGCTCCATGAAATAGATCCCCTGCCAGGTGCCCAGCGCCATCCGGCCATTCTGTACGGGTATGGTAAGGCTGACTGACGTCAGTATGGTCTTGAGATGGGCGGGCATGTCGTCCGGTCCCTCATAGGAATGCTCGTAATAGCGATCCTCCGGCGCGATGTCGTCGAAATAGCGCACGACATCCTCGCGGACCGTCGGATCGGCATTCTCCTGTATAGACAGCGAAGCCGATGTGTGTTGACAAAAGACAGTCACGGTTCCCGATATCGCGCCGACGCTGTTGACCCATTGCGCGACCTCCTGCGTGATCATGCGGATGCTTTTGGGGGCGGTCTGGAAGGAGATGGTCTCGTGCATGGCATCGAAGATGGTCGTGTCCGCGGGCATGGTCTGGGGTCCCTGACGTCTGGTATGGTATTTAGCATCGACTGCTGCGAGCTGTGATTGGCCTATTGGTAACTGGGTCCGGGCCATCCCTCAAGTCCGACATTACCGCCAGCCGTTGACCGGAACGGCCAAATGACGGCTAATCGATGCGGCCATTCGACCTGCCTTGGCCTGCTGGGTGGAAACCGTTTTTTAACCATCACATTGAAAAGATTGTAAAAAAAGACGATGCGGCCGCTCGGCGCCGTTTCATGGCCACCTGTAAGTCGCCAAGCAATAGATCTGTAACTTTTATTGGTTAGTAGTCAAATACGATTAGTAAACTATTGGATCTTATATCGCGATGCTGATATCGCGATGCTGAAAGTTCTGAATTGCATCTTTACGCAGCATAATATCCCGCTTGTCGGGCTGGCAGTTATCATCTGCTTGTTTGGATCCTTTATAACGCTGCGTTTGTTGCAACGCAGCGTCTCGGCACATGGCTCGCAGCGTCTCGGTTGGCAGTTTTTGGCGGCTGTTGCTGGCGGTGGCGGAATCTGGGCAACCCATTTTGTCGCCGTCCTTGCCTACGATCCCAAGGCACCGATCTCGGTTGATCCGACCCTGACTGTACTGTCCCTTGTCATTGCCGTAGTTGGTCTGTGTATCAGCTTCGTAGTCAGTGGTTATCGCCCGCACATGCTTTTCGCCGCAATCGGAGGCGCCTTGACCGGCGGCAGCTTCGCGGCGACGCACTACACCGGTATGTTCGCCTATCGCATCATCGCTTTCGTTGAGTGGAACGTCAGTTATGTCGTGGCTTCCATCGCGATCCCGGTTGTCTTGGGGGCTTTGTCCCTGATGCTGATCTGGCAACGCAAGGCGAGCAACAAAAAGCTCGCCGCAGCTGTTGGTCTGATGGTTTTGGGCTTTTTCGCCTTGCATTTCACCGGCATGACAGCGTTGACGGTCACGCCCATGATCTCATCATTTCCAAAAACGGATATGCATGCGGTGATCGCGTTGGCACTGGCCGTCTCGGTGCTCACGACCATCATTCTCAGCGCGGGCATCACCAGTTATCTCATCGACACCAAGCTGCGCGAGGCTTCGCAGAACGAGCTGCACTATCTGGCCGTGCACGATCCGTTGACCGGACTGGAAAACCGCTCCAGCTTCAAAAGCTCTCTCATTGAGAAGCTTGATGATGCAATCGCCGACAAGCGGAAGCTGGGCGTCATTGGGTTGGATCTAAATCGCTTCAAGGACATCAATGAACGCATGGGCCACGCTGCGGGCGACGAAGTTTTGCGCGTCTTGTCCCGGCGGATGAGTGATATTCTGTGGGACGGCGAGATGATTGCGCGCATCGGTGGAGATGAGTTCGCTGCCGCTAAGACCTTCTCCGACAGATCGGAACTGGTCGCCTTTGCTGAGAGACTGGCCGGAGCGCTGAGACGTCCGGTGGAACTGGGCGTCAGCGAAATCGAAATGAATGCCAGTTTTGGCGCAGCCGTTTGGCCGGATGATGCCAGAGAACTTGATGAGCTGGTCAGCAACGCAGAGCTTGCCGTGTGCCACACCAAGGACAATTTTCTGGATGGTATCGGCTTTTATGATGCCGAAATCGGAACCAAGTTGCGAGAACGGCACAAGCTTGCCGATGAGCTGCGTCTGGCGCTCGAAAGAGACCAGCTTGAAGTCCACTATCAGGTGCAGGTTTCCTTGGCGACTGATGAGGCGGGTAAGGACGAGGTTCAGGGCTTCGAGGCCCTTCTGCGCTGGACGCACCCGGAGAAGGGGCCGATTTCGCCAGCAGAATTCATTCCCGTGGCAGAGGAAAACGGCCTCATCGCGCCGCTCGGGGCTTGGGTGCTCCGGCGCGCCTGTCGCGATGCTGCCCAATGGGAGCCCGGCTATCGGGTGGCTGTCAATGTCTCCGCCGTTCAGTTCACGAATCCGCGCCTACCCCAATTGGTCCATGAGGTTCTTCTGGAAACCGGGCTTTCACCGCACCGTCTGGAACTGGAACTGACCGAAACAGCGTTGGTTGAGGACAGGGTTCGCTCGCTTCATATCATGCGTCAGATCAAGGATCTTGGTGTTGGTATCGCGCTTGATGACTTCGGCACCGGTTATTCATCGTTGGACGTCTTGCGTGTATTTCCGTTCGACAAGATCAAGCTCGACAAGGCTTTTGTCAGTGGCATCGAACGTGACCGTCAGTGCAAGGCCATCGTCCGCGCGGTGCTGGCGCTCGGTAACAGCCTTGAGATTCCCGTTCTGGCAGAGGGAATCGAGACAAGTGATCAGTTGGCTGTTCTGCGCGCCGAAGGCTGTGATGCAGGGCAGGGCTTCTTTCTGGGGCGTCCGTCCTCCATGGATGCCCTGATCGCGGCTGGTGCTCTGAACCGGCGGATCATCACCTCTGAGGATTCGCCTCAGCCAATCAAACAGGCCCGAGAGGCCGATTCCGATGCCTTCCGGCAAGAAACGCCGCCCATCACCGCAGCCGTTGGCTAGTGAAGCAGAGGGCGCATGACGCTGCGCCGACGCGGGGGGCCGCTCTTCATTCAGCGAAAGGTGCGCTCCTCAAGGGGCAAGCTGAAAATCTTCTCCCTGCACAGGCGCAAAAATTCCGCTTCCGCATCGCTGGAGCGCCGCTTGGGGCTGGTGATTAGATAAACATCGACCACCGGCAAGTCCTCATAGGGCGGCAACTGGTGCAACAGCCCCCGCTCCACGTCGCGCCGTGCCACATGAACAGGCAGGGCGCCGATCCCGATGTTGGCGACGATCATCCTGCGGATCTCGACCAGATTGGATGACACTCCCTGCCAAAGGGTTTCGGCCTGCACATGCGCGCGCAACCCGATCACCGGTTCAAGCGGCCCCCCTTCCACTTCGGTTTGAAACGACACACTGCGTTCACCCGCAAGGTCGGACAGTTTGATGTCCGTTTTGCCAAATAGCCGGTGCCTTGGTCCGCAATAGAGGCCGAAAAACTCGCGAAACAGCACGGGATTATCGAGTGGCCGGGACAGGTCGTTGAGCAGGCAGATGCCGAAGCTGATCCGGTTCTGCAGAACGCTGCTGACAATTTCCTCGCTGTCCGCCACAGCAATGGAAAAGGTCACCTTGCGGTGGCGGTCGGCAAAGTCGGCCAGAACCTCGTCGAAATGTGGGCAGACCACATGGCTCGCGACGACAATGGCGATATGCCCGCTGAGTTCATCTTCATCCCGCTCCAGGAGAGAGGGCAACTGCGAGACGCTGCCAAAAATCGAAGAACACTCGTTGTAGAGAATTTTTCCGGTTTCCGTGACCTTGAATTCGTTCGGTTTGCGCACGATCAGCTTGTGCCCTGTTGCCTCCTCCAGACGTTTCAGGGCGGCACTCACCGTGGGTTGCTTCAAGCCAAGGAAATCTGCGGTTTTGGTAATGCTCTTTTGTTCAACCACAACCATGAATGTACGCAAAAGGTTCCAGTCCAGATTCCACGGAAAGCGTTGTTCATAGGGGCGCATTATAGATTTCACCTATAATAAAAATTGGAATTATTTATTTGATTGATGATAGCGCCCATGCAACCTTCAATGCAAGGTGGCAAAAAATTAGTCACTGCTAAAAATTAGGCAATCAATTCCCGGGAACAGTTTACGCTCAAACAGGAGAAATCCATGATCAACCGTCGCAGCTTGTTGCAGGCCGTCGTCGTCACCGGCGCATTCGCATTGGCCAACCTTGGCATCACCGCTCCGGTCCTTGCAGACGAACTTGACGCCATCAAGGAAAAGGGAGAGATCAGCATCGCCATGAGTGGCGCCTATCCTCCGTTCAACTTCGTCAATGATGAAAACAAGGTCGTCGGCTTCGATCCGTCCATCGGCACCGAAATCGCCAAGCGCATGGGCTTGGAGACCAAGATCGTCACCACCGCATGGGATGGCATCATCGGCGGGCTTCTGGCCCAAAAGTACGACGCCATTGTCGGGTCCATGTCGATCACAGAGGAACGTGCCAAGGTTGTCGACTTCGTTGGCCCTTACTACAACACCCAGCGTGCAATCTTCACCAAGGAAGGCTCCGAGCTGACCAGCATGGACCAGCTCAAGGATGCCACCATCGGCGTGACCCTTGGCGAAACCCATGAAGAATGGGCGCGCGAACAGGGCTATAGTGTCCGCACCTACAAGGGGCTGCCGGAACTGTTGCTCGAGCTTGAAAACGGCCGCGTGGACGCCATTGTCAATGACTCCATTGCAGCCATTCTGGCCATGAAAAAGAACGAGCAGAAATACGCCATAATCGAAGACCCGAACACCGAGAAATTCGGGGCTGGCATCGCCATCCGCAAGGGCAATCCGGAACTGAAAGCGGCCATGCAGAAGGCGCTTGATGAAATGATGGAAGATGGCACCTACCTCAAGATCGCCGAAAAATGGGTTGGTGGCGACATTCGCTAAGCTTACCGCACCATCCCGCTTTTCATCTGGTCCGCCGCACGGCGGCGGGCCATTTGCGCGAAAGTCATCTCCATGCAGACAGATTATGGCAAGCTGAGCTGGCAAGAGGTGCGCGATACCGACAAGGACCGGGTCGTCATCCTCAATGTCTCGGCAACCGAAGACCATGGCCCGCATATGCCGCTGGATACCGATACGGTGCTCGGCATGGCTGTGGCAAACGGTGTGGCAGAGGCCATTCCCGATCAGGTTCTCGTCATGCCGCCGATAGCCTACGGCTTCAATGAGCATCACAAGGACTTTCCCGGCGTCATCTGGATCCAACCAGAGACCCTGATTGCCTTTGTGACCGACGTGACAAAGTCGCTGGCTCATCATGGCTTCCGGCGCATTCTGTTGCTCAATTCGCACGGATCAAACCACCCCATTCTCGATCTGTCAGCGCGAAAGACGGTGATCGAGACGGGCATCATCTGTGTGTCCGCGTCCTACTGGAATTTGTGCTCGGACCGGATCAATGAAATCCGGGCATCTGAGACGGGTGGCATTGCCCATGCCGGCGAATTTGAAGCGGCCATCTACAAATATCTTCACCCTGATCTGGTGCATCTGGACAAGGCTATTTGCCAAAATCTGCATGATCCGGACAGCCGTTTCTTCAACCTCGATCTGGCGCGTGGTGGTGGCAAGGCCATGCTGATGCGCTGGTGGTCTTGTGTTTCCGAAGACGGCACCATGGGCGATCCCGTGGTGGCGACCAAGGAAAATGGCAAGGCCTTTCTCGAGGCTGCCATCAAGGAAACAGCCGATCTTGTCACGGAAATCCGGAAGCTGCCGCTTCTGGACCGTAAAGATCATCACTGAGGAGTTCGACTGATGGATTTGGATCTGATCCTCAAAGTCTATCCCCACTTTCTAGAGGCTGCTCTGGTCACAATCGAATTGTCGGTTCTGACGGCCATTCTGGGATTGGTCTGCGGAACGCTTGGGGCTGCTGCAAGATTGTCTCGCCTTGCGGCTGTTCGCTTCATTGGCACGGCCTATGTCAGCCTTTTTCGCGGTACACCGGCGCTGATTCAGCTCTTTTTGCTCTATTTCGGTGGCCCACAGATCGGCATCCAACTGGATGCCTTCGAAGCTGGCGTGATCGGCCTTGGGGTGAATATCGGGGCCTACATGACCGAGACCATTCGCGGCGCCATTGTCTCTGTGCATGGGGGACAGGCAGAAGCGGCCCGAACGTTGGGGCTGAGCCGTTGGCAGACGACGCGCTATGTGGTGCTGCCGCAGGCTTTCCGCCTGATGGTCAGGCCGCTCGGGGTCAATATCAACGCCCTCATCAAGGGCACGGCCCTCGTCGCTGCGATCTCCGTGATCGAGCTGACCTACACCGCGCAACGCTTCATCGGCTCGACCTACAAGCCGTTCGAGATGTTCATGCTCGCGGGCGCGCTCTACATGATCATCATCTATGCAACCGGGCGCGGCATCAGCTGGCTTGACAGAAAGGTGCAGATCCAATGACCTGTTTCTGCTTGATCGGAGGCCGCTATGGGACTTGATTTTACAGTCGTGCCTGCATTCATGGATGTCATCCTGATGGGCGTCGTCTGGACCATTGCCATCACGGCAACCGCAGCGCTCATCAGCTTTTTCGTTGGTATCTTCTTTGCCGTTATCGCGCTTTATGCGCCGCGTGTGATCAGTTGGCCGATGAAAGCCTTCGAATGGCTCTTCATGGGAACACCGCTTCTCTTGCAGCTGTTTCTCATCTATTTCGGCCTCATCCAGATCGGCATTGATCTGCCCGCCTTCGTGGCTGGGTCCCTCGGACTAGGGCTGCATTTTGCGGTCTATAATTCCGAGCTAATCCAGACCGCAATCATCGCGGTCGACAAAGGGCAAATGGAAGCGGCCCGAACCCTTGGGCTCAGCCGCACCCATGCCCTGCGCTATGTCGTGATCCCGCAAGCGGTGAGAGACGTGATCCCGCCAATCGGCAACAACATGATCGCTCTTCTCAAGGATTCCGCCCTTGTGTCGGTGATCGGGGTGACAGAGTTGACCCTGTCCGCACAACTTGCCATCGGGCGCACATACCGCCCATTCGAATTCTATGCCTTAGCCGCTGTCTGCTACTACGTCGTCAACCTGGGCATGGAAGCGGTGCTGCGCCGTCTCGAGCGCCGCGTTCAAGCCTCACGCTAGCCGTGCCGGAAGGATCTAGTTATGAACAGCAAACGACCCTTTGTCGATATCCGTCACGCCCAGAAATGCTATGGCGATCTGGAAGTGCTCAAGGACATCAGCCTGAAGGTGGATCGCCAGCAGATCGTTGCCATCATTGGCCCATCCGGGTCAGGCAAGTCGACCTTGCTCAGAGCCATCAATGATCTTGATTCCCTCACGTCGGGCGAAATCTGGCTTGATGGGGTGCAGGTCAACAAGCTTCTGCCCCATGCCCAGTATGAAAAACATATCAACCAGATGCGCCAGCATATCGGCATGGTGTTCCAACACTTCAACCTCTTCCCCCATCTCACGGTGCGCGAGAACATCACCCTTGCGCCCAAGCTTTTGAAGGGCATGTCCGACAAGGAAGCGAGCGAGCTGGCCGAACAGCAGCTTGAGCATGTGGGCTTGCTGGACCGGGTGGACTATCACCCCTCTCAGCTTTCTGGCGGTCAGAAGCAACGCGTCGCCATTGCCCGGGCACTGGCCATGAAGCCCAAGCTGATGCTGTTTGACGAGGCAACCTCGGCGCTTGATCCCGAACTGGTGGAAGAGGTCAACCAGGTCATGAAAATGCTCGCCGAAGAGCAGATGACCATGATCATCGTCACCCATGAAATGGGCTTTGCGGAAACGGTTTGCGATCGGGTGTTGTTCATGGATCAGGGCGTTGTTGTTGAGGAAGGCCCACCCGAGGTCATTTTCCGCAACCCGAAAATGGATCGCACCAAGGATTTCCTCCGCAAGCATTTGGAAAGCGCGAATTAATGGAAGAAAAATCTCATCTCTTCTACCAATCCAGACAGCCTAGACCCTTTCTGGATTACGCCGAAGGCATCTATATGTTCGATCAATCGGGTAAGCGCTATATTGATGGCTCGTCCGGCGCCATGGTCTCCAACATCGGCCATTCGAATCCCAATGTGCTGGCGGCCATGAAGGCCCAGATGGACAAGTCGACCTTCGGCTATCGGTTGCATTTCCGCACCGAACCGTCCGAGGCTCTGGCCACCAAGGTGGCCGGTCTGATGCCCGGCGATCTGGACCGCGTCTTCTTTGTCTCTGGCGGGTCTGAGGCCGTGGAAAGCGCCATCAAGCTGGCGCGCCAATATGCCATCACCCAAGGTGAGGCAGGTCGCTGGAAGGTGATTTCGCGCTTTCCCTCCTACCACGGCAGCACCCTTGGTGCGCTTGCCCTCACGGGCTATGACCCGCTCGCCAGACCGTTCGACCCGATGATGCGCGACATGCCAAAGATCGCCGCCCCCGTCTGCTATCTTGATCGCGATAACCTTTCTGACGAGCAACGCGGCCTCAAATATGCCGAACTGCTGCGCGACGAGATCATCGCCCAAGGCCCTGAAACCGTCCTTGCCTTCGTGATGGAACCGATCGGCGGGGCGTCCACCGGAGCGCTCGTCGCACCGGACAGCTATTACGCCCGCATCCGCGAGATTTGCGACGAATTCGGCATCCTGCTGATCTATGATGAAGTCATGACTGGGGTTGGCCGTACCGGTGCTTTCCTCGCTGCTGACCATTGGGGCATCATCCCGGATCTGGTCGCCATGTCCAAGGGCTTTGCCGCAGGCTATGCACCGCTTGGCGCGGTGGTTGCTCGGCAATCCATGGTCGAGGCTCTGCTCGATGCCGGAGGGTTCCTGCATGGCTATACCTATGCAGGCAATCCGCTTGCCTGCGCTGCCGGTGTCGCCGTGCTGGATGAAATGGAACGTCTCGGCCTCATTGATAATTGCGCCACAATGGGCGAGGTGCTGAAAGCCCGCCTTGAGGCCCTCATGGACCGTTATCCCTTCATCGGGGATGTGCGCGGCAAGGGGCTTTTGCTGGCGTTTGAGCTGGTCAGCGACCGGGAAACCATGGAGCCTCTGCCTGCCGAACTCAATGCCTATCTTGATCTCGTTGAAATGGCCTATCAGCGGGGCCTGATCATCTATTCGCGCCGCACCCGCGGCGGCATCAAGGGTGATCATTTCCTTGTCTGCCCGCCGTTGATCGTCACCAAAGAGCAGATCGATGACATCATGACCATCCTCATTGACAGTCTTGATGCCTTTGCAGCCAAACATGCCCTGCCGGTGAATGCCTCATGAGATTGCCTGCCAAATCCACCACCATCGAGGAGGCCATCGCCAATGTGCGTGACGGGGCAACGGTTATGGTTGGCGGCTTCGGTGTGCCGGGGACGCCGTTCAATCTGATTGCGGAGCTGGTCCGTCAAGGCCCCCGACATCTGACGCTGGTCAAGAACGACGCCAACGAAAAGGGCATGGGCATCGATCATCTTCTGGCTGCCGGGCAGGTGGACAAGCTGATCGTTACCCATCTGGGGCTCAATGCCAATGCCATTGCCATGATGAACGAAGGCCGCCTTGAGGTGGAATTCTGCGCGCAAGGGATTCTGGCTGAACGCATCCGCAGCGGCGGATCGGGCCTTGCCGGGTTCCTGACCGACATCGCCATCGGAACTGAGTTGGGCGCGGGCAAGAAGCAGGTCGAAATCGAAGGCGTGCCTTATCTGTTCGAGCCCTCTCTGCGCGCCGATGTCTCTCTCGTCCATGCCGAAAGCGCCGATCTTGTCGGCAATCTCTGCTTTGCCAAGACCGCACGAAATTTCAATCCGCTGATGGCCATGGCCAGCGACTGCGTGATTGCCGAGAGCGTCAATCTATTGCCGGTTGGCGGGTTGGAGCCGGATGTCATTCATGTCCCTAGTCCCTTTGTGGATCATGTGGTGCCCATCGATCAGTTGCACGAGGAATATGCCATTGTCCGACGCTAAAACCAGAATGGTCGCCCGTGCCGCTCGCGAAATCGAGTCTGGCATGCTGGTCAATCTCGGCATCGGCCTCCCCACACGCGTGGTCAATTATCTCAAGCCGGATCTCGAGGTCGGCCTGCACACGGAGAACGGTCTCGTCGGTGTTGGCCCCGAGCTTGGGCTGGATGACGCCGACAAGGATCTCATCGATGCTGGCGGCGCATACATTTCGGCCCTGCCCGGCGGCGCCTTCATCGACAGCGCGATGTCTTTTGCCATTGTCCGCTCGGGACGTCTCGATCTGACCATGCTGGGCGCTTTCGAAATCGCAGCCAATGGCGATCTGGCGAACTGGAAGATTCCCGGCAAATTCTCGCCCGGCGTTGGCGGGGGGATCGAACTGGCGCAGAAGGCCCGGCGCGTGGTGGTCCTGACCACCCACACAGACCGCAAGGGCAATCCCAAGCTGCTAGAAGCCTGCACCCTGCCGTTGACCGCGCGAGCGTGCGTGTCGCGGATCTTCACCGATATGGCGGTGGTGGACGTGACCTGGCAAGGCTTCTGTCTGAGGGAACTGGCGGAAGGGGTGACCCTCTCCGAAGTCGTGGCGGCAACCGGCGCGCCTCTGGCTGTGCCGGATGAAGAGATCCCCACGTTCTGACACCGACATCTCGGCACCAAAGTGATCACGGTGCCGGTTGAACCAGGAAAGACAAGACCCATGGATCGGGAACTGGAAACGGCCCTTTTGTCCGCCGTCGACGAACGCTTTGATGAGCAGCTGGAGTTTCTGAAGGAACTGGTCAGCCATCCCTCAACCCGCGGCAACGAGCAATCGGCGCAGGATTTCATGGCAGGCCAATTGAAAGAGCGCCATTTGGCGGTCGATCGTTGGCAGATTGATGTCGAAGATATTCGCCATCTGCCCGGCTTCTCCTCCGTGATCGGCCCCTATGACGATGCGGTCAATGTGGTCGGCTCCTACAGGAGCGGCAAGCGGTCCGGGCGCTCCCTCATTCTCAATGGCCATATCGATGTTGTGCCCGAAGGCCCGCTTGATATGTGGGACCAGCCACCCTTCGCCCCCCACATTGATGGCGATGCGCTCTACGGACGCGGTGCCGGTGACATGAAGGCCGGTCTTGCCAGCAACCTCTTCGCTCTTGATGCTCTGCGTGCCTGCGGTCTTGCGCCAGCCGCTGATGTCTTTTTCCAGTCCGTCGTCGAGGAAGAATGCACAGGCAACGGTGCGCTCGCCTGCCTTCAGCGCGGCTACAAGGCTGACGCGGCTCTCATTCCCGAACCTTTCAGCGAAACCCTTGTCACCGCTCAGGTCGGCGTGATCTGGTTTCAGGTCCACTTGAAAGGCCTGCCGACCCATGTGGCTTATGCGGGTGACGGGGCCAATGCCATCGAGGCCGCCATTCCGCTCATCAACGCCCTGCACAAGCTTGAGGACAAATGGAACGGCCCCGAGTTGCGGCATCCCGACTTTGCCCATGTCCACCACCCGCTCAATCTCAATGTTGGCAAGATCACCGGCGGCGACTGGACCAGCTCCGTGCCCGCTTGGTGTGTCTTTGATGTTCGTATGGGCGTCTTTCCCGGCCAGAACATCGACGCGATGCGCGAGGAGATCGAAGCGGTGCTACTCGAGGCCGCGAGCAGCAATGCCTTCCTCAAGCAAAACAAGCCATCAGTCGTCTATCACGGGTTCCTCGCCGAAGGTTATGCTCTTTCTCAGGACAAGAGTGAAGGTGCCCGGAGCAGCATCTCAGCCCTTGAGGATGCCCACCAAACGGTAACCGGCGAAGCGCTGGACAAGGTGGCGATCACTGCCACCACGGATGCCCGCTTCTTTGGTCTTTATGCCGACACGCCCGCTCTCGTCTATGGCCCCAAGGCCGAGGCGATCCACGGCTTTAACGAGCATGTTTCGATTGACAGCATCAACCGGATCACCAAAGCCACGGCGCTGTTTATCGCCCGCTGGTGCGGCACCGAAAAGCTGTAGCCTCAAATCGTCTGATGGAGAATAATATGCGCCAAGCCGTCATTGTCTCGACCGCCCGAACGCCAATCGGCAAGGCCTATCGGGGCGCCTTCAACAATCTTGAGGGACCAAGTCTAGCAGCCCATGCGGTCAAGGCCGCTGTTGAACGAACAGGTCTCGAAGGAGACGCCATTGAGGATCTGGTCTTTGGCTCGGCCCTCACGCAAGGCAGCACCGGCATCAACGTCGCGCGCCACATCGTCATGGCGTCAGGCTTGCCAAACAGCGTTGCCGGGGCGACCATCGACCGTCAGTGTGCTTCTGGCCTCAATGCCATCGCAATCGCAGCCAACATGATTGTCTCCGACGGGGTCGATGTGGCCGTCGCGGGCGGGCTTGATTCCATCTCGCTGGTTCAGAACAACCAGTGGAATGACTACCGCTATCGCGATCCGAACGTGCCGGATAATTACTATCTTCCGATGATCGAGACGGCCGAAATCGTCGCCGAGCGTTATGGCGTCACGAGAGAGGCGCAGGATGCTTATGCCCTTCAGAGCCAACAGCGCACGGCTGCGGCCCAAGACGCGGGCAGGTTTGACGATGAGATCGTCCCTCTGACCGCGACCAAACGTATCACCGACAAGGCGACCGGAGAGGTCAGCGAAGAGACGGTTACGTTGGAAAGGGATGAATGCAACCGCCCCACGACGACCCTTGAGGGTCTATCCGCTCTCAAACCGGTTCTGGGCGAGGACAAATGCATCACTGCAGGCAACGCCAGCCAACTCTCCGACGGCGCCTCCGCCTGTGTGCTCATGGAAGCGGGCGAAGCGGTTCGGCGCGGTCTTCATCCGCTGGGCATCTTTCGCGGCTTTGCTGTCGCAGGCTGTGCGCCTGAGGAAATGGGCATCGGCCCGGTCAATGCCATCCCAAAACTGTTGGCGCGGAACGGGCTGACCATTGCTGATATCGACCTTTGGGAAATCAACGAGGCCTTCGCCTCCCAGCTTCTTTTCTGCCGTGACAGGCTGGAAATTGACAATGACAAGTTGAATGTGAATGGCGGGGCCATCTCCATCGGGCATCCTTATGGCATGTCTGGCGCGCGAATGGCCGGGCATATTCTGCTTGAGGGAAAACGGCGCGGTGCCAAACTCGGAGTGGTTAGCATGTGCATCGGTGGCGGGCAGGGCGCTGCCGGTCTGTTCGAGTTTTATGGCTGAAACTGTCACTCTCTAGTGAAATCCGTTAATGCTCAACGTCCGTCCGGGCCGATCTGGCCTAACGACGCGGGCGGCTTGTGCGCCTGAATGCTTGTTGATAATTATTTCAGATAATAAAATAATCAAAAATCAGTCGGTAACTTTGCAAGAAATGCACAGAAACTCCGGCAAGCATTAGCGTAAATACTTATAGTTACGACAAAAATCACTTTTTTCATTGATTAAATTTAATCGCCGAATTAAATTGCACAAGCAAAGGTACTGGGAGGAACCGAGCGCTGGATGACAATCCATCCGCATCATAAGCATTTTTGAATTCGGTGCCTTTCCATTCCATTGAGAGCATTACGCATACTTTTTCGTCGAACCGGCAAGGGAGGTTATCTATGCTGGGAATTCGCGCGCTGCTGAAGGCGGCAACCGTAGGTGCTATGGCTTTGGCTGTAGGGCTTTCTTTCTCCACCGCAAATACAATGGCTGCTGACAAGGGGACTGTCGGCATCGCAATGCCAACCAAGTCGCTCGCCCGCTGGGTTGATGACGGCGCAAACATGGTCAAGCAGTTCGAAGCCGCAGGCTATGACACCGACCTGCAATATGCTGGTGACGACATTGCAACACAGTTGCGTCAGATCGAGACCATGATCCTCAAGGGCGCCGACGTTCTGGTCATCGCATCGATCGACGGCACCGCGCTTTCAAGCGCTCTGGAACTGGCTGCCGACAACGACATCAAAGTCATTGCCTATGACCGCCTGATCCGTGATTCCGGTAACGTTGACTATTATGCAACCTTCGACAACTTCCAGGTTGGCGTACTGCAGGCAAAATCTCTGCTCAAAGGCCTTGATTTCGAAAATGCAGAAGGCCCGCTCAACATAGAAGTCTTTGGCGGATCGCCAGACGATAACAACGCCTACTTCTTCTACAATGGCGCCATGTCCGTTCTGCAGCCGCTGATCGACGAAGGCAAACTCGTTGTTCAGTCCGGACAGATGGGTATGGATAAAGTCGGTATCATGTATTGGGATGGTGCATCCGCACAGGCTCGTATGGATAACCTTCTGTCTGCGTTCTATACCGACAAGCCGATCCATGGCGTTCTCACACCAAACGATAGCCTTGCCATCGGCGTTATTTCGTCGCTCAAAGGCGTTGGTTATGGTTCTGGCGACATGAAAATGCCGATCATCACCGGTCAGGATGCCGAAATCGCCAACGTCAAGGCAATGCTCAAAGGCGAACAGTACTCCACCATCTTCAAGGACACCCGTGAGCTTGCTCGTGTGACTGTTGGCATGGTTGACGCCCTGCTTGGTGGTTCTGAGCCGGAAATCAACGACACCAAAACCTACGACAACGGTGTCAAAGTGGTTCCGTCCTACCTGCTGAAGCCCTTCACCGTGACTATTGACAACTGGGAAGAAATTCTCATCGACAGTGGTTACTACACGATGGATCAGGTCAAGTAAGATCCTCCCGAAAGAGGGCGGCGGCTTTGTTGTCGCCCTCTGCTCCTTTCAGCTCGACAAACAGATTGGTTCCTTGAGGCTGATATGAACACCATCCTAGAAATGCGAGGAATCACGAAGACCTTTCCAGGAGTAAAGGCCTTGAGTGATGTGAACCTGACCGTCTCCGAAGGGGAAATCCATGCCCTTGTTGGTGAGAATGGGGCAGGCAAATCAACCCTGATGAAGGTCCTCAGCGGGGTTTACCCGCACGGCTCCTATGAAGGAGACATCATCTACAAAGGTGATACCCAGTCTTTTGGCGGCATTTCCGACAGTGAAGACAAGGGCATCATCATCATCCACCAGGAGCTTGCGCTGGTCCCACTTTTGTCGATCGCCGAGAATATCTTTCTGGGCAACGAGCGGGCCAAGAGCGGGGTCATCAACTGGTCACAGGCCCATTCAGAGGCAGAACAGCTGCTCAAGGTGGTCGGTCTGACCGAGACGACTGGCACACTGGTGACCAACCTGGGTGTCGGCCAGCAACAGCTTGTCGAGATTGCCAAGGCGCTTTCCAAGGAAGTTCAGCTTCTGATCCTGGATGAGCCGACGTCTTCGCTCAACGAACAAGACAGTGAGGCGCTGCTTGAGCTTTTGCTTGAGTTCAAGCGCAACGGCATCTCGTCCATCCTGATCTCCCACAAGCTCAATGAGGTGGTGAAGGTCGCGGACAAGATCACGGTTCTGCGCGATGGCGAGACGGTCAGTACGCTTGATTGCGACAAGTCCGAGGAGATGGAAAACAGGATCATCAAGGACATGGTTGGCCGTGAGCTGACCAATCGCTTCCCGCCGCGCGAGCCGAAGATCGGCGAGACGTTGATGGAAGTGAAGAACTGGAATGCCTTCCATCCTGTGCATTCGGATCGTCAGATCATCAAGGATGTGAACCTTGAGGTGCGGGCCGGCGAGATTGTCGGGATCGCGGGTCTGATGGGTGCGGGGCGGACGGAACTTGCGATGAGCATCTTCGGTCGGTCTTACGGCAAGCGCATCACGGGGGATGTCCTGCTCAAAGGGCAACCGATTGATGTCTCGACGATCAACCGTGCGGTTGATCGGGGTCTTGCCTATGTCACCGAGGACCGGAAGGAATTCGGTCTTGTTCTTGACAATACGATCAAGGTCAACACGACGCTGTCCAATCTTGATGGTGTGTCGAAGGGCTTGGTTCTGGACGACAACGAGGAGACCCGTGTCGCGCTTGAATACAAGGACAAGCTGAACACGCGCTGTTCTGGGATCCTTCAGAAAGTGGTCAACCTGTCTGGTGGCAACCAGCAGAAGGTTGTTCTTTCCAAGTGGCTGTTTGCCAACCCCGAGGTTCTGATCCTTGACGAGCCAACCCGCGGCATTGACGTCAATGCCAAATTCGAAATCTACACGATCATCAACCAGCTGGCAGAAGAAGGCAAAGGCGTCATCTTCATCTCTTCCGAGATGCCTGAACTGCTGGGTATGACGGATCGCATCTATGTCATGAACGAGGGCCGTGTTGTTGGCGAACTGCCAACCGCTGAGGCGTCTCAGGAAAAGATCATGCGGATGATCATCAAGAACAATGGGTGATGTGACTATGGAAAAGACGGAAAAATCCGCTCAAGGTGGCAGCATCGGCAGCTACTTCAAGGCCAACCTGCGTGAATACGGCCTGCTACTGGCCCTGATCTTCGTCATGGTCTCGTTCCAGATCATGACCGGCGGCATTCTGATGAAGCCGCTCAATCTGACCAACCTTGTGCTTCAGAACTCCTATGTGGTGATCATGGCCATCGGCATGTTGCTGGTGATCGTGGCCGGACATATCGACCTGTCGGTCGGCTCTGTGGTTGGCTTCATCGGGGCGCTTGCGGCCGTGATGATCGTGAACTACGACATTCACTATGTCCCGACTGTCATTGTCTGCCTGATGGTGGGGACTGTGATCGGGGCCATGCAGGGCTTCTGGGTTGCCTACTACAAGATCCCGGCCTTCATCGTGACCCTTGCGGGGATGCTGGTGTTCCGCGGTCTGACGCTTGCGCTGCTTCAGGGCCAGTCGATCGGTCCGTTCCCCAGTGCCTTCCAGAAAATGAGCTCGGGCTTCATTCCCGATCTGATCGGCTCGGGCCGGCCGCATATCCTGACCATCGCGCTCGGGGCTGCGATCAGCATCTATCTGCTCTACTCCAGCTTCAAGCGTCGTCAGGAACAGGCCAGGGTGGCCTCGGTTGACGAGCCATTCGCCTTCTTCCTTGGCAAGCTGGTTCTGATCGTCTTTGCGATCAACTATCTGACCTATATCATGGCTGGCTACAAGGGCTATCCGAACGTGCTGATCGTGATGGCGGTTCTGATGAGTGTCTACAGCTTCATCACCACCCGCACGACCATCGGTCGCCGCATCTATGCTCTTGGTGGCAACGAGAAGGCGGCCAAGCTGTCCGGTGTCAACACCGCACGGCTGACCTTCCTGACCTTTGCCAACATGGGCCTTCTGGCGGCCTTTGCCGGTCTGGTGTTTGCTGCGCGCCTCAACACGGCAACGCCGAAAGCGGGCTTTACCTTCGAGCTTGACGTCATCGCGGCGGTGTTCATCGGTGGGGCGTCCATGTCGGGCGGTGTCGGCACGGTCATCGGGGCCATCGTCGGTGCCTTCCTGATGGGTGTGATGAACAACGGCATGTCGATCCTGTCCATCGGCATCGACTATCAGCAGGTCATCAAGGGCCTCGTTCTCCTGGCTGCCGTCATCTTCGACGTATACAACAAAAACAAAGCGCAATAATCTGCGCGGTATCGACCTCTTGACCCATAGGTCTTCAAGGGGACGGATGAGACAGGAGGAGCCGGAGACAAGTCCGGCTCCTCCTTTTTTGTTTTTGGACGAGGGTGTCTTTGTCTGATGAGCGTCGTATCTGGCTCACCCGAAACATCAAGATGACACTCGTTTTGTGTCCTTTCTCGCGGTTTTCGAGGCGGGCAAGTCGAAAAGTCTGCCATTTCGGTCCAAAAAGTAACCCGCTTCTCGCTCAATAAAACAGCACATGACGAAGGAAAATTGTGCAGTGCGCCTAATTTGCAGCTAGTTGGCTATGTTTGGCGTAATATATCGAATCATTGGCGCATCTATCGATTGGCACACAGTGCGCAATGCCCGCTAATGGACCCATAAGTCTTCAAACAAACAGGGTCGAACCGATGAGCGAGCTCCCAAAAATCGATTTTCTCTATCTCAATGAACAGGACATGATCAAGGCTGGCGTCATGGATATGGCGGGCTGCGTCGACACCATGGAAGACATGTTCAAGCTGTTGCATTCCGGTGACTATCGCATGGCCGGTGCCAACAATGACAGTCATGGCGCAATGATCATGTTCCCTGAAGACTCGCCCTTTGAGACAATGCCCAAGCCGACAGCAGATCGGCGCTTCATGGCCATGCCCGCCTACCTCGGCGGCCAATATTGCACCGCTGGCGTGAAGTGGTACGGCTCCAACATCGCCAACCGCGACAAGGGACTGCCGCGCTCGATCCTGATGTTCACCCTCAACGATGCTGATACCAGCGCGCCGCTGGCCTATATGTCAGCCAACCTTCTGTCGGCCTACCGCACCGGCGCCGTGCCCGGTGTTGGTGCCCGCCATCTGGCGCGCAAGGACTCCAAGGTTGTCGGCGTGCAAGGACCCGGTGTGATGGGCAAGACCTCTCTTGCCGCCTTCATGGCCACCTGCCCCAAGCTCGATACGCTGAAGCTCTTGGGCCGCAGTCAGGCCTCGATTGACGGGTTCGTCGCATGGACCAAGGAAAACTATCCGCAGATTACCACCATCGAGATTGTCGATGATCTGGAAACGCTGGTGCGCGGCTCTGATATCATCACCTATTGCGCGTCTTGCGAGACAGGTGATGTCTCCAAATACCCGATCGTCAAGCGGGAATGGCTGAAAGCAGGGGCCTTTCTGTCGATGCCTGCCGCCTGTGAAATTGATGATGCAATGGAAGATGACAGTGTTCGCAAGGTCATGGACAACATCGGCCTTTATGATGCCTGGTTCGAAGAGCTGCCCAAGCCTGCCCACGTCTATGTGCCTGTCATCGGGGTGCGATTCCTTGACATGATCCATGAAGGCAAGATGACCCGCGACGCTCTGGAAGATCTGGGCGATATCTGCGCCGGTGCAGCTCCGGGCCGCCAGAATAACGAAGAGATCATCATCCTCTCCGTTGGCGGCATGCCTGTCGAGGATGTCGCTTGGGCAACGGTGCTCTATCGCAACGCTCTGGAAAAGGGCATCGGCACCAAACTCAATCTCTGGGATGAGCCTGTCCTGCGTTGATGCTTCTGAGATCGAACCACGAGCGCGTGGCTCGATCTCCCGCAAGCAATCGATCACTCATCGCGCATCGCCATTTGGAAAACCGATATGACCAAGATTACCAAAGTGAAGACCGGCACCAAGCTCGAAGAGGAAAGCAGCTATTCGCGCATCGTCATGGTGGATAATTGGATCTTTGTGTCCAACACCGCCGGGCGGAACCCGATCAGCAAGGAAATCCCTCAGGACATTACCGAACAGACCCATCAGGTTTTTGACAATATCGAGCGGGCCCTCAAAGGGGTAGGCTCTGGGCTACGGGATGTGGTGCAGACGCGCGTCTTCATCCAGACCCCGTCAGACACCCCCGCAGTGATGGGGATCTTTGGCGAAAAATTCCGCGGCGTTGATCCGACAACCACCGTCACCTGCCCACCTCTGGGATCGAGTGCCTACAAGGTCGAGCTTGAAGTCACGGCCTTTCGAGGCGCTCAGGAAGCCGAAGTCGATTATCTAACCCTGTCGAACTGATCCGACACGAAGGAAAAGCAAATGGCGCTGAAACTTCCCCCCGTCAAAAGCTCCCCCGACCTGCCTGCCAAAGCCACAGTGGCAATCATTGGCGGCGGCATCGTCGGAATTTCTGCAGCGCTCGCGCTGGCTGAGCGCGGCATTTCCGTGGTCGTTCTGGAGAAGGGACAGGTCGGCGCCGAGCAGTCGTCGCGCAATCTGGGCTGGATCCGCAAAACCCTCAGAGACCCGTCCGACATTCCGCTGGCTCTGGCTGCCGATCAGCTCTGGAGCCAGATGGCACAACGCACCGGTGTTGATGTCGGTTATCGTCAGAACGGCATCATGTTCGTCTCCGATGCTGACAAGGACATGGAGATGTATTCCAGCTGGTTTAAGGCAGCCTCGGAGTTATCTCCTGAGAGCCGGCTCATAACTCCTGACGAAATCGACCAATTGGCTCCCGGCTGCGAGCGCAAATGGAAAGGCGGGCTCTATACGCCGACGGATGGCTACGCCGAGCCGACCCTTGCGACCAGTGCACTGGCCAATGCAGCCATTGATAAGGGGGCCGTTATCGTCGAGAATTGCGCGGTGCGCGATCTGGCAATGACCGGTGGCCGCGTCAGTGGTGTCGTCACCGAAAAGGGCGAGGTTGCAGCAGAGCATGTCATTCTGGCCAGCGCCTTGTGGTCCCGCCGCTTTCTGGGCAATCGGGGCATTTCCTATCCGACCCTGCCTATGATTTGCTACGTTTTTCGCACCGCTCCCATCGAAGGGCCACAAGGTCCCAGTGAGATCGCCGTGGCTGGTCCCAATTTTTCGTTCCGAAAACATCAGGACGGCGGCTATGTGATCACCCACCGGGCGGCACTGGGCTCGCCGATCACGCTCGACCATCTGCTGATCGGGCTGCGCTATCTGAAAACCCTCAAGCATGCAGCGGGCATGATACGCCTCTTGATCGGCAAACCGTTCATTGAGGATCTGAAGCTGGCAAGGCGCTGGAAGGCAACGGATATATCCCCCTTCGAAAAGGTCCGCACCATGGACCCGCCCGCCGATGAGGCGATCAACAGTGAAGCGCTCGACAATATCATCAAGGCCTGGCCTCAATTCGCGAATGCCACCATCGAGGAAAGCTGGGCCGGCATGATCGACATCACCCCGGACAACAATCCGGTCTTCGGTGCCGTCGACAAGATCCCCGGCCTTACCCTCGCAACAGGGCTGTCCGGTCATGGTTTCGGAACCGGCCCGGCCGCCGGGCAATTGGCTGCGGATCTTGCAACGGGAGCCGATCCGATCGTCGATCCGTCACCCTATCGGTTTGACCGACTGTGACTGGACATAAGCGCCATTAGGGCAAGAAGACACGCAAGCCTCCTCCGAGGCGAATAATTTTGAAATAATAACAACAAAAGACATCGCATAGAGACACGCAAGACGGGCAAAGCGCCGGAAGAGTTGGATTGCACAGAAAGGATTGATTATGAAACTGATTAAAGCACTATCGATTGCATTGCTGACGATGAATGCCGCAACGGTGACCTCGGCCCTTGCCGAATATCCGGAAAAGCCAGTTCAATTCATCGTGCCGTTTCCTCCCGGTGATCTGGAAGATATCCTGACACGGCAGATTGCGGAGGGTTTTCAGGAAAAATATGGCGTGTCCACGGCTGTTGTAAACAAGCCAGGCGGCGGCGGCGGCCCGTTCCCCGGCGCGGTTGAAGCATCATTTGCACCGGCAGACGGTTATGTGGTGGGCTCCTTTGTCGCCGATGTGCCGGTCATTGGCCCGGAGATCGGAATTCCGCCTCTCAACCCGTTCCCGTTTGAGCCGCTGGGGCATTTTCTGACCTATCCTTTCATTGTCGTAGCCAAAGGGGATGCGCCCTTCAGCAATTTTGAAGAGCTGGCAACCTACGCCAAGGACAATCCGGTGACGCTGGGCCATTTCGGCAACGGCGCAATCCCGACAGATTCAGTGTTGGCGCTGGCGGCCCAAAAGGGCTTCTCGTATAAATCCGACGCCCCGTTCGATGCCCTTGATTGCAATACTCTCGCATCAGGAGACGTCGACGTGATCACCACCACCGTCCAGCAGGTTCGTCCGTGCCTCGATGATCTCAACGTGCTTTTCTCTATTGGTCACGAAAGGATCAGCATGCTGCCCGACGTGCCCACCATGGGAGAAATCGAACCCGGGCTCAACATTGGCACATGGAATGGCCTGTTCGTGAAAACCGGTACGCCTCAGGACGTCAAGGACAAGATCATTGCCGTTGCAAAAGAGGTCGTGATGTCGGCCCCGGCCCAGAAAATTGCCGAAGAAACCGGTGCAAAGGTCTACTGGAAGGATGCCGAGGCAACCGCGACACAGATTACCGAAGATCGCAAGACCGTGGCGAAAATCCAGGAATTGATTGCCAAATAGCCAACAATTGGTCCCAAGGCGGCTGATGGCACGAGACTTGCGTCAGCCGCCCTGGACATTGCATGAATTTGTTCATCTATAAAGGATTGTGAAAATGGGACAGTCGACAGCCGCCGCTCGCAACCGCCCTCTGGTGCGGAGCTCTCGCGTTGCCAGAGTGAGAACCGCACGGATCTACAATCGATACAAGCGATATGCCGTTCCGCGCCTACGGGTCATGAAGCCGGTCTTCACGCGCTATCACGGGCCTGTCATTGAACAGTTCCGCTCGATCAGCCCACTGTTTGTGCGTGACCATCGGTCCGGTGATTTTGCCTTTTCCATTCTGATCTTCGCAATTTCGATTGCGTTGTTCGCCAGTCTGGGTAGTCAGATAACGTGGATCGAAGGCAAGCCGTTGCCCGCTCAGCCGGGCTTCTGGCCATCGATTGCCATCGGCTCGATGCTTCTGTTCTCAAGCCTCAACGTCATCAGCGCCTTTGTCTCGGAAGAAAAAGAGGGGCGATGGAAAGAAGTGATGGTCTGGCTGCGCAGCCTCGAATTTGCAGGCTGGTTCATTGCCTATGTCTTTCTGGTGCCAAAGCTTGGCTATCTGCCCACGTCCATCGCCTTCGGGGCGTTGCTTGCATGGCGCGTCGGCTATAAGCGCGAAGGCATTCTGATCGCTGCTGTGGCGGGTTTGCTGACGGTTGTTGTCTTCAAATCCTTCATCGGCGCCCAGATTCCGGGTGGCGAGATCTACAATTATCTGCCATCTCAGGTGCGCCCCTTCATGCTCACCTATCTATGATGCGATCAGTGTTCCTCCAATAAAGGAAATCCCGATGGAAGCGTTTCTAGGCGGATTGGATTTGCTGCTGAATTGGCAGGTCTTGGCAGCCGTTGTCATCGGATCGGTGGGCGGCGTCATCATCGGCGCCATTCCGGGTGTCGGCCCGCCCATCGCGATCGCCATTCTGCTGCCCGTCAGTTTTGCCCTGCCTCCTCTGGTCGGCCTGACCATGCTGCTTGGCATCTACGGCTCGTCCATGTATGGCGGCGCACTGCCGGCAATCCTGATCAACACGCCCGGAACACCGGTCAATGCTCTGACCACCTATGATGGCTATCCCCTGACCCAGAAGGGCGAGGCGGGACGCGCGTTGAAGCTGGCCTATAGCGCCTCTCTTTTCGGCGGTCTTTTCTCGATTGCCTGCTTTGTGCTCATGGCGCCCGTGCTCGCCTGGATCGCACCGCAATTTGGCAGTCGGGAGATCTTTCTTGCCGCCCTGCTCGGCGTCATCATGGTGGTCTTTGCCCATCAGAACCAAATGCTCGCCGCAGGCATGCTCACCGCCTTTGGCATTTTTCTCAGCACCATTGGTCTGGATACGACAAGCTACACCATGCGCTTCACCTTCGGGCAATCGTGGTTGGTCTCGGGCGTTGATCTGATCGTGGTGACAACCGGGCTCTTTGCTCTCAGTCAGGCCTTTGTCTTGCTGGTCGACAAGGACGAGGACTTTAAACCCGAGCCGATCAAGGGCTCGCTCTTTGGCGGCTTGGGCGAGATACTGCGCCACAAGCGAATTGCCTCCTTTGCCGCCGGATGCGGCACCGTCATGGGGATCATGCCCGGCGTCGGAGAATTCACTGCACAGTTTCTGTCCTACACCTATGCCCGCCGGACATCTGCGACACCTGAAGAGTTTGGCAAAGGCTCAGCTGAAGGGCTGATCGCTTCGGAATCGGCCAACAACGCGGTTCCCGTTGCTGCGACCATTCCCCTTCTTGCCCTAGGCATCCCGGGCGAGGCACTGACGGCAATGATGCTGTCCGTCTTCTACGTTCACAACGTCGTTCCCGGTCCGCAGCTGTTCCAGAGCCACATGGATTTCGTGATGGCGCTCTATATTGCGCTGTTCGCCATCAATATCATCGTCTTCCTGTTCCTGTTGAGCACAACGAACCTGCTTTTGAAGGTTCTGCAGATCCCGACGCGGCTGCTTGGGGTCTTCATCTTCCTGCTCGGGTTCGTTGGCGTCTACACCCTTCGCAACTCCATCAATGACTGCATCATCGCAGCGGGGTTTGGTGTTCTGGGCGTCATCCTGCGCCGCCTCGATCAGCCGATCGTGCCAATCATTCTGGGCATGGTGCTGGGCAATATCATGGAAGTGAAACTGCGCAGCGCCATGCCGCGCATTGACGGCCCGCTGGATTTCGTCAACCGTCCAATCGCTGCGATCATCTTTGCCATCATCGTGTTCGTCGTTGCCCGTCAGATCCGCGCCACCTATCTCAACTGGCGCGATGGACATCAGGCGACCGAGGACCAGTAACGCCGGAGCTAACGCAAACGACTTTAAATGTGCCAGAAATCCGATAGACTGCGCCAAAGGGATCCCGAAGGCCGCGAAAGGGACCGAATAAGCGATCAGGCGAGGCGCATCATGTCTGGACTACCCTCCGTACGCGCATCCGTGCTTCTGCCGCTGGTGCAGCAGATTGACACCACCTGGGGCAAAGGCGACATCCTGCTTGCCCTGCACGGGATCTTGCGCTCTCAGCTTGAGGACCCTTACGCGCGGGTGTCCATGTCGCGCTATGTCGCTCTGTTCGAGGATGCCGCGACCCTGATCAAGGAACGTCACCTCGGTGCCATGCTGGGTCTTGGCACCAAGCCGGGAGACCTCGGTCCGGCCGGGCTTCTCTTCTCCATGTCATCGACCATACGCCGCGCGTTTGAACGGGTGACGTCAAACGTCCAGTCGCTTCAGGGTGCCACGTCGAGCGGGCTGCTGGAAGATGGCGACGAGCTTATCTGGAACTACCGCATCGCAGATGAGAGCATCTGGCCGCGCAGGCAGGATAGCGAGTTTACTATCTCGACGACGCTGCAGATGGTTCGCTCCTTCTTCGATCCTGACTGGACGCCGCTGGAGATCCATTTCGAACATGGCGAACCAAGCGGCTTGAAGGAATTGGAAAAACTGTTTCACGCCCCGCTCGTCTTCGGTCAATCGAGCAACCGGATCATCTTTGATCGAGAAGAGGCAGACAAGCGCTACCGGGTCGAGGATCCTGCGTTGACAACCATCATCGAGCGTCACCTCTCCGACATCATCGGCGAAGTCGATGGCACCTTGTCGTTTTCCAACAAGGTTCGGTCCTATATTGACATCCACATAGCGCACAAGCGCATAACCCTTGGTGAAATCGCCGCTGAATTGAAAACCTCACCGAGAACCTTGCAAAGACGCCTCGCCGAAGAGGGCACCTCGTTGCGCTCCCTGATCGAGAGCCACCGCCATTCCGTGATGGATCACCTGTTGGAGGCGAAGATCAAGAAGAACCGCATCGCCGAAACCCTCGGCTATGCCGATTCAACCACCTTCTGGCGCGCAAGGCGCAACTGGCAGGACGATCAGTAGACGGCGCTTATGTGGCCTGGCGCTGGAAGGGTTACGCCACACGGTGCTTGACCGGATCAAAAGCAAGGCAGATCTGATCGACCAGCGCCTGCACAGCGCGAGAATTGGCGTTTTTCCGCACCCGCGCGACGGTCGCAAAGCGGGGAGGCTGGGCAAATCCCTCGCTGATGATCTCCAGATCATCGTCCACCATGTGGGCATTGATCATTGCCACGCCGAGACCGGATTTCAGGGACTCGATGATGCCCGACATGCTGGCGCACTTCATGACCGTTGACAGGCCATGGGGCGGCAAGGGATCGCTTTCGATGGCCCAGAGCCGATAGAAGCAATTTTCCGCAAAGGCCAGAAACGGGATGGGCCTTTCGAAGTTCAGGTCGAAATCACGCGACTTGGCCCAGACGAGGGCCGCCTCGTTCAACACGATATCGTCCTGTCGCCGTTGATCGGGAAACAGCTGAAACACGCCGACATCAAGCTCGCCGCGCTCCAGTTGTTCCTGGATGATCAGACTCTGAGACACCTCGGTGAAGACCGCCACATCCGGCTGAAGCCTTGAAAAGTGCCCTAGAACGCGCGCCAATGTGCCCTGAACCGTCTGTTCGGTGATCCCAAGGCGAATGACACCATTGAGCGGATCGGTGCTCAGGCTGGTGAGCGCCTCGTTATTGATCGAGAGGATGCGGCGGGCATATCCAAGCATCCTTTCTCCTTCTGGCGTGAAGAGCGACTGGCCCGTTTGGCGGCTCAGCAACTGGCAGCCAAGCCTGTCTTCAAGGCGTCGGATCTTGTGCGACACCGCAGACTGGGACAACGCCAGCACCACCGCCGCACGTGAAACCCCGCCATGATCCCTGATGGCGCAAAGGGCCTGCAAGGCACCGATATCAAGTTTTGTCATCATGAATTGATATATGACAAATTTAGATCAAAAATGCAATTCATTTCATTTTTGTCATCTATTCGCCTGTTCTATGCTGCCTTCCAAGCGCCTCACGAAAAGGCCCAAGGGAGACACCGATGGACTACAGCCTCACTGACCATGTCATCATCGAGGGAAACGCGGTTGCCTGGGGCAAGGTGGGCTCCGGCCCCGCCCTCGTCGCCATCCACGGCACACCGTTTTCCGCGCAGGTGTGGCGCAAGATCATTCCGCATCTGATGGATGTCAGAACGATCTACTATTTCGATCTTGTCGGCTATGGCCAATCGGAAATGCGCGTGAGGCAGGACGTCTCGCTCGGTGTTCAGAACAGGGTGCTTGCCGCTCTCATCCGCGAATGGGGCCTCGAGCGCCCGGACGTACTGGCGCATGATTTTGGGGGCGCCACGGCTTTGAGAGCGCACTATCTGGATGGTGTACGCTATGGCTCGCTGACCCTGTTCAATGCCGTTGCCCTGTCTCCATGGGGCTCTCCCTTCGTGCAGCATGTGCGCGCGCATGAAACAGCGTTTGCGCGGATGCCGGAAACCATGCACCTAGCGCTCCTTCGCTCCTACCTGCAAGGCGCAGCGCACACCCCTTTGTCCGAAGAAGCGCTGGAGATCTATTGCGCGCCATGGCTCGGACCCGTGGGACAACCTGCCTTCTATCGGCAGATCGCTCAGATGGACGCCTGCTACACCGACGAGATCGAACCGCTTTATCAGCGGATGGATTGTCCGGTGACCGTCCTTTGGGGACAGGAAGACCAGTGGCTCCCCCGAGAGCAGGGCGAGGCATTGGCTGCAAGGCTCTCGGACAAGCCTTGCGTTCACATCGAAGGGGCAGGGCATCTGGTTCAGGAAGATTGCCCCGAGGCCATCGTGGCCGTCCTGCTCAAACAGCAAAACCAAAAGGACCCAAGCAAATGATAGCGATGCAATATAGTTTCACCTTGCCCGCAGACTACGACATGGAGCGCATCGACCGGCGGATTCGCGAGAAAGGGGCCGCGCTCGATGGCTTTGCACGGCTGCGCTTCAAGGCCTATCTCTCGGCCAGAAAGCACCCTGAGGACGGGTCCACCGCGCAGAATCTCTATGCCCCTTTCTACCTGTGGGACGAGGCCGAAGGCGCAAGTGCCTTTCTTTCGCATCCCGGATTTGCGGGCGTGACGCAAAGCTTTGGCTGGCCATCGGTGCAAATCTGGTTGCCGTGGGGCGTTCGCGTGGCGGAGGATCTTCATTCTGCGACTTTCGCCACGCGAACGATTGCACCGATTGATCCCTTTTCTGATATGGCAAGGATCCGCGATGCGCTTGAAGCACGGGTCGAGATCGCCCGAGATGCTGGCGCATTGGCAACCGTCACCGGCTTCGACCCGACCAACTGGAAATCTGTCGATTTCAGCCTTTGGGCTGAAGACCCCGAAGGGCTCGGCGACACCTGCCAGATCTATGATGTCGGATATGTTGCCACCTAGGTCAACGCGCTCCACAGATCCGTGATTGAGGGCTTCACATTGAGGCCGTGTTTGTCACTATAACGAAAGGACCCGAGTGAATCGCCGCACCCAACCCCGATGGGCGGCCGACCTGCGGCGTTGACACACCGCGCCCGATCAACTGGAGCCATTGGATTGAGCGATCGTGTTTCCAAAAGAACTGCAGAACCGCCCATAGAGCCACCCATGGTGCTGGCAGGTCCCATCATTCGCCGGGCTGAGGCGGGTCGACTGGCGATATGGTTGGCAGCAAGAGTGAAGACTGCTGTGCGGTTGGAGCTTTTCCCGCCCGCTGAGGACAGTCTGACCGTCGAACTCGAGCCAGACGATCCCGATATGCTCTGGCTGCCGGCCGGAACGCACCTTCACTATCTATTGATCGATCTGCAGCTTCATTGCGATCTTCCCAAGGAAGAGCTGATCTCCTATCGCCTCAGTCTGCGTGCCCCGGACCCGGAGGGCGCTGGCAAGCGCTGGCTGGTTCATACGGACTGGGCGCCGGATATCTGCTATCCGGGCCGTACGTTGCCGTTCATTCGCATCCCGAACAAGGTGTCCTGTGTGATGCACGGGTCATGCCGCAAACCGCACAGCCCCTGCGGCGACGGTCTGGTGGCGGCGGACCGGATGGTTGAGCAGTCTCTTAAGGCTCAGGTTTCTGACATTGATACCGACGGTGAGGCGCAAAGGGCCGCGGATGAAGACACAAGCCCCTCCATGCCGGAGCTCTTGGTGCTGAGCGGCGATCAGGTCTATGTGGACGATGTCGCCGGCCCGATGATTGAGGCCATTACGGCACTGATCGAGTGCCTTGACCTTCCTGACGAGGATTTGCCCGGTATCCAAAGCGGCCTGCCGCAAAGCGGGCACGACCTCATGGAAGAGGGGGGCATGCTCTATCGACGTGATCAACTGCTGCCGAAGATCGATCAGAAAGCATCGGTATTTGATGTCCTGTTCGGCGGAACGCGCAAACCGATCTTCACCTCGCAACACGCCAGAAATCATCTGCTGACCTTGGCTGAAATGCTGGCGATGTATCTGCTGGTCTGGTCCCCAACTGGCTGGACGCTTTTGCCGGACAGGAAAGCCCCCAACGGCCTTTCCGGCAAGGATCGCCGGATGTATAACGAGGAAAGCGCCGAGATGGACGCTTTCGTTGCCAACTTGTCCAAGGTGCGTCGCCTCTTGGCCCACGTGCCGACCGCGATGATCTTCGACGATCATGATGTCAGCGATGACTGGAACCTGTCGCTGGCATGGGAGAAGGCCGCTTACAGCCACCCTCTGTCGCGCCGCGTGATCGGCAATGCGCTGCTCGCCTACGGCATCAATCAGGGCTGGGGCAACCGTCCGCAAACCATCAGCGAAGATCTCAAGGATGCATTTCGGCAGGCACTGGAGAAACCGGGCACTGATGCGCACGAGGCCGCGATTGATGAGATCCTTGATTATCAGAAGTGGGATTTCGAATGGCCGACCGATCCTCCCTTGATCGCGCTCGATACCCGTACCCGTCGCTGGCGATCCGAACGCAACAGCCATTTTCCGTCCGGGTTGCTCGACTGGGAAGCCGTCACGGATCTGCAGGCGCGGCTTCGAAACAGGGATGCCGTTCTGCTCGTCTCGGCGGCACCCATCTTCGGTGTAAAGCTCATCGAAGTGGTCCAAAAGCTTTTCACCACACTGGGCAAGCCGCTGATGGTGGATGCGGAATACTGGATGGCCCATCCGGGAACTGCAAGCGCGATCCTCAATGTTTTTCAGCACAGCAACACACCGCGCCACTTCGTCATCCTGTCCGGTGACGTCCACTATTCCTTCGTTTATGATGTGCAATTGCGCAACGCTCGCTGGTCGCGCACCGGCAAGGCGGATCAGGATCCCGAAATCTGGCAAATCTGTTCGAGCGGCATCAAGAATAAATGGCCCGACAGACTGATCGCCTTGCTTGACCATGGCAATCGCTGGGCTTTCTCGCCGCGTTCGCCCCTCAACTGGCTGACCAAGCGGCGTGGTATGCGCGTCGTTCCCCGCAAACCGGTCGGAACCGCGCACGGTCGCCGGATCCTCAATGCCTCAGGCATCGGCATCGTCGAATTGAGCGATGACGGCTCACCAATCCGGATCACGCAAGTCACCTCCGATGGAGATGTCTATCCCTTCGAACCACGCGAAGGGGAAGCCAGACTGGATTGATCGAAACCCCGGCGGCTTTCCTAGGCTGTCCTCGCTTGGTTCGCTGCATGGAAAAGGGCGGACCCGCAGTGGATCCGCCCCAATCGAAAGCTGTAGTGCCTGGTTGAAGCCCATCAAGTGTCTGGTCTTGCGAACGAGACGTGCTTCTTGGTGCCGATTATGTCAGCGTTTTTTATTTCAGCAACGCCACGATTTCTTTCGCAGCGGCAGCAGATGAGGCCGGGTTCTGGCCCGTGACCAGCTTGCCATCACGTAACACGAAGCTGCCCCAGTCCGGGCCTTTTTCATAAAGGCCGCCATTTGCCTTGAGCATATCTTCAACAAGGAACGGCACAACCGCGGTCAGCCCCGCGCCCTCTTCTTCGGTGTTGGTAAAGCCCGTCACCTGGCGGCCGGAAACCAGCGGTTTGCCGTCCTTGCCTTGGGTGTGGCGGAACACGGCAGGAGCGTGACAGACCGCGCCAACCGGCAGGTCCGCGCCAGCGAACGCTTCGATCAAGCGTTTGCTGTCCGCATCTTCGGCAAGATCCCACAGAGGGCCATGGCCACCCGGATAGAAGACGGCGTCAAACCCGTCTGCGGTCACGTCCGAGAGCGTCAGCGTGTTGGCCAGATGCTTCTGCGCTTCGCTGTCATCCTTGAAGCGGCGGGTGTCATCGGTCTGTGCGTCCGGGCTGTCGCTGCTGGGATCAATTGGCGGCTGACCACCTTTGGGCGAGGCCAATGTGATGTCAGCGCCTGCGTCTTTGAATACATAATAGGGGGCCGCAAATTCTTCCAGCCAGAAGCCGGTTTTGTTGCCGGTGTCCCCAAGGGCGTCATGGGATGTGAGTACCATTAGAATTTTCATGATCTTGTTTCCAGTTCCCGTCAGCGCGGCGTACGCGCTTGTGAAATTATTCCCCGTTCAGCAACCCGATGTGCTTTTCGCGATATTAGAGTGTGTCGCTTTCAAAGGGCATTGGGGTGCAGTCAGGCGCACCGCCAGCAAAAGCTGGCGGTTTGTTGCTCGGTCTTGGTGAAGGTCGCGATTTCTTATTGGGCCGCTTCAAGAATGCGGCGCGCATCATCGGGCGTGATGGCACCATGCTCGCCGAGCGCGGTCATGCCGTGATCCTTCAAGGCGGCGACAATGTGGTCAATGCCAGACGCGGCAACATCATAGTCGCCCAGCCGTGTCTTGATGCCCATGGACTCAAAGAACCCGCGGGTGGCTTCGATGGCAGCGTCGATCCGCTCATCGTCGGAGCCTGTGCGGATGTCCCAGACGTTGGCAGCATATTGCAGCAGTTTTTCGCGTTTCGGGCCGCGCTGATCGTTCATCAGCGAAGGCAACACAACAGCCAGGGTCCGCGCGTGATCGGTATCGTTGAGCGCAGTAATCTCATGCCCGATCATGTGGCTTGCCCAGTCCTGCGGAACCCCGGCACCGATCAAGCCGTTGAGTGCCAGCGTCGCCGTCCACATCAGGTTGGCACGAATGTCATAGTCCTTGGGTGTTTCCAGTGCTTTCGGCCCGAGATCGATCAGGGTGCGCAGCAGGGTTTCGGCAAATCCGTCCTGAACCTGCGCCGCAGCAGGGTAGGTGAGATACTGCTCGATGATATGAACAAAGGCATCGGCAACGCCGTTCGCGATTTGGCGTGGAGGCAGCGTGTAGGTCACCTCTGGGTCAAGTACTGAAAAGGCGGGATAGCAATGGGCGCTCATGAAGGGGAGCTTTGCGCCCTTTTCAGCGTTGGTGATCACCGAGCCGGCGTTCATCTCAGACGCTGTGGCTGGCAGTGTCAGCACCGAACCGAAGGGCATGGCGCCCTTCACGACCGCCCCGTGCGTGGTCAGGATTTCCCAAGGGTCGCCATCATAAAGAGCAGCGGCCGCAATGAATTTGGTGGCGTCGATAACCGACCCGCCGCCAACGGCAAGCAGGAATGTTATGTCTTCCTTGCCAATCATCTCAACGGCCTTCAATGCAGTCGCAAAACGGGGATTCGGTTCGATCCCGCCGAATTCAACGATCGTGCGACCGGCGAGTGCTTCACGCACCTGAGCCAGAACGCCAGTCCGTTCCGCGCTCCCGCCGCCATAGATGACAAGGACCTTGGCGTCAGCAGGAACCTGATCTTTCAGATCCGCGATGCGGCCCTTGCCAAACAGAATATGCGTGGGATTGCGAAAATCGAAATTTTTCATTGGTCAAGGTCTCTTCTGTTTCAATGTGCAAGTGCACGTCGATCATTTCGCGTGTGTTGTTGCAAGTTGGTGAAAACGGCTGCGTCTCCTAGACTAGGCGCTAAGCGTCAGTCTCGATCTTCCACGGCAAACGGTTGGGTGATCTAAAGGTAACCCCGGCTGTGCCCTTGATGGAAACCACAAGACGATGCGCCTGTTCCCTAGCAACAGAAATAAGTACATCTAGCAGTATTTCAAGGTTGTCGGCGAAGGCCTTGCGGCCAACAAGAGCATGGCCGTTGAAGCTCACCGCAACCGGACAGCGTTCACTTCTGGTGCCATAGTCGGCTCTGGAGCGGTTATCAGCGCTTTCTCGCGAAATGTTCTCAAAGCGGATGTATGCGCAAGCTTCAGTCTCGTGCAAAGTCGCGCCGCGCTGCTACACTTTATAAAGCTTATCCAACGGTTGACTGTGTCCATTCGGCTTTTTGATTTCACATTCTATAGGAAAGAAATCATACATTATTACAATCGCTTATAGGGGATTTTAGGCTTGACTTTAGTCCTCGCTTTTGGGAGCAGGGGACCAATTTAGGCGTTCGGTCCCGGGATTTGATGGATCGGATTCATTTTGAATCTTTCCGGATCCTCTGTCCACTTTTTGCAGATAAATTCGTATGGGGTCAGCCCCCTTAGCGTCTTCAATCGTCTAGCGAAGTTGTAGGCATCTATGAAAACAGCCAGATGCTTCTGGAGTTGCTCGTGATCGTCGTAATGGAACCGTATGACGGTGGCATCCTTAATAGTCCGGTTCA